>Ga0182006_1000849_pt1 | contig 20567 bp, 21 predicted proteins | sample Sormic07211104_1_FD_123022 | JGI IMG/M metagenome (GOLD analysis project Ga0182006, IMG submission 123022) | Rhizosphere microbial communities from Sorghum bicolor, Mead, Nebraska, USA - 072115-104_1 MetaG | ecosystem: Host-associated > Plants > Roots > Rhizosphere | place: USA: Nebraska...
ACTTTTTTTCCAATAATTCCTGACATTTTATCTTTTCTTTTTAACACCCATCGAAGCAGTAGGGCTTCGTTCAAGGTGGTTGTACATCCCCCGAAAGGGACGGCAAAGATAGACAAGAATTATTAATTTTCAAATAGTTAGCCAAATATTTTTTCAAATAAATTGCTGATATGATGGGATTTAACTAAAAAAGAGATGTTAATGTGCCAAACCACCATTTAAACTGATGGTTATAATCGCTAAAATGATCATTCCAATGAATACATAGAGGTAATCGCGCTCAATTAAAAAGCTAAAAATAGCGAAAACAATGCGGGCAATCGGCGTAAAAATCAACATCAGGATACCAAACTGCACGATGGCGTCGCCCTGAAAACTTAATACTCCCCTAAATATAGCCACTATGGATGAAAACTTGTTTAGTTCGGGTTTAAAAACTTTATAGTCGGTGATTGCGCCCTTGTGATGGATCAAGAAAATGGCACCGCCTATTAATACAATGCTCATCGAAATAATTACGCCTGCACGCAGAAGTGTACCCAGAATTACCTGAATATCCTTATCGTTTAGGTTTTCTTTTCCTGTTGTATCCATTATAATCCGCTTATTCCTTTATATATCATCTGCAGTGCTAAAAAAGCAACTACAATGGCAAATACAATTTTAAGTTTATCGGTTTTGGCCCTCAGCAAGACTTTCGAGCCAACAGTTGCCCCTGTTAAAACGCCAATACACACTGGCATGGCAATACCAGGGTCGATCTGGCCCCGGTGCAAATAAACCACTGCACTGGCTGCTGCCGTAACCCCCATCATAAAATTACTGGTCGTGGTTGATACCTTAAAGGGCAAACGCATAATATTATCCATTGCAATCACCTTCAGTGCCCCACTCCCAATACCAAGCAAACCCGATAATGTTCCGGCAAACAGCATCATTAAAAAACCTCCGGGAACATGTTTTACTGCATATGGATGATCTACCCCTTTATCAGGATAAGATCCGTTAAGCTTAAAAAAATTGGCCCATTTATCGGTATTGTCTAAAGTAGTATGATCTACTTTTTTCTTCAAGGTCATGATGGCCGAAAAAATCAGGATGCAGCCAAAAAGAATAGCAATATAGTTGGCGTTGAGGTAAACGGCCACAATTGCTCCACAAACCGCTCCTATTGTAGTCGCGATTTCTAAAAACATACCTATACGGATATTCGTAATTCCTTCTTTAACATAGGCTGCCGCAGAACCCGAAGAGGTAGCAATAACAGAAACAATGGATGCACCTATGGCATAATGAATATCTACACCCAAAGCCAGGGTAAGTAAGGGAATAATAATTACCCCTCCACCTAAGCCTGTTAGTGAACCCAATAGTCCGGCTAAAAAAGCACCTAATAAAACGATAATGGTAAACAGCAATACCGACATGCGGGCAAATATAATGCACTGTTTTTGGCTAAACGAAGGATTGAGGGAATAAAATAAAGTCTATATGTTATATGGATAAATAGAATTTTGAAGGGGTGAATGATGGAGTAGGTGAGTTTTAGCGGGAGAATAACAGGCCAGTGCCCATTCAGTAATTGATTCATTCAAAATTCAATAATTCTTTCATTCCATAATTACTTATGAAGCTTACTTTCCTTATTCAAATCAACGCCCCGAAAACTTTCAAGCAGTTCGAAAGCAATTTGCCGAACAGTTTCAGGAATTGGATTAATGGCCGATTTATTACCTTTTGCATCTTTTACTGTCCAGCCCGAAGTATTTAGCACCAAAGGCTCACTATTGGCTAATGATTTAATTATTTTAGCTCTTGTAAAAGCAACCCCGTCCGAATCGACAATTATTTTTTTATTGTTCCACCAGTTTTCTTGTGTTACTGCTTTTAAATCAGACCGGTCTAACCTGCCAGCATATCCCCAGCCCTTTCCTTCACGATGCATCAATTTCAATAATCCGATAAAATTAGTGAGGCTTTTGGAATTGTAAGTTTCCGAACTGCAGTACATATCGAGGTGATTTAATTTAAGCTGACTCAACAATGCTTTTGCTTGATCTGAGTTATGGAAAATCACGACAGTTTTTTCGGCGATGGATAAAATAACAGCATCATCTCCCTTATCGTACTCATCACAAAGAATTTCTATCTCTTTTAAGTATCGTTGCAAAAGCGAAACCCGTTCAGGTTTATTCAGAATGGTCTTCATCCCTAATTACTACTTGCCTAATCGCTTAATCATTTCCGCACTCAAATCCCTACCATCATTTAAACGGTTCGCGAAGAATGATTTGGCAGCTTCGAAATGTTCTTTGTAGCCTTTTAAATCACCATAACCGATAATCGACGCCCATTCGTGCACAGCGGTATGGAATTCCAAATCGTCGCCACGGATAGATTTATCATATAAAGCAGTACTAATCGATTCCTCTAGCATCGCTTCATTCTTGAAAAGGTATTCGGCAATGCCCAACCTCAATTTAAAAGGAGGCGTTTGGCAGATCAGGTTATCGTAAGGATTTACACCCATCTTATACCAGGCATATACCATGCTCAGCAAACTCAAATGCGAATTTGGTTTCTGTTTATGACTGGCGTCTGATAGGCTGAATTCTTTCATGATGTTATCATCCAGCAGTAAAAGCGCACGACTTTCATGAAAAACAAAATCGCGGGCCGCATAGATCTTATCCCTAAACTCCGCTTCATTTTCACAGATCATGAGCTTAAACAGTTCAGATTCTGCCTGCGCATAATATTTTACCTGTTTCTGGGCATAAGGATTTAAAATAGCCAAACCCGCATAAATGTGCGATTTATAGCTAAAAATCCTCAGCGTGGTCAAAATTTTCACGTTGTCGATTCCACCCGCATATGCCGGATTATCCCAGGGAAAGAACCCTGCATTTTTCCATGCCGAGCCCATGCTTTCGAAACCCATGTGTGTTACTGCCTGTGTATCGGCCACAATGCGGTCGTGCTCCCTGTAATCGTCCATTTCAATAATGTTCGATTTTAAAGATTTATAAACTTCTAAGGCTTTGGCATAAACAGCATCGGTAGCACGGTGACGTACCACCACTAGCGTTTGCCCTTCCGGACTAAATGCCGGACCGTGCAAAGAATGGCAGGTTACAATCTGGGTATCCTCTGGAAGGTGTTTTTCGAAAGCAGCAATTTCAGGATGTTTAACCGAAGTTTGTCCGGCAACTATGGCGCCATATTTAGTTGAGCGTGCAAAAGTAGCGACCACTTCATCAATTTTTTCGGCTTCAACGCAATAGATAATAAAGTCTGATTTACGGGCAACCTCATGACCATCGATTAAAACTTCGATTCCTTTAGATTCCAGCTCTTTTTTTAAATCTGTAAAACGTAAGGGCATATCTGCCCCACATACCTTATAACCAGCGTTTAAGAATGATAGCGCATACAATTTGCCCATATCGCCCAAACCAATAATTCCTATTTGCATGAAACAAATGTAACCTATCGCAAATAAATTTATAATAAAACTTAGATAAAATTGTTATTTAGAATGTTAAACCAGAACAATTTTATCGATTTACCAAAACCTTAAACAAATTTATTAACCGGAAAAATAGATAAAAATGTAGTTTTACATTCTAACACCTATATTTAAACTATGCAGAAAATTAAACACACCCTATTGTTTTTAGGCGCTATGCTATTTTTAAACGTTGCCTTTGGGCAAACTTTACCTGACACTACGAAAAATACCGACCCATCCCTAAATGGCCAGTATCAGTTCATGTTAAAGAAATCTAAAAGCTTCAACGGCGCAAGGCTGATCAATCCATCACGGTTATCATCTTTATGGAAAAGTGTTAGTGATACGCTAAGAAAAGAACGTAAGCAGTTGCAGGAAGCCCGTCAGGAAATTAAAGCACAGGCCGATAACATTTCGAGCTTAAAAGGTGAAGTAAACGGAAAAGAAAGTTCGCTGGCCAATGCCAATGCAGCCGTTAACGAAATTAAATTTTTAGGCATATCTTTTAATAAAGGCACCTATAATACCATTGTTTGGACCATTATTATTGTACTTGGGGTAGGTTTGGCCTTTGTAATTTTCCAATCGGGTAAATTAAGGCATGAAGCAAAATATAGAACAGAACTTTATCAGGAAGTGGCTGATGAATTTCAGGCGCACAAGGTAAAGGCAAAAGATAAGGAAATGAAACTTGCCCGTGAACTGCAAGACGAGCGTAATAAATGGGACGACGGCCGGGGAAGGTAGTCGAAACCTTTTAATTAATTGAAAAAACTTATTTTTTTTTAGAAAAGCAGGGCTAGTAGTACTTCGGTTCCGTTAGCCCCGCCATTTGCTACAGTCTTTTTGTACCTGTCTTCCTGAGTTTATTGAAGGAGCAACAAAAGGATTTTCGCGAATGTCGGGTTTATTCCAATTATAGCAGCAGCATTTGGCTACCTAAACCCGATCGAAGCGAGATGCCAATTCCTTTAATTGGCAGAAGCGGGAGCGGGACTGCTCTTCGCCAAAAGCTACTGGAACTGCTTTCCAAAAAAATAACGGTTTAAAAAACAATTAAATTATTGGATAAATCTGTAGGTACACTTAACAATAGATTTCTCCATTCCTTTACACTTCAGTCGAAATGACGATAACAGTTTAATTTTTGATGCTGTACTTCAAGCCCACCTCAAATTCGCCATTGCTATAACTTTGCATTTTTGAAGTATTGGTGGTGTACTGGAACAAAATCGAAAACTGATTTTTATAGTTTGCGCCAAAACCCGCGGTAAAACTATTCGTGCTATGATATATACCGTTCAACATCAATTTATTCTCTAAAAACTGAAGGTTTACGCCTGCATCAAAAATACCATCATAATTCTGTACGCCTCTATATACCAATTTTGGCTCAATACTGTTAATTACCTTATCAGTTGTAAATTTATAACCTGCGGCAATAAAATAAATCGATCGGTCTACCACGTTGCGCAGTACATCTCTTTTAAAAAATCGTTTAAGATTAGGTAAAGCTCCCTGCAATGTTAATTTATCGGTGCGATAAGCGACTCCAAAATCACCATCCAGATATAACCTGCGATCATTAAAACTATTCAGCACATCGTCGTCTAAATCGCCTTTGGCTTTGCCAAAGTCAATCCATTCATTCATTAGGCCAGCCGACAAACCAAAATCCAAAAAGTTAGTCCCGCCGTTTAAAGGCAAATGATAAGCATAGGTTACGGTTGCTCTTGTACGGTTAATGGCTCCAGCACCTTCATTGTAAAAAAGCACACCCAACCCTACTTTATTACCGGCCAAACCGTAATCACCAGTTAAATATTGAATCTTTGGCGCACCGTTTACCCCCGTCCACTGTGTTTTAAATGCCGCATTTAAATTTAGTCCGGTTTCTAAACCAGCCATTGCCGAGTTGGCCAAAAACTGGTTCTGATAGTAGATGCTCCCCATGGGGTTAAGTTGCGCAAGTGCTGGCATCGCAAACAAAAACAACAGCCCCGCCATATAACATTTCATTTTTTTCACGCTGTTATTTTTTATATAAGATTGATATAAAACCTTTAATAGAACCATCTGCTCCCAAATCGAGCATATAATAATAAGTATCTTCTGTGAGCGGCTTTCCGTTGAAATAGCCATCCCAGTTGTTCTGGTAGCTTTGGGTAGCATAAATCAGCCTTCCTCCCCTATCAAAAATGGATAATCTGTTGTTCGGATACTTTTCTAAACCCTTAACTACAAAAAAGTCATTTTTCCCGTCTCCGTTTGGGGTAAGGATATTATTTACAATGGCTAGGTCGGCTGTGGTCTGTATGATCAGAAAAGGCTGTAAAAACCCTTGGGTCAATGTAATGTTGGCAACCTGAAAAGTTTGTACCAGGGCCATTTCTCCAATACTGAAATCATATAATTGATTGTTAATTTTACCGCTGCCGCTGGCCGAAGTAACCGCATAAGGCAAACTTTGCGCGTTTACGCTTGTCGCGAAAAACATCAATTGCAAGAGAACAAACAAATAGGATATTTTTCTCATCGTGTTTAGTTTAAAGAAATCCATGCCGAACCATCGCTTTGAATGGTAAAAGTTTTTGCTCCCGTAATGGTGGTTACATTAGAATCATCATTCAACAAAATAGGATTGTTTAAGGTAACATCTCCTGATGACAAAGCCTTTATAATTACATAAATCCTTCCTTTACAGCTCGAGGCCGTTGGAAGATTAACACTTACCGCCGAACCAGCATTTTTTATCCTTACCGTATAGTGGCTGCCATCGAGCGTTAATGCGCCTGTGGCCGTATAGGTTAAAATACTTGCTGCAACAGAACCGTTAATGTTTAAAGTACTTGCATTGGCCGGGGCATAAGCTGTGGAATTGGCAGCGGCAGTTCCGTTAAGGGTTAATGTGCCACCATTAGCAGCAAAATCGCCACCTATTAAAGGGTATGAAGTACTGGAGTTAGCAACCACCAGGGTATTATTTGCGTTTGTGCTATTAGCGGCGGCATTGCTTCCGATAAAAACATTCCCTGCCCCGTTGTTTTTCGAACCAGCGGCATAACCCAATGCTGTATTATTGTCGCCATTACTGGCTTCAAGTGCCAAACTTCCGATAGCTGTGTTTGAGATACCGGTTCTATTCGCCATTAGGGTATGTGTACCAATTGCTGTATTATTAGAACCAACGGTATTAATGGCTAAGGCCTGCGAGCCAAAGCCGCTGTTGTTAATAGCACTAAAACTCCGCTGTAACACCAGGTAACCAAAAGCACTGTTTTCATACCCTGAAATGTTAACAGATAGTGCTTCGCGACCAAATGCACTGTTGTAAAAGCCGGATACATTAGCCGTTAGTGTTTTATAACCGTAAGAAATATTGTTTTCGGATGAGTTGCCTAAACGGCCAGATTTTAAACCGTTAACCAAAAAATTAATGGCTACGTCATCTGTATTGCCCAGGAAATTATTATTTTGATCGGTATTACCCGTATTCCCTTTTAATGCCCAGGCATTGGCATTTGCAAATAATGTCCTGCTGATTAATTCGGGTTTACCGGTTGTTGCATTGGTGATATACACTTTGTTGGCATCGCTTACCCCATCGGTAGTTAATTTAGCCACTGTAACTGAAGCATCAGCAAGCTTTGGCGTAGTTACCGATCCATCGGCCAGTTGAAGCGTATTTACCGCCAAATCGTCGATATTAATATTTTTAACTTCCTTGTTCCCAATTTTTATAGAGGTTACTGCAGCATCGGCAAGCTGTAGTGTATTAACAGCGGCATCGTTTATATTAACATTTTTAACTTCTTTGCTTCCAATTTTTACAGAGCTTACTGCAGCGTCGGCTAATTTTGCCGTTGTTATTGCTCCATCTGCTAGTTTAAGCGTGCTAACCGCCCCTGCTTTGATATCAATTACTACATCTTTCAATAAAGCTGTAGCGCCATTAGCACTAATACTCAAATCGGTTGAAGTTAACGCCTTAGCGCCAGACAGTTGACTCACATCCAATGTTACTGGTTTCCATGCAGCCCCATCGAATAGGAGCACTTGGTTATTGGCTGGCGAAATGGCATTTAATGTTTTTCCCTGAAGATTAGCTATAGTAGGATTTGGATAATTCCCTCTTAAATCACCGCCAGCTACGCCTGTTGAAGGACCAACTGGGCCTACGTCACCTTTATCCCCCTTATCGCCTTTTACGCCAGGTATACCCTGCAAACCTTGTAATCCGGTAGCTCCCGTTGCACCTATATCTCCTTTCGCTCCTTGCGGACCTGTTGCACCCACTGCGCCTTGTGCACCGGCAGCTCCAGTTAAGCCTATTGGCCCCTGAGGACCAGTTGCTCCTGTAGCTCCCGCCGGGCCTTGCGGACCTGCAACGCCTGGAATACCTTGTGCACCAGCAGGACCAGCTACACCCGGATCGCCTTTGGCTCCGGTTGGCCCATTAGCGGCGTAAAGTGCGTATGGAACACTTAGTAATTGTGCTGTACCAGCCAAACTAAAATTTGTACCGTTATCAGGATCGATTTCGACCTTAACAAACTTTAATCCACTTGCCCAGGTTACTCCAGCTATTGTACCGTTAACCGAGCCTGCACCACTAGCCCCAATTGCCAATGCGTATAAACCTAACGCATTGGTTGTTACATTTCTTACTTCCGAATACTGGACGGTTCCGGTTGAAGATCCATCTAAAATGCTAATCCGCAGGGCTATGTTTTTATTGGCCAGTGGGGTACCATTGGCATTTCTTGCCGCTCCTTGATAGTTAAATTGTTGTGGGGCTTGCGCTTTAACAGCCAGTGTGAAGCCCATGCTTAACAAAGCAATTAGTAAAAGTTTTTTCATGAATCGGGATGAGATCTAAAGCGTTAGACTTAAAAAATAAGAGCGCCTAACGATCAAATCTAACAATTAGTGCAAGCCGCTCCATTCGCTTTACACGAAATACTAATCACAAATACTAAAACGATTTTAAAGAACTACAAATCAACTACTTAAATAAAATTTAATTTCATAATTTTACACAAACACCCAATTTAAGACCGATTTAACCCTGAAAATCAGAAGAAAACAGAGTGGCCAGCAATTAATCAAACATAAATAGTAAAAGCCAGAATTTATCTTTAGGTTTCCGAAGGGAAGGATATTCCCTTAATATTACGGTATAGATCAACTGCGTACAGATCGGTCATACCCGAAACGAAATCTAATACACTCTGTATGATAGAATAAATATCAGTCAAATCGGTATGATATTGTTTAGGAATAAGTTTAACCAGTTTTTTGTAATAGTGTGTATTGTTGTGGATCAATGCAGGAACAAACTCTTCCAATAAACCAGCCATGATTTTATATCCAGCCACTTCTTTTTGTATTACCGATGAGAAATTGTAGATACGCTCAACAGAAATTTTTTCTACGGCTTTCCAGGCAGAAATATAAGGCTCGGGCAATAAATCAGTTAAACTTTGATTAAGCTCACCTTTCAATAATTTTTCTTGTTCCCTAAAAAATATACCTGCGCATTGGTTGGTTAATGTGTTAATTGCTTTTGCCCTTAGCAGACCGATTTTTGCATCGTCATCTTCATAATCATTTTTTAGACGTTCTTCTATAGTGATAGAGTTGGCAAAAGGCAACAGATAACTTTTTACTTCTTCGTAGGAAAGTATCTTTAAACGGTGTGCATCTTCCAAATCAATGATGCTGTAACAGATATCATCGGCAGCCTCAACCAGATAAACCAGGGGGTGGCGTTTGTAAATGAGGTATTCGCCTTCTTCTTTCTCCAAATTGAGTTCGGCCGCTATCTTTTTGAAAGTTTCTTCTTCTGATTGAAAGAAACCGTATTTCTTACGGTGTAGCACTCCCTTTTGTTTACCTGCAATTGAGGCGCAAGGGTATTTTGCAATCGAAGCCAAGGTAGAATAGGTTAACGCATAAGCATCGTTGCCTTTTCCTTTTAGCGGATGGGTGAGAATCCGGATGGCGTTTGCATTACCTTCAAAATTAATCAAATCGTGCCACTGCGATGCGTTCATTTCTTTCTGATAAACTTTTCCATCGCCATCGGTAAAATACCGTGAAATAGCGGCTTCACCCGAGTGCCCGAAAGCTGGGTTTCCCAAATCATGTGCCAGTGCAGCAGCAGCCACAATATTACCTACTTCATTAATCAAAGGAACATCTTTAATGAGTTGCGGTTGTTGCTCTTCTACACTTTTTAAAAAAATATTTGCCATAGAGCGGGCCACACTGGCAACCTCTAAACTATGCGTTAAACGGTTATGTACAAAAACACTCCCAGGCAATGGGAAAACCTGGGTTTTATTCTGCAATCTTCTAAAAGGAGACGAAAAAATCAACCGATCATAATCACGCTGAAAATCTGACCGTGCCCGATCTGTGCTGGCACCATATTGTTCTTGTCCGTATCTCTTATTCGAAAGTAAATATTTCCACTCCATTTATCCCTTTGGCATTTAAAATTTGGCGCAAGTTAAACAAAACGCGAAAATGGTTAAGCATAAAGCCTCAGGTAAAATTTATATTATATCAATTAAAAGATATTTTTATATTCGCTACAAAATTAAACAAACAAGTAATGAAGAAAATCTTATTAACGCTCGCTATCTTGTGCTGCTTTACGGTTTTAACCAAAGCGCAATTTGAAGGCTCGAAGCAAATTTTTGAAAGTCCAAAACTAAAGGAAACAATCAAAACACAAAAAATTGTTGCCATTCTACCTTTCGAGGTAAAAATTTCTTACCGGAAACAACCAAAAAACTTCAGTGCAGAAGGAAACAAAAGCCAAGAAGAGTCTATGGCAAGATCGATACAGGCCAGTATGTACACCTTTTTGTTAAGGAAAGCTTCTGATTATACTGTAACTTTCCAGGATGTTGACAAAACAAACATCTTATTAAAAAAAGCAGGTGTTTTAGGTAAGTTAGACGAAACAACTAAAGATGAACTGGCCAAAATACTTGGTGTTGATGCCGTTATCGGTGGACGTTTTGAAACTGAACAAACCAAATCTGAAGCTGGTGCAATCGCCTCAGCTGTTTTATTTGGTGGCTTTGGAGGAAAATCCGGAACAGGCACTATGTTCTTAACCATAAACAATGGAGCGGACGGAGAATTATTATGGCGTTTCTTTAAAACGATGGACGATTCCATTATGAGTTCTACTGATGATATGGTAGAACGGATGATGCGAAAAATATCAAGGAATTTCCCATATAAAAGTTAAAACGAAGGCAGATAGAAATATCTGCCTTTTTTGTGATGAACTATTTTTTGATTTATCCTGATTCAAACTATTTAGTCTGCGTTCTGTTTATTCATAAAGCGATAATACTATGAAAACGAACATATATAACAAGGAAGAACATATTGAAGGTTATGTAGGATCAGGTGATGAGCAATCAGAAAAATCTGATGTACAAAAAGCTTACGAAGAAGGCAACAACACCGACGTAGTAGCCAGTTATGGCAAAGAACCGAGCGAACTGATTAAGGGAAATCCTTTAGCCAAAGACGGTAGGGATAATTCTGGCACGCAAGGTAAAGATTCTCTCAGCGACGATGCCTACAACAGTTCAGATAAAAACCCAACCGTACAGAGCGCTGCAAGCCATACCGGAAGTTCTTCCGACGATTTTAAAACGAATACCAGCATTAATGAGGCTGATGAAAACCATGCTTTAAATACAGGAATATAAACAGATAATTATGGGACTATTAAAATATGCTATTTTAAGCGCAGCAGCAGTATATGGTTTTAAGTATGCCACAAAAAAGCGGGTAACTGATGGTAAATCGTTGATTGATGACTTTAAGGAAAAAGCTCCAGAATACGTAGATAAGATTAAAAATTATTCTGAAAAAATAAGACAGGATTATCGGCAAACAAGTGATTTATACTGACAATTGATCGAGTGTAGAAATACACGTTAAATTGACATATATCAATATATTAATACCGAAAGTGTTGTAAATTGGCGATAAGTTCTTGAAATTTGCAGCCCTGTAGGATTCGCGACAAAGATTAACTAAAAAAAAATCAGAGACTAAAGATTTAAGGGCATTTGCTTCTTGATTAACGCATTTCAGTTGTGGAATCCTAATTAATTTCCATCTACCGGAAAATGCATAAATTTTATAAAGGGACTATTCTATATGGATAGTCTCTTTATAACTAGGTCATAAATCTTTTCCCTTCAAACCTTTCTCGTTATTCTTGTTTCTGTTTCCAATGTCTTCACCCTGACTTAAATTCGAATTATTTAAATTTTCATTTACGGTATGTGTAGGATCATTTTCTGTTTTCAATAAATGCGCCTCATCTGGCTGATCTTTACGCTTAAAATCAGCTCGTTTATGCCCGTAAGTAGCCTCTCCATTATCCCATTCAATATCTTCCTCACTGCGGTTAATCTCCGAATTAGGATCGACATTTTTATTTTCATTCATTTCCATAGCATTATTTTTTTTATAGATACTTCTTATTTAACAACAATTGGTACAATAAAAAAGTTTAATCGGGCACTGCTATATAAATCGCAGCCTTTTGCTTTTTTAACAAATCCCACCACCAATTTACTTTACGCCTTTACTTTGGTTTATCGCTGTACTACTATCTAAATCATCTTTAAATGATCCATTTTCATCACGATGCTTTGGTGGATTCTCCATTCTACTTTCTTCCAGTTCAGAAAAATCACCACCTTTTTGATTGGCCACTTCGCCATGTGAGGAAGGTTTTTCTTTCAGTGCTTCTTTAGGATCTGCAAAATCCTGTCCTTCAACCGGTAATTCTTCGTGCTTTTTATCTTCCTTAGTCATATCAGTACAACCAGCCAGCGCTGCTTTTGTTTTAGGATTTGAAAGCATAAAAAAAGGCCCCGATTTGCATCGGGGCCTTTTCTGTTCTTTTAAAATCAATTAAACTTTGATTTCAACTTCAACACCGCTAGGTAATTCAAGTTTCATTAAAGCATCAACTGTTTTAGAGTTAGAGCTATAAATATCCAATAAACGTTTGTAAGCGCATAATTGGAACTGCTCTCTAGCTTTTTTGTTTACGTGTGGAGAACGTAAAACAGTAAAGATTTTTTTCTCCGTAGGAAGTGGAATTGGTCCACTTACAACTGCACCCGTAGGCTTAACAGTTTTTACGATTTTCTCAGCAGATTTATCTACTAAGTTGTAATCGTAAGATTTTAATTTAATTCTGATTCTTTGGCTCATCTTATTTTTAATTATGGTTTCCTGTTAGAGCTATTAACAACAGAAACCGGATTTATCTTTTTAGTAGCAAGTATTAGTATCGAGTATCAAGACTGATAATCCATCTTGATACTTGATACCTTTATCTTAATACTAATTAATCTTCAGATTTTATTCTTCCTTTAGATTTAGCAACTACTTCATCCTGTACGTTTTTAGGCGCAGCTTCATAGTGGTCAAATTCCATTGTAGAAGTTGCACGTCCTGAAGTGATTGTACGTAACTGCGTTACATAACCAAACATTTCTGAAAGCGGTACAGTTGCTTTAATTACTTGAGATCCATTACGGGTATCCATACCTAATAATTGACCACGACGACGGTTCATATCACCGATCACATCACCCATGTTTTCTTCAGGAGTTAAGATTTCGATTTTCATGATTGGTTCCATCAAAGTAGGTTTACATTTAGGTAAAGCCTCACGATATGCCATACGGGCAGCAAGCTCGAATGATAAAGCATCTGAATCGACTGCGTGGAATGAACCATCAATCAAACGTACTTTCATATCTGGAAGTGGATAACCAGCTAATACACCATTAGCCATTGCTGCTGCAAATCCTTTTTCTACTGAAGGAATAAATTCACGTGGAATTGAACCACCTGTAATTTCGTTTACGAACTGTAAACCACCTTTTTCGAAATCTGCATCAATTGGTGAAATAACAACTTGGATATCGGCAAATTTACCACGACCACCAGATTGTTTTTTATAGGTTTCACGATGTTGAGTAGTACCAAAAATTGCTTCTTTGTAAGCTACCTGTGGCGCACCTTGGTTAACTTCTACTTTAAATTCGCGTTTTAAACGGTCAATTAAAATATCTAAGTGTAACTCACCCATACCAGAGATAACAGTTTGACCAGTTTCCTGATCAGTCTGAACCCTGAATGTAGGATCTTCTTCAGCTAGTTTAGCTAAGCCCATACCTAATTTATCAACATCAGCTTGAGTTTTAGGCTCAATAGCTAAACCGATAACTGGCTCAGGGAAGTTCATAGACTCCAGAACGATTGGGTTTTTCTCTTCACAAAGTGTATCACCAGTTTTGATATCTTTAAATCCTACTACCGCAGCAATATCACCAGCAGCCACATTAGGCACAGGGTTTTGCTTGTTAGCGTGCATTTGGAAGATACGGGAAATACGCTCTTTACTTTCTGAACGTGTGTTATACACGTAAGAACCAGCTTCTAAGTTACCCGAATAAACGCGGATAAAACATAAACGGCCTACGAATGGGTCAGTTGCAATTTTAAATGCTAAAGCTGCAAATGGCTCATTGATACTTGGTTTTAATAAAACTTCAGCACCTGTGTCTGGGTTAGTACCTGTAACACCTTCTGAATCAAGAGGTGAAGGCAATAATTCCATCACATAATCCAACATGGTTTGAACACCTTTGTTTTTGAAAGATGAACCACAAACCATAGGAACGATTTTAGCATCTAAAACAGCTGCACGTAAAGCATCTAAAATTTCGCGCTCGGTGATTGAGTTTGGATCTTCGAAGAATTTCTCCATTAAAGACTCATCATAATCAGCAACTGATTCTAGTAATTTCTCTCTCCACTCAGCAACTTCATCCAACATATCTTCTGGGATTGGCACTTCAGTAAAGGTCATACCTTTATCGTGCTCATTCCAAACGATACCACGGTTGTTGATCAAATCAACCACACCTTTAAAGTTATCTTCAGAACCGATAGGTAATTGTAATGGAACTGCATTACTACCTAACATATCTTTAACTTGTTTAACAACTTTTAAGAAGTCAGCTCCAGAACGGTCCATTTTGTTAACGAAACCGATACGGGCAACATTATAGTTGTTAGCCAAACGCCAGTTGGTTTCTGATTGAGGCTCAACACCATCAACTGCAGAAAACAAGAACACTAAACCATCTAATACGCGTAACGAACGGTTTACCTCAACGGTAAAATCCACGTGTCCTGGTGTATCGATAATGTTCATGTGGTAAGCCTGACCTCTGTATTTCCACTCAACCGTAGTTGCAGCAGAAGTGATCGTGATACCACGCTCTTGCTCTTGTGCCATCCAGTCCATTGTTGCAGCACCTTCGTGCACTTCACCAATTTTATGACTTACACCAGCATAATAAAGAATACGCTCAGTTGTTGTAGTTTTACCCGCATCAATGTGAGCCGCGATTCCAATATTTCTTGTAAATTTTAAATCTCTTGCCATGTTATGTTTTTGATTTATCTGATTTTAAATGATTACACCGATTATGTTAAAACAAATCGGTGTAATTTATCTAATCAGTATAATCTTCTAATTAAATCTGTGTAATCTTACTAATCTGTTAATCCTAAATTAGAATCTGAAGTGAGAGAACGCTTTGTTAGCCTCAGCCATTTTGTGCGTATCTTCTTTCTTCTTAACAGCAGCACCCTCACCTTTAGCAGCAGCTACGATTTCACCAGCTAATTTCTCTTTCATGGTTTTTTCGCCACGTTTACGAGCGTATAAAATTAACCATTTCATACCTAAAGCTGTTTTACGCTCTGGTCTAACCTCAGTTGGAACCTGGAAGTTAGCACCACCAACACGACGAGATTTAACCTCTACAGCTGGCATAATGTTAGTTAAAGCACGTTTAAAGATCTCTAAACCGTTTTCACCTGCTTTTTTCTCAGCAATTTCAACAGCATCGTAAAAAATTGAATAAGCGATAGATTTTTTTCCATCGTACATCATATTGTTTACAAAACGAGTTACCTGAACATCATTAAATTTTGGATCAGGAAGAATAATTCTCTTTTTTGGTTTTGACTTTCTCATTTCTTATTTCCTCCCGATTATTTCTTTTTACCTTTTGTTGGTGCCGCAACTACCTGTCCTGGTTTAGGACGTTTAGTACCATATTTAGAACGACGTTGGTTACGACCAGCTACACCTGATGTATCTAATGCACCACGGATGATGTGGTAACGTACACCTGGTAAATCTTTAACACGACCACCACGGATCAATACAATGGAGTGCTCCTGTAAGTTGTGACCTTCACCAGGAATGTAGGCATTCACCTCTTTTCCATTGGTTAAACGTACACGGGCAACTTTACGCATTGCTGAGTTTGGTTTTTTAGGGGTAGTGGTATATACACGTGTACATACACCTCTTCGCTGTGGACAGCTGTCCAACGCTGGAGACTTACTCTTGAACTCCAGTGCTACTCTACCTTTTCTAACTAATTGTTGAATGGTTGGCATTGTTTTTTGTTTTCTATTAAGTGTTTTAAAAACTTTACCCCTAATAAAGGGACTGCAAAGGTAGCAAGATACATTTTATAAATCAAGGGGTTAACTGAAATATATTGCTGCCAAACATCCCTTTTTTAGTAAGTCTGAATTGCAGCGGCTTAACTGCTCCTTCCCGATGCTGAAAACCTCGCCTCAAAGCCAGATCCTGCCCAGTTCAAATACACATCAAACGCTCACGGAACGCACCCGATCTGTGTGTCCGATCTGGGTTCGACGTGGGTCTCATGTGGGTTTCATGTGCGTTTGATCCGAAGCTGTTCCGTTTCAGAACAGTACATCTGGTAAATGGATGTTAAACTGATGCCGCAATAACCGGAAGTTTAAAGCAAAACCGACTTCCTTCCCCTACTGCAGACTCTACCCAAATCGTTCCACCTTGTGCTTCAATAAAATCTTTTGAGATCGCTAGTCCCAGGCCGGAGCCCGATTGATTTCTTCCATCTGTTGGCACCTGAAAGTACCGCTCAAAAAGACGTTCCTGGTATTGTTCAGGTATGCCCTGTCCAAAGTCGCGCACCGAAAATACGACATCATCGTCTATCTGTAATGCCTCTAGCACTACTGTTGAGCGATTCGAACTGTAACGTAAAGCATTAGTAAGGAAGTTGATCAGCACCCAGGCCGTTTTTTCTACATCTACATTCAACTGAGGTAAATCTGCTGCACAATGCAGGTCCAGAAAAATCTCCCGCTGTTCCGCCTGAAAGCGAAGTGCACCCAGCGCGTAATTCATAATCTGGGCAGGATCGGTTTTTCTGAAGCTCAGCTGCAGCTTGCCAGTCTCCACCTGAGCCAGGTCCAGCAGCTCACTGGTAATTTTTAAAAGCCTGCCGCAGTCCTCCCCAATATGCTGGACCATTTCTTTTTGTTCTGCATTCATGATCCCAACGCGCTCATCCTCCAGAATCTGTACGCTCATTTTTATTGCGGAAATCGGTGTCTTCAGCTCATGTGAAACCGTGGCAATGAAGTTTGTTTTGGCTTCATCAAGCTCCTTAAATGGCGTGATGTTCCTTAGCACATAAACCTCCCCTGCTGCAATGTTTGCTTGCGTGATGGTATCGTCTTCAGACGAGAATGCAGGTACCTGGATAGTACTTTGTTCTAACTGGAAATAGGATGTTTTCTGATCCGCGTATATGGTCAGGTGCTTAGCTGCAGGTGCAACATTCATGATCTTCTTCAGCAGGTCATTCTTGTTTATCAGCGTATTTACGTTCTGCCCCATCACGTCCGCTTTATCCATATTCAGCAGGGAACATGCAACTTTATTGATAAACAGGATTCTTTTCTGCTCATCCAAACCAATGATGGCATCCGTCATCTGCTCAATGATGGCTGCAATTCTTCGTTTTTCGGATTGCACTTTGGCCAGGTTGCTGTTCTCCCATTTGTTCAGGTGTCTGGCCATGGTATTGAATTCCTTTGCTAGCTCCCCAAATTCATCGGTGCTGCTAAACTGGAGTTGCTGCTTATAATTTTGGCTGCTGATACCTTTAATAGCTTCTGAAAATTCTCTAAGTGGATTTGCCACAAAGCCAGGGAAGTTTAGCATAAAAGAAAATAGCACTAGAAAACAGATCGACGCAGCAAAAATCAGGTATGTGGCAGCTTGCTCTACGCCTTCCATCGCGGCATCATGTTTACGGGAAATGGCAGCCAAATTCAGTTGGTCAATATTTCTAAGCTGCTGACGGGCAGATTTAAGTGCCGGTCCCTTGTCTTGCGGGCTAATTGCCGGATCTGAAAGCTGGTTAAACGCCTTTTGAACAAGTTCCACAGCCATCCGCTCTCCAGGTTCAGTTACATTTTTCCGCTCCTGTTCTAACAAAGCGAAAAGTTCAGACCTAGACGCTTGAGGTAAAGCATCCGTATGTTCATCGAGCATGGCTCGCATACTGCTGGTCAACCGCAGACTCTTGTAATTGTCTTTTAGAATCACCTTTGAACTGATGGCAATCTTGTTCATGTAATACAAGGAAATAGTGCCGAATAGAAGGACCACCACGAACAAAAATCCAAAGCCCAGGCGAAGTTTAGTTTTGATTTTCATAAGGTGTTAAGCGTTCAGGACAGGATAATGAGATCTGTATCTGTTGTAGAAAGTTTTTTGAGAAGTTGATTGAAGACCGCTGTCTGCATGATTACTTGAAAGAGGCTGATGTGTGGTTTGCCAATGCATATGGTTGTTACTTCTTTTTCCAGGGCTACCTGGAATATTGCGCTGGTAATATCGTCACTTTTGATTTTTATAACTTCTGCTCCAAGTTCGGTTGCAAGTTTAAGATTATTAATCAGGTGGCGCTGCAGGTCGAGCTTTATTTTCTCTGCACTTTCTCCGCTTTTCTGCACATATAATACAATCCAAGGCGCATGGTAGTACGATGCGAGCCTGGCGGTTTTCCGGATGATTACCCTGCCCGTTTTGTAATTGGTAGAAATACAGGCAATAAATTTCTCAGGCCGCAGCTTAACGCTACTCGTTACCTCAGTTTGAATCTTCCGTTGTAAGTGATGTGAAACTTCATTTACGGCAAGCTCACGCAATTGCAGGATCTTCTCCCGCCTGAAAAAATTGTTCAGCGCCTGCCCTATTTTGCTTTTGTCATAGATCTTCCCAGCGAGCAGTCGTTCTATCAACTCATCGGCGGTAAGGTCGACATTAACAATTTCGTCTGCGGACTCCAGAATGCTGTCCGGAACCCGTTCAGTAACGTTAATGCCGGTGATTAGTTCAATCTCTTCATTAATGCTTTCCAGGTGCTGGACATTGAGGGCTGATATCACACTGATCCCAGCGGCCAGTAGATCATACACATCCTGCCAGCGTTTCCTGTTTTTACTGCCTTCTACGTTACTATGTGCAAGTTCATCAACCAGTACAACCTCGGGATGTACTTGCATAATCGAATTTAGATCCATTTCTTCGAGGCGTTTACCTTTGTAGTAGATTTCACGGTTAGGTATCACAGGAATACCCGACAGCAACGCATGAGTTTCCGCACGATTATGGGTCTCTATATAACCGATCTGCACATCCATACCGTTATTTAACATAGAATGTGCTTCCTGCAGCATTCTATAGGTTTTGCCAACGCCGGCACTCATGCCAAGATATATTTTTAACTTCCCCTTTCTGGAGGTTTTCACCAGATCAAGGAAGTTTTTTACAGTCGCCGGCTGCGGCCTTTGTTCCATGGATAAATGCTTTCTGGTTTAAAAAGATACGGCAAAACTTGCGGTAACTGTTGCACTATGGTTTACCTGCTGTAACTGCCTGGAGTAGATTTTATCTTCACTGTCGTAAACCTTACCCTCAAGTCGAAGCACAGCATTGTTCACTGGTGAGTAGTCTATATTCAGGGAGTACCCATAAGTTTTAAATCCATTGTCCGCACCGGTAGCGATTAACATACCATCTTTATCCTCATAGTATTCGAACCTGCCGGCAAGCGCCCATTGTGGATTAAAGCGGTAACGGACTATTGCAACTGGTGAAAGCACCTGATTAAATCCACTACTCCCCTTTTCACGCTGCTGAATGCCATAATCAACACCTAAGGTCAGTCCGAAAGCCGGACTAATTTGAATAATACTGTAGAAGTTATTGTAAAACCTCGAGGTGGCAATTGAATCTGCACCTTCAGCGCCTACATAGTTGCTATAATTCAGGGTGACGTTCTCGATTGGTTTCCAGATGAGCTGCAGACCAGCTGCAGGGCTGTTGTTATTAGACTGCCTGGCAATCCGTTGCCATCCATTCAGATAAAGTAATGTGGCAGCAAATTGTCCATCCTGCGTGGTATAGCTTAGTTTAGCGCCCGCTTCATAATAAGGTGTATTCTCTGATGATATATTCCGGGTTAGTACCCAGCAATCTTTAGAAATGGCACTTTCGAACCCGATATGCGACGAAAAAATGCCGAGGTCTAACCAAAGGTTACTGGAGTTTGCCAATTTGATGCCGACATTGGCTTCAAAGATGTTTTTCAACACCCCTGGTTCCGCAGCAAGATTAGCATTGGTGTAAGTTCCGGCCATGATTGCGAAGTTGGCACGCAGTCTATCATCCTCATAGTTGGCCTTTATAAATCCAAGATTCAGATTTACCTCATTGTGCCTGCTATGTGAATATACGAAGCCTGGCCTATTGTGATCTGCAGGTTTATTAAAGTCGTAACCATAATAGGTTTCCAGGTATCCGCTAATGTTAAGTTTAGATTGTTCTTGTGCGGTTGCAGCGTATGCTGATGTAAGTGCCAGTACGGCTAATATGATCTTTTTCATGTAAGGGTATGCGCTTTCGCTATTGAATAGCCACCTGCTGTGTTGGCAAACGCATATTTTCAGGTGGTATTCAATGCGGATCGAGAAATTATTTAATAGGGTTTGCTTTGCGTTTATTCAGGTCCAGATTCAGTTTGAGCACATCTACGGTGCTTGGACCAAACAGCCCGAA
>Ga0182006_1000850_pt1 | contig 20567 bp, 21 predicted proteins | sample Sormic07211104_1_FD_123022 | JGI IMG/M metagenome (GOLD analysis project Ga0182006, IMG submission 123022) | Rhizosphere microbial communities from Sorghum bicolor, Mead, Nebraska, USA - 072115-104_1 MetaG | ecosystem: Host-associated > Plants > Roots > Rhizosphere | place: USA: Nebraska...
AGCGTCGATGAATTTATTGAACTAACTCTAAAAATAGAAACCGATGGAGTTCAAAGTTAGTAGAGAATTTATACATCAGTTAGAGGATTTAATCAATAAGAAAAACGACAATGAACTTGAAGTTTTACTTAATGATATGCACCACGCTGATATTGCCGAAATCTTAGACGAATTAGATTTCGACGAAGCCACTTATATCTTTAAGGTTTTAGATAGTGATAAAACAGCCGAAATTCTTCTAGAATTAGAAGAAGATCTGCGTGAGAATATCTTAAGCCGACTTTCACCAAAAGAAATTGCAGAAGAGCTTGATGAGCTTGAAACCAACGATGCTGCCGATATTATCGCTGAACTTTCACAAGAAATAAAAGCAGAGGTAATCTCAGAGCTGAATGACGTTGAACACGCCAAAGACATTGTTGATCTTTTGCGTTACGACGAAAACACGGCTGGTGGTTTGATGGGAAAAGAGCTTGTAAAAGTAAATGAAAACTGGAACGTCTTGACCTGCGTTAAAGAAATGAGAATTCAGGCAGAAAATGTCTCTAGAGTTCATTCTATTTATGTCGTGGATGATGAAAACCGACTGAAAGGAAGACTTTCTCTTAAAGATCTGCTGACTTCTTCTACCAAAACTCAGATTGGAGAAGTTTACATCCGAAAATTAAATTTTGTAAATGTTGATACAGAAGACGTTGAGGTTGCTCGTATCATGCAGAAATATGACTTAGAGGCGATTCCGGTTGTGGACGAATTAGGTCGTTTGGTAGGAAGAATTACTATTGACGATATCGTAGACGTAATCAAGGAAGAAGCTGATAAAGATTACCAATTAGCGGCGGGTATTACGCAGGACGTTGAATCGAATGACAGCGTTTATGAATTAACAAAAGCACGTTTACCTTGGCTTTTAATTGGAATGGTGATTGAAATTGTAGCTTCTTTTGTTTTAAAAGGAAACGAAGCAACGTTTCAAAAATATTCTACTTTAATCATTTTTGTGCCTTTGCTTTCGGCAACCGCAGGAAATATCGGAGTTCAGGCTTCGGCAATCGTTGTGCAAGGTTTGGCAAACGGAACTTTAAAAGATTTTAGCCGTGCTTACTTTACCAAAGAAATTACCGTTTCTATGATTTCGGGAAGTATAATCTCATTATTGCTTTTAGGCTATCATTCTGTCATGTATCAGCAGTATTTAGTGGGCTTTGCAATTTCGATTTCGATGATTGTAGTGATTTTATTTGCAGCCACTTTAGGAACTTTGGTACCGCTTTTCTTGAATAAAAATAAAATTGACCCCGCAATTGCGACTGGTCCATTTATCACAACCACAAACGATGTATTCGGAATTATGCTTTACTTCGGCGTGGCCAATTTGATTCTTGGATTTTAGATTTTTGCCACAAATTAGCCGTTTACAGTGATTTAAGATCTCTAAAAACTGCGTAATTTACAGGCGGAAAATATACTGTTAATCAGTTCATCATAAATTCAAACCAAGAAGAATGAAAGTACACATTATTGGAGGAGGAAACCTTGGGGTTTCTATTGCCTTGGGAATCGCTAAATTTTCAAAAAACAACCAAGTTACCGTTACAAGAAGAAACACAGCAAGTATTCAATATTTGACTGAATACGGAATTACAGTTTCTAACGATAACAAACACAATATTCAAGAAGCTGATGTAGTGATTTTAACCATTAAGCGGTATCAAGTCGATACTGTTTTGGCTGAAATTCTGCCAGTTATTCAAAATAAAACAATTGCTTCGGCTGTAAGCGGATTATCGCTTGATGTTTTACAGTCTAAAACAAATAACGAATATCCTGTTGTTCGAATTATGCCAAATATTGCAGCGCAGTTTGGAGAATCGGCAACTTGTATTTCTTTCCCAGACAAATACGCAGCAAATGCTTCGCCAATAGTTGATTTATTTCAAGATTTAGGAACAGCTCCTGTTATCGACGAAAAATTAATGGATGCAGCAACTGTTTTAGGTGCGTGCGGTACTGCGTATGCATTACGTTATATTCGTGCTTCTATGCAGGCAGGAATCGAAATTGGATTTGATTCTAATACCGCTCTTGCAATTGCCGCTCAAACGGTAAAAGGCGCTGCGAAAATGCTTTTAGAAGAGAAAGTACATCCAGAACAATTAATCGATCGTGTAACCACGCCTCAAGGCTGTACAATTGTCGGTTTAAATGAAATGGAGCATAATGGTTTCAGCTCATCATTAATTAAAGGGATTAAGACTTCTTTGAAGCAAATCAAAGGGTAGGTTTTAAAGAAATTCCAAATATTTTTAAATTCCAAATTCCAATTTTATCATTGGGGTTTGGGATTTTTTTGTTTTAGATATTAATAGTCTTTTTTCGTTGAACAATATTCTATTATTAAGGCAATTTCTTTTTCTTTTACGTATTCTGTGAATTTTGTTCTGTGATAATCTAATCCCAAATTTTCAATTTTTGTACTATCGATTTTATGATTTTTATTGATTATCCATTTCATAAAAACAATCGAATCTACATTACGTAATGCTGGTCCAGCACTTCTGACATCAAGTTTATGACAAGCAGCACAGTTCGAATTGAATATTTCTTTTCCTTTTTCTTGATTTTCAGATAAGTTTGCAGTGCCACAAAAAGCAGGAATAGGTGTTTGACAATACCAGTTTTCAGATGCTTTATATGTCTTTATTTCATAGAAGATTATTCCAACCAATACAATTATAGAAGAAATTGAAATAAATAATATTTGTCGAATTCTATTCAATCGCCTACATTTAAATTTGGAATTTGGAATTTAAAATTGGAATTTTTTACTTCTTAATAAGCTGAATATACTTCAAACCGCATTCAGAAATCTTGGTATACGAATTCATCGCATTCCCGTAATTTTGAATCGTTAAAGTGTCTTTTACATATAAAGCATCAATTCCAACTGGGATTTCCAATTCTTTTGCAGGAATCGAATCATTTTCGTTTTCATTACTGATGTCGCCTTCGTATTCATCCCACTGAATTCCTTCTAGAGTTAAATAGTTTTCACCAGAACTACTATGTGAGTAAGTCGCTTTTCCTTTTAAAGTTCGAACACTTGTTTTAAAAACATATTGATAATCATTTTTAATTTTTGAAATGATCAGCGAAATATTACAATCGCCAGAATCTGTGTAAGTTCCTTCAATTTCATCTTTAGAATTTACTTTTGATACATTTATTTCTTCTTTCAAATTTTTCTCAGAAGAAATCTTTTCTGTTTTTTGATTGCAGGACAGCAGTCCAAAATAGAAAATCAGCAGGAAAAAAAAGCGAATTTTACTAATAACGATTAGATTAGATTGCTGTGTTTTTATTTAAAATATATTTTAAGTAAACAAAACCCAAAAGTCCAGCTAGAAAAGAGGCAATAAGAATCGCTATTTTAGAAAAAACAATTATTTCAGGATTTTTAAAAGCCAAAACAGTTATAAAGATCGACATAGTAAAACCAATACCGCCGAGCATTCCGGCACCTAAAATATGAGCCCATTTTAAGTTTTTGGGCAAAACACATAACCCCGCCGTTACACCAACAGAAGAGAAAAGTAAAATTCCCAGCGGTTTGCCAATTACAAGTCCAAGAATAATCCCGTAAGTATTCGCATGGTTCAATCCTTCATGCCAATTTTCGGTAATTGTGAGCGCAGTATTGGCTACAGCAAATAAAGGCAAAATAAAAAAGGCTACCGGCTTGTGCAGAAAATGCTGTAGTTTGTATGAAGATGTTTTCTCGCTTCCATCTCCAAACGGAATTACAAATGCTAAAATGACGCCCGTTATCGTAGCATGAACTCCAGAATTGAGCATAAAATACCACATCACGATACCTCCAATAATGTATGGAATCAAATTGTGAATTTTCATTCGGTTTAAAACAAAAAGAAAACCCCAGATTGCCAAAGCGATTCCAAGATTTAGAAATGAGATAGAAGTAGTGTAAAAAATGGCAATTACTATAATAGCGCCTAAGTCATCAATAACAGCAAGCGCCGTTAAAAATACTTTTAAGGAAGCAGGAACTTTATTTCCTAGAAGCGATAAAATCCCAATTGCAAAAGCAATATCTGTTGCCATCGGAATTCCAGCTCCATTTTGGGTTGTAGTTCCGTAATTTAAAACGAGGAAAATTGCAGCCGGAACAAGCATTCCGCCAAAAGCAGCCATTATAGGTAACGAAGCATTCTTTATGTTCGATAATTCACCGTGATAAATTTCGCGTTCCAATTCCAATCCGATTAACAGAAAGAAAATCGTCATTAAGCCGTCGTTAATCCAATCTGTTATTGAATGTCCGGCAACTTCTCTTTCCCAAAATTCTGTATAGTGTATTTGAAAAGAAGAATTGGCCAGATAAAGAGATAAAATCGTGACAAAGAGCAAGATAATTCCTCCTGATTTTTCATTTTCAAAAAAAGCTGTAAAGGTTTTGGTTAATTTCATTTCGGAGAATTCTGAAGATTTAGAGATGGATTTATGCAATCCTTGTATTTTCAAAGTTAGAAAAAATCTGACCAATAAAAAAGTTTAGTCGCCAAGTCACAAAAGACTCCAAGTTTATATTCCGTGTTCCAGAAAGAAATCAGTATAAAAAACTTTGCGCCTTTGGACGTTTGCGATATTAAATTAACCGTATTTTTGTTTAGTATAAAATTGGAAAAATAATGAGTATAAAAATTCTTCATATCGACAGCAATAATCCAATACTTTGGAATCAATTAGAAGAAGCAGGTTTCGAAAATCACGCTGATTTTAAATCTTCAAAAGAAGAAATAGAAGCAAAAATACAAGATTATAACGGCATCGTAATTCGAAGTCGTTTTAAGATTGATAAACCTTTTTTAGACCGTGCAACAAAGTTGCAATTTATTGCAAGAGTCGGCGCAGGTTTGGAAAGCATTGATTGTGAGTATGCTTCTTCGAAAGGAATTCATCTTATTGCTGCTCCAGAAGGTAATCGCAACGCTGTTGCAGAACATTCGCTGGGTGTTATTTTATCTTTATTCAACAACTTAAACCAAGCCGATGCAGAAGTTAAAGCGGGTCAATGGAATCGAGAAAGCAACCGAGGTCATGAACTAGATTTAAAAACTGTCGGTATTATTGGTTATGGAAATATGGGAAAAGCTTTTGCTAAAAAGCTGAGAGGTTTCGATACTGAGGTTTTATGTTATGATATTTTGGAGAATGTGGGAGACGAAAATGCCAAACAAGTTTCATTAGCAGAATTACAAGAAAAAGCAGATGTTTTAAGTCTTCATCTTCCATGGACACCAGAAACGGATAAAATGGTCAATACAAATTTTATAAACGCATTTAAAAAGCCATTTTGGATTATTAATACTTCTCGAGGCAAAAACATAGTTACAGCCGATTTAGTTGAAGCTATGAAAGCAAAAAAAGTATTAGGAGCAGGATTAGATGTTTTGGAGTATGAGAAACTTTCTTTCGAAACACTTTTTCAAGATAAAAATACTCCAGAGGCGTTTCAATATCTTCTGGAAGCAAAAAATGTTTTATTGACTCCTCATATTGCAGGATGGACTTTTGAAAGCCACGAACGGTTAGCGCAAGTTATAGTCGATAAAATTAAAGCAGTTTATAAAGTTAAATAATTTGATTGTTAAGATTAAATAACGAGTCTTTTCCTGTAAATTTTACTTTTGTTATTAGTTTTATTTGCTGATTTTTAATAATATTGTTTCAAACTTTAAAGAATGGATCTAAATTAATTCTTTGAATTTGTAAAAAGTTGGAATTAATAATTAATTAAATACTGTAAACAATGGAAACTACAAAACCAGAAAGTTGGAATACCCCGTCACAACCAAGACAAGAGAATAAAAAAGTATTAGCTGGAATTATGGGAATTATTTTTGGATATCTAGGTATTCACAAATTTATTTTGGGATATACTCAAGAAGGTATTATACAAATAGTAATTAGTGTAGTTACGTGTGGTGTTGGTGGAATAATCGGATTTATCGAAGGAATTATTTACTTAACAAAATCAGATGAAGATTTTTACCAAACTTACCAAGTTGGTAAAAAAGGCTGGTTTTAAGCTAAACATACATATTAAAAAATCCCATTCAGAAATGAGTGGGATTTTTTTATGCCAAAAAATGTCTTTTTCTATTGTAAAAAAAACTTTTAGGTCCTGTACATAGATTCTTAAGTAGGTAATCTTGCACTTTGTTAAAATGATTAATGGAGTAACTGAAAATCCTTAAGAGTAGGGGAATTATAAAGATTTTATTATGTTAGAAATGTACAAAAAATTAGTTTTGGAAAACTACGCAAACTTTAATGGAAGAGCAAGAAGAAAAGAATACTGGATTTTTGGTCTTTTAAATATTTTAATCTATCTATTACTTAATGTTTTAAGCTTTATTCCTGGTGTAGGAATTGTCTTTTCAATTATAGCTGGAATATTTATCTTAGGTGTTATGATACCGTCAATTGCTGTGGCAATTAGAAGGATGCATGATGTTGGTAAAAGTGGCTGGTATTTATTTATTCCTATCTACAGTTTAATTTTAGCTTGTACTGAAGGGGAACACAAAACAAATGAATACGGAGCAGATCCTAAAAATGGATTTGAAGAAATGAGCGAGATTGGTAAAGATCTTAACTAGTTTTTTAAAATTGTAATTAAAAAAAATCCCATTTGCTTAGGTTAATGGGATTTTTTAATTTTTTATATCAATAATAAACTTAATCTTCTTTCTAGATAATTTACGTCCCAATTTTATTTGAAACTCTTCTATAACAGGTTTCATAGTGCTTTCTGGAATATCTGCGATTCTAAGGTACATTAAACCGTCTGTGGCATTATTAAAAAAAAGATCAACGTTAAAAGCTACAACACGTGCATTTTGATTGGTGTATTTTTTAATTAAACCGGCACTAGCGATTCGCTTTGTCTCCCGGTATGCAAAACTTATTAAAATTAAAATCCCAATTGCTTACTAAGCAATTGGGATTTTTGTGATTAAGTTCTATTACTAAATTATAACGCCTACTTAATTGTAATCTTTCAATGAAAATAATAACCTGTGGCTGAAGGTCGCCTATTATCGGATTGGTATTTGCTGGAATGCCGGCATTACAAATTAATGAAACGCGATAAATTTCTTCTGAGTTATGTAAAGTTATCATTAAAGTATATGTGTCACGATTTGCAGGAGTTACACCTTGAGCTGTTGCTTTGTACCATGTATTGGCTGCTGCTACAGTAGTTTTCCAATTGGCATAATGATTTCCACCTGCTCCAGATACATCAGCAAATGCAGTAACATTGTTGCCTACAGCTGTCATAAATTCAATTGAATTATTGCTGCCTGTAGTTGTAGCATTAAAACGAATCGATAAATTGCCTAAAGTTGTAATAGAGTTTACAGGTGTGCTTCCATCTATTCTTGAAGAACTACGGCTGTATTGTATCGTTTTTACATTTGGGGCTTCAGTAATTGGTAATCCGTCTACTGTTCCGATAACTCCATTTTTGTCAACGACTATTGTTTTAACCGCAGAAAAAGTTTGATCTTTTGTATTAGATAATGTGCCGTCAGGTTTGGTGTTAATTGCGTTTAATGATCCATTTAAAGGAAGTTCTCTCACACGTGCTGTTCCGTTGATGTCTAGGAATTCTGTTGGTGTTTTAGTTTCAATACCCACTTTGTTTTTTGTTTGTGAATACATACAACAGAAGAATAGAATAAAAAGTGAAGAAAATACTCTGTTTTTCATCTTAATTTTTTAATTTTTAATGATTATTAGTTCATGTTTGTAATGTTCAAATTTCCAGTTGCTTAAACAACTTGAATAAATATTAATAGGCAAAACTATAGTATTCTAATTCGTCAAGTTTCCACTAGAAGCTTTTAAAGTGATATTTTAAGGTAAAAATAATAGAGAGGGAAAGATGGAGATCGATGGTTTTAAGTGGATTTTTTTCAATAAATATTAATTCAAATTTGTATATAAATAAGAAAGCCTGACTTTTTAAAGTCAGGCTTTCTTATTTAATTGATATTGTTAATCTTCCTTCTCAGACAATTTACGCTCTAATTCAATCTGAAATTCTTCGATAACAGGTTTCATAGTGCTTTCTGGAATATCGGCGATTCTAATGTACATTAAACCGTCTACAGCATTATTAAACAAAGGATCGACGTTAAAAGCTACAACACGTGCGTTTTGCTTAATATACTTTTTAATTAAAACCGGCAAACGTAAATTTCCTGGTTCTAACTCGTCAATGATTTTATCAAACTTGTTTAAGTCAGATTCGGCTTCATCGAAGATGAAATCTTTATCTGCATCTTTCAATTTAACCTTATACGCTTTTTTCGGGTGAATGTACTGCGCAATATATGGATCGTAATAATTCGATTTCATAAACTCAATCATCAGCGATTTTGAGAAATCAGAAAATTGATTGCTGATACTTACACCGCCCAATAAATATTTATGTTCAGGATAACGTAAAGTTGTATGAATAATACCTTTCCATAATAAGAATAACGGCATTGGTTTCTGCTGGTATTCTTTTACGATAAATGCACGGCCCATTTCGATCGATTTGTGCATCATATCGTGCAATTCTGGTTCAAATCTAAAAAGATCTGTCAAGTAGAAGCCTTCGATTCCGTATTTCGGATAAATTTCAGCCCCTAATCCCATACGATAAGCACCAGCGATTCGCTTTGTCTCATCATCCCATAAAAACATATGGTGGTAATATTGGTCGTATTCGTCTAAATCTATAGATTCGTTTGTTCCTTCTCCAACTTCACGGAAAGTAATTTCGCGTAAACGTCCTATTTCATGCAAAATATTCGGAATTGATTTCGCTGTAGCGAAAAACACTTCGTAATTTTTACTTTGAAGCAAACGGCAGTCACTGTTTCGAAGAGCCTGAACTTCATCAATCATTTTTGATTCGTTGGCCGGCGTAACAATTTTTTTAGGTGCTTTGGTAATTTTTAAACTAGCAGTGTCGATCAATTTCGTGTCCTTTTCAAAAGGATTTGCCAGCATGTATGTTTTCTTTCTTAAGAATTCTGAATATTCTTCAAAAGATTCGATTTCGTTTTGCTCGTTTACTGAGATTGGTTTTCCAATACGAACTTTAATAACACGGTCTTTTTGAGTCAAAAGCTCAGATGGTAATTTGGCAGTACGTAAAGTATCGTCAATTTTAGAAAGCCAGTAAAATAGTTTACTGTTTTTGGCATGAAAATAAATCGGCACAACCGGAACTTTGGCTTTTCTGATTAATTTCAGCGCGCCTTCTTCCCAAGGTTTGTCAACCACTAATTTTCCGTCTTTATAAGTCGAAACTTCTCCGGCAGGAAAAATCCCTAACGGTTTTCCATCACTTAAATGACGTAAAGTTTCTTTAATACCAATTACACTAGATTTAGCATCCTTGTGGTTTTCAAAAGGATTAACCGGCATAATGTATTTTTTCATTGGAACAATTCTGTGTAACAAGAAATTGGCAATGATTTTGAAATTTGGCTCTCTTTCAAGCATCAATTTCAATAATAAAATTCCATCAATCCCACCAAGTGGATGGTTTGAAATAGTAATGTAAGCACCATCTTTTGGCAGACGTTTTAAATCTTCTTCTGGGATTTCGAACTTAATTTCCATTTCGTCCAAAATTCCATTTAAAAACGCAAGGTCTTCCAAATGTTTATTACGGTCATAAATTTTATTAAGGGTAGAGATCTTAAGAACCTTCATAAGAATCCAGCCAGAAAAGGTACCGAAAACTCCGTACTTTTCAACATTTATTGCCTTTGCAACTTCTTTCGCGGTAACTAAACCCATGTACTATTTTTAATTTATTCGAACAGCGAACAAAGATAACAAAAAAGTCTACTTTTCATTGTTTCCAAGATAAACTTTGCACATTTTTATTACATTTGAAATCCTAAAAAAAACACTGATGAAAATTATTTCTTATAATGTAAACGGAATTCGTGCTGCGATAAACAAAGGTTTTATCGAGTGGCTTCAACAAGCAAATCCTGATGTGATCTGTCTTCAGGAAATAAAAGCTACGCAGGATCAAATTCCAGTTGATGATATAACTGCCGCCGGCTATCCTTTTCAATATTACTATCCTGCGACCAAAAAAGGGTACAGCGGAGTAGCTATTTTATCTAAAACAAAACCGAACAATATTGTTTTCGGAACGGGAATTCATCATATGGATTTTGAAGGACGAAACCTTCGTGCCGATTTTGATGATGTTTCAGTAATGAGTTTATATCTTCCGTCTGGAACAAATATCGAAAGACTGGATCATAAATTTATGTTTATGGATGATTTTCAGACGTATGTTAATGAGCTAAAATTGACGATTCCGAATTTGATTATCTGCGGTGATTATAATATCTGTCACGAGGCGATTGACATTCACGATCCAGTTCGTAATAAGACAGTTTCTGGATTTCTTCCTGCAGAACGAGCTTGGTTAGATGGTTTTATGAAATCTGGTTTTATTGATAGTTTCCGTCATTTTAATAAAGATCCGCATCATTATTCGTGGTGGAGTTACCGCGCTGGTGCAAGAGGAAATAATAAAGGCTGGCGTATCGATTATAATCTGGTAAGCGAATCTTTAGAAAACCGATTAAAAAGAGCGGTTATACTTCCAGATGCCATGCATTCAGATCATTGTCCGGTTTTAGTCGAAATTGATTAAAGTTTGGTATTGTTCTTGCGGAAAGGATAGTTGTTTTAAAATTGACATTGAATTTTGAATTCAAAAAGTATTAAACGCCCAAAAATAAAACCAATTAAAGTAAGATGATTAAAAAAGCCTCCATCGGATTGCTAGTATTAGCCTTGTCCACAACATCATGCGTTTCGAAGAAAATTTACAATGATCTAGAAACAAAGTATTCAGATTTAAAAAAAGAAAACCGTTCTATTGCTGATGAAAATGAAAATTTGAAGGCAGCAAAAAATCAGTTAGAACTGGATCGCGATAAATTGACTAAAGACCTTGCCAGTACAAAAGACGACTTGGCAAAGCAAAAAGCTGATCTTGCCGCTGAGCAGAAAAAATATAAAGTATTGCAAGATTCATACAATGCATTAGAGAAAAACAGCAATGATGCATTGGAAAGCAATATGGCTAAAAACCGTGACTTGCTGGCTCAACTTGAGGCAAAATCTAAAAAATTAGCCGACGAACAAGCACGTTTAGACAAAACAGCAAATCGTTTGAAAGAACTTGAAGATATGATTGCTGCTAAAGAAGAAGCAATGCGCAAACTAAAAGAAACTTTATCGAAAGCCTTAAACGGATTTGAAGGTAAAGGTTTGACAGTTGAACAGAAAAATGGAAAAGTTTATGTTTCTATGGAAAACAAATTGCTTTTCAACTCAGGAAGCTGGGCTGTTGGAACAGAAGGACGCAAAGCGGTTGTAGAACTTGGTAAAGTTTTGGGCGATAATCCAGATCTTTCGGTTCTTATTGAAGGCCATACAGACGATGATCCGTATGCTGGTTCTGGACCAATTGCAAACAACTGGGATTTATCGACTAAAAGAGCAACTGCAATTGTGAATATTTTGAGCGAAAATGCCAAAATCAACAAACAAAAATTAACGGCAGCGGGAAGAAGCGAATTTTCTCCTTTGGCAAGCAACGCCACTCCAGAAGGAAAAGCTAAGAACCGTAGAATCGAGATCATCTTAACTCCTAGATTAGATGAGATTGCTGAAATGCTTAATAGTATTAACTAAGGTTCTGAGGGACTGAGGTTCTAAGTTACAAAGGCTCAAAGTTTTATGCTTTGAGCTTTTTTGTTTCCTGCAAGGTTTTTAAAACCTTGCAGATTTGTTTTTAGATTTGAAGTTTTAGTTTTGGCATCTTGATTTTTCAAATAGGAGCTTCTGTTTTATTATTTTTGTAACTTTGAATTTCTAAAATTTAAACGATGGGACTTCCAGAATTAAAAGAAAAAATAAGAAATCAACTGGATTTAGCTGATGAAAGAGTGTTGAGAATTGTTTCTTCCGTTTTTGATAATTATTTGAATGAAGTAGTTTCGTATGATCCAGATGGAAATCCTCTGTCATTATCAGAATATCATAATAAAGTTGAAGAAGGATTGGATGATATAAAATACAATCGAATAATTTCAAAAGAAGATTTGTCGAAAGAAATGCAAGATTGGGATAATGAGTAATACTAAATTTGAAATTTTTTGGACTTCAAACGCAAAAGAAGATCTAAAAGAAATTTATATTTCATTAAAAAATAGAATATCGAAAGAAACAGCACTTAAAATCAGAAATGAATTATTCAACTGTACCAATGAAATTGTTTTTGCAGAGCAGTTTCAATTAGATGAATACAGATTAGATTGTCGAAGAATAGTAATAAGAAACTTTAAGGTTCTTTATCAAATTCGAGAAAATTCAATTTTTGTAATCAGGGTTTTTAATTCTTTTCAAAAACCTGTGAAAAGTTTGAAATAATAAAAGCTCAAAGTTTTATGCTTTGAGCTTTTTTGTTTCCTGCAAGGTTTTTAAAACCTTGTACATTTTAATCTTGATACGAAATGTTGATACCTACAAGGTTTTGGAAACCTTGCAGGAGAAGAAAGAAAGAGAAAATCTTGTGGTTTTTTTAACCTTTAACAAATTTCAATTTGAAAAATCCCTTTGTACCTTTGCCTCTTTGCAACTTTGAACCTTAGAAAAGAATGAAATACACAACATTACCCAACACCGACATAAAAGTTAGTAAAATCTGCCTTGGAACAATGACTTTTGGGCAGCAGAATACAGAAGCTGAAGGACACGAACAAATGGATTATGCTCTTGAAAGAGGCGTTAACTTTTTTGACACAGCCGAAATGTATTCTGTTCCTGCAAGCGAAGCAACTTACGGAAGCACAGAAAAAATTATAGGAACTTGGTTCAAGAAATCAGGAAATCGCGATAAAGTCGTTTTAGCATCAAAAATTGCGGGTCCAAATCCGAATTTTGGATACATGCGTGAAAAATTGGACTTTTCTCCAGCGAGTATTAAATATGCGGTTGAAAACAGCTTAAAAAGACTGCAGACAGATTATATCGATTTGTACCAAATGCACTGGCCAGAAAGAAAAACCAATAATTTTGGACAACGCGCTTTTCACGGACATGATGATGTTTGGGAAGATAATTTTAGAGAAATCCTAGAAACTTTCGACGGTTTAATAAAAGAAGGTAAAATCAAACATATTGGAGTTTCAAATGAAAATTCTTGGGGGATGATGCGTCTTTTAGAAGAAAGCAAATATCAAAATCTGCCAAGAATTAAAACCGTTCAAAATCCGTATTCTTTATTGAATCGTTTATTTGAAGTGAACTCTGCAGAAGTTTCAAAATATGAAAATGTGGGATTGCTAGGATATTCGCCTTTAGCTTTTGGAGTTTTGACTGGGAAATTCTTAACGGGTGAAAGTCATCCAAAAGCGAGAATTAATCTTTTTCCGCAATACAAACGTTACAATAGCGACCAATGTACCGAAGCAACTAAATTGTATCAGGAAATCGCTAAAAAACACGGTTTAACGTTAACGCAATTAGCAATGGGATTTGTTTTAGCTCAGCCTTTCTTAACAAGTGCGATAATTGGTGCTACAACTTTAGAACAATTAAAAGAGAATATCGACACGATTGATGTGATGCTTTCTAAAGAAATCCTCGCGGAAATCGATGCTGTTCAGGCAATAATTCCTGACCCGGCTCCTTAAAAAAATAATGCCTAACAGATTTTTATTATCTGTTAGGCATTATATAAATTTAGATTAATGGATTAGCTTCTATCTAATAGGCCGCGCAGTTGTGTTTGTGTCTAATGCCTTTAATTCTCCATTAGGAGTTATAAGAACAAAATTTTTATCCATCTTTGCTGGTTTGTTTGTTTTGATTGCAATTTTGACTTCATACTGTACCTGAATCGCAGGTTCTAGCAAGGTTGGGTTAATTACAAAATCAAATTCTTTGTTCAAAATGGGTTGATAATAAATTGTTGTAGATTTACTTACTTGATTTATAGCGGCAGTTTTTTTTAAATTTAATGAAGAACTATTAGACGCTTCATAAGATTTGTACATATCTATGGGATAGTTTACTGTATAACCATCAATTATTTTTTTTTCGGAATCTGCTAATGATTGTCCTAATAAAATCTCATAGTTCTTTATTTTTTCCTGAACAAGTAATTTTGCCTTATTCATCATTTCTTTCTTGATTGACTCTAATGAGTCGGAGTAATAATCATTTCTTGCTAAATCATAGATTTCGTTATTTGATAGTATCGAAATAATGTCATTTAACTGATTTGGGTCAGAATATTTGATTAGAATGTTTTTCTTTAGTTCAAAACCTGCCGGTATTTCATTATATGTTTTTCGGCTAAAATTTTTCTTTTCTGTTTCATATTCATAAACAGGAACAAATGAAATCATATCAATAAAAGTTTCAACATTTTTTTTAAGTTTGATTTCGCTTACGGATTGATTAATTCGTTTGTCTATTAGCTCGTTTACTTCTTGTGCAGTTTTTCCATTTTGAGTAACACTAAAAGTGGCGATATAAGTATCTGCTTTTATGTTTGCAAGACCTTTAATGCTTACAAACATATCATTTTCTGAATCTAATTTTACATCAAGAATATTTCTATTGGCATACTCATAATTATCATTATTCCTATTGTATGATGCATTCGTTCCAACACCAACCTGACCAATCATAGCCTGACAAAAAGTTAGGGCTAACAATTGAAAATTTATTCTTTTCATGTTCTTATTTATTAAAAATTGGAAGCAAATATAAGAAAGAAAAATCTTATAAATTAATTGAGATGTTAGAAAATAATAAAGCCACAAAGTTCAATAAAAAAACTTTGTGGCTTTGTGCCCGTGGCAAATTTGTAATCTTATAAATCAAATTCATCATCAGTTGCGAGAGAATCCAATTTCACAGCTGTCGAATCTGGAACTTTGATTTTTATAAATGAGCGAGCATTACCAGATATATAAACTGGCAATTGTCCCAATGTATCTTCTGGAACTAAAAGACCGCGGCGGAACATTAGATTCTTCAAGAATTTTTGGTTTTTAATGGCATAATCTTTCAAATTGCCTTGATCGTTAAATTGATACATGAATTTTCTTGGCTTAGGAATAATCGTTGCCAAATACAAACATTCATCGACATTTAAAGCCGAAGGACTTTTTTGGAAATAAAAATGACTCGCTTCGCCAATTCCGTATACGTTTGGTCCCCATTCGATAATATTGAAATATACTTCCAGCATTCTTTCTTTGCTTACAATTCTGTTGTTTTCTAAAATGTAAACTAGAAGGATTTCTTCAAGCTTTCGAGAAAGCGTTTTTTCTCTTGTCAAGAAAACATTTTTAATCAACTGCATGCTTATTGTGCTGGCACCACGCGAGAATTTTTTGGTTCTGATGTTTTTTAGAATAGATTGTTTGAAGGCTTCATTAATGAATCCGCGATGCGAGAAGAATGACGGATCTTCTGTTGTTAAAACACATTTTCTTAAATAAGGAGAAATTTGGTCCAAAGGCGTATAATTCGGATTTGCATTTCCAACCAAAATAGGTCGCTGTAATACATTCTGAATAATCGCGCGGTACACAAATTCGCCATTTAATTTATTTAAATCGGCTTCGCCATATTTTGTAATTCTTAAATCTTCTTTATTCAGTTTGCTGTCAAAAACAAGTGTATTGGGTTTGTTTTGATTGAATTTGAAATCCAATTTATAATCGAAATTCCCCGTTGCCTGCATGCCTTGAAAATGCGTAAATAAACCATCGGGAAGCGAAACGATAAAATCCTGCGCTTTCATTTTCGGAATATCAACTTTTAAAGTGTAAACCGTATCTTTTTCGGTGTCGTAAGAAATGTACGGACGTACTTTTATTTTATTCAACTGCATAGTCGAAGAGCTGTCAATAGAAATAAAACTGTCTCCCAATAAAAAGCGGTAATCAAAACGGGCATTTTTTATAACCACATCTTTACTGGCAATTTTTGGGTGATTGATTTTAAGATTGGCAATAGAAGTGTAGCCGTCTATATGGAGTTCGCTGCCGCTTTTGTCTATGTTTTGAACATTAAGGCGGATAGAATCGAAACTTGCTTTTAAGTTATAGCGCTGATCGAGATATGGAACACGAATAGCTCCAGTGTCTAAATTGAAAAAACGAATATCAGCTTTTTTGTTTCTTGGATCAGCAAAACCTTTAATATTCCAGCGTTGATCAAAGTCTTTCGCTTGAACATGAAGATTAGTTTCTAATTGCTTATTGTTTAAGATTAGTTTGTTTACTGCAATAGAAGTTTGTTTTCCGTTGTCATCGATTTTAAAATTAAAATTTTTCAAATCCATGTCGGTCGGAACCAAATTCAAGAGTTTGGAAATGATTCTGTAAGCAAAAGAACCATATTTGCGCTTTTCGTTTGATTCTGTTTCTTCACGGTCTCTTTTTAAAAAAGCATCAAAATTTCGTTTTTTGCCTTTTTTGACCAATTGAATATAACCGTTATCAACTTTTAAAGTGCCAATTTGAACATCTCCGATTAATAAACTGCTTAAGCTAATGCTGGTTTCAACATTTTTAATTTTGCATAAAGTGTCCGCATTTATAGGTGCCAAAACTACATCGGTCAGTTTTATGGTAGACAATCCATCAAACGAAGCCGATTTTACAGAAAAATTACTATTATACTCAACAGCCATTTTATGGGTAACTTTTGCAATTGCCTGCTTTAAAAGTGAATTTCGGAAATAATACAAGCCGATGCAAAGCAAAATCACTACTACGGCTAGTACTTTTAATGCCTTGTATATTTTTTGTTTTGGAAAATTCATAAAATTAGTTTGCTTCGAAATTATTCAGTTTTCAAATTTAAATTTAAAATTATCAGCTTGGAGAGTTTTTCTTTTAAATTTTAAACAATGTGTCTAAAATGTTGATCTAATTCTGTTTGTACTTTAATACGCAATGCTTTTTTGTAAAGACATCATATGGATTAAGCTTGTTGAAGCTGTTTTCTTTTCTTAATTGTGGAAAACCGTATTTTCTTATAGTATTTATCCTATATATTTGTGCTGTTAAATAATAAAAAAACCAGTCAAATGAAAATTTTAAAAAAAATTATGTTTTTGTCTTTTGCAATTTGTGCATTAGTGTTGTCTTCATGTAGTAGTGATAATTCGTCAGATGATACAGATACTCCAAGCAGTCAAGAAGGATTTATGAAATTTAAGTATAATGAAACTGTTTATACTTTTGCTGAACCTGCCTTGATAAGTTCAGGAAGTATCAATATAATGGGAAGTACAGGAATTGATAATACCTATAAAAAAATCTCTTTATGGACGCCTTTGAATATTACAACAGGAAGTCATCCAATAGTTTTTGATTTATCAAATCTTACTACTACGTACCACGCGTCCTTTAGTTTTATGCCAGAAATAGAGAATGCCGATGCTACATCTGGAACGATAAATATTACTGTTAATGATGATAAAAAAATTGAAGGTACTTTCAGTTTTTCAGGAACTTCAAACGGAAAAACATTTACTGTTACTGAGGGAAGCTTTAGAATTATAAAATGGTAAGAACTTAAAAAGTTTAAAAAATCCTGCTCATAAGTTATTATACTCGAGAGCAGGATTTTTTATAGTAGATATTCTAAAAAATCAACCAAAAAGAATGCTTGCAACATCTTCAATTTTAGCAACCAGTTCGATTTTAATTCCAGTGTTTTTTAAAGCAATTTTATTGTATTTAGAAACAAAAATAGTATCAAATCCTAGTTTTTCTGCTTCCTGAATGCGCTGGTCCACACGGTTTACAGGACGAATTTCGCCCGAGAGCCCAACTTCTCCAGCAAAACAAAAACCTTTACCAACCGGAATATCTTCGTTGGAAGATAAAATGGCAGCGACAACCGCTAGATCAATTGCAGGATCATCAACCGAAATTCCGCCTGTAACATTTAAGAAAACGTCTTTTGCGCCTAAACGAAATCCAGCTCTTTTTTCTAAAACTGCCAAAATCATATTTAGCCTTTTGGCGTTGTAACCAGTTGTACTTCGCTGTGGAGTTCCGTAAACTGCGGTACTAACCAAAGATTGTATTTCGATCATTAACGGGCGCATACCTTCAAGAGTTGTGGCAATTGCAGTTCCAGATAATTCTTCGTCTTTGTGAGAAATTAAAATTTCAGAAGGATTGCTTACTTCTCTAAGTCCGCTTCCAAGCATTTCGTAAATTCCCAGCTCGGCAGTAGATCCAAAACGGTTTTTTAAGGAACGTAAAATTCGGTACACATGATTTCGGTCGCCTTCAAATTGCAAAACGGTATCAACCATGTGTTCTAAGATTTTCGGACCAGCAATATTTCCGTCTTTTGTAATATGTCCGATTAAAATTACGGGAATATTACTTTCTTTAGCAAACTTGATTAGTTCGGCGGTAGTTTCTCGAATCTGAGAAATGCTTCCTGCAGTCGATTCGATATAATCAGTATGCAAAGTCTGAATAGAGTCAATTATGACAACTTCAGGTTGAATAGTTTCAATTTGTTTGAAAATATTCTGCGTCTTAGTTTCCGTTAAAATATAGCAGTTATCGCTATTTGGCGTTATTCTTTCGGCACGCATTTTTATTTGTTTCTGGCTTTCTTCTCCGGAAACGTATAATGTTTTATAAGGTAATTTTAGAGAAACCTGAAGCAAAAGTGTACTTTTTCCAATGCCAGGTTCTCCACCCAAAAGCGTTAATGAGCCAGGAACAAGTCCACCGCCTAAAACACGATTTAATTCGCTGTCCGTTGTGTCCATTCGGACTTCCTGGGTAGAATCAATTTCGTTTATTTTTAAAGGTCTTGGTGCTTTACCAACTGGAGTTGGTTCACTCTTCCATGGTACTTTTTCCTGTTTTTGAATAATTTCTTCGGCAATCGTATTCCATTCTTTGCAGGCATTACATTGTCCCTGCCATTTGGAATATTGCGTTCCGCAGTTTTGACAAAAAAAGGAAGTTTTAACTTTTGACATTATTTACTTTTTTTCGCGAGCGTATTCATTTCGTCGATTTTCTCATACATCAAATCTTTGTTCAAATCACCAATCGGCTCCATTTGCGAAGCGTTTTGATATTTTTTCGATGCATGTTTAGGATCGCCTTGTTTTTCATACATTAATCCTAATTCATATTCTCCTAACATGGCTTTAGGATAATTTACATTTCCTATTTCAGCCATTTTTCCTAGCTCGCTGTAAGCGTTATTTTTTAAAATTAAGTTTTCAATAACTTTAAAATCACTCATACGAACCGGAATTTGAACGCCTAAAACTTTAGACATTTCGTTGTATTTGTTCTCTAAATATTCGGCATAACCAGATTGAAGAACGGCAATTTTATTATTGTACTCGGCAGAATTTATAGGTCGGTAAACCTCAAAAATCTGATACAGCGCACTCGGAATAGAATGCAATACTTCTGTGTAATGTGTCGTGCCTTTAAATAATTCGTATTTGTAATTTACTAACGGATTATTTGCAATTTTAATATTACTGTCTAATTTTTCTATTGGTTCTTTTATTTTTTTAATATCGCCGTCGGCAGCAGATAAATAATAGAATATAGGTTCTTTAATTTTAGCAAATTTTTCTGGAATACGTACTTCCATTTTTGGTGCCAATTCTGGACTGAAACAGATATAAGCATTAAAAAGTGGATTTTCTTTATACAAGTAAAAATTTGCAAAACTGGCTGTTAAATCATGTCCCGCAATTATTCTAAATGGAGATGTTCTGTATTTTTTTTCGATATACGGAATCAATTCTGCTCCAATAAATTCGAAAAATTGTGCTCCTTTTTCAAAAGGAAGTCCGTTGTTTTGATCGATAGTTGTATCGTCAAAACGTTCTCCGTCTTTGTTTTGATGAATTCCGATAATAATCATTTCTGGAATATCATCCCAATAAGAACCATAACTTACTGCTCCAGAAAAAGGATCAAATAAGTAATCTCCATCCAATAAATAAAGAACAGGATATTTTTTGTCTTTGTTTGCTTCGTAAGAAGCAGGAAGTCCAATCGTAATTCTGCGTTCTTCTCCCAGTTTTTCTGATTTAATATTATCGAACGTTTTTTGGGCAAACGACGAAAATGAAATCAAAAGTGTTAGTAGGTAAACTTTTTTCATGATTTGTGGCATTTCAGTGAATTAAAAAAGTATTGAAAATAGTGTAGCAATATACTATTTTATTTGCTTCTTTGTTAAGCAGATTTGAAATTGAAGCACAGCAGTTTAAGACCAAAATCATTTTTGACTGAGGCAAAAGAAGCTTGTTTTGTACAAAATTTGGATTTTGACAAAGAAGGGGAATTCTTAGGAAAAGAAAAGATTAGGTTAATGAATTGTCATTTTCATTTGGGAAAATAATCCAT
>Ga0182006_1000852_pt1 | contig 20556 bp, 15 predicted proteins | sample Sormic07211104_1_FD_123022 | JGI IMG/M metagenome (GOLD analysis project Ga0182006, IMG submission 123022) | Rhizosphere microbial communities from Sorghum bicolor, Mead, Nebraska, USA - 072115-104_1 MetaG | ecosystem: Host-associated > Plants > Roots > Rhizosphere | place: USA: Nebraska...
GCTCAAGGTCATGCGCAGGTAGCTGTTGAGCCGGTCGAGCATGGCCACGGCGCGCGGCGGGTCGACGGTGATCAGCACGCGCAGGTTGGCCAGCGTGTTGAACAGCATGTGCGGCTCGAGCTGCGTCTCGAGCAGCTTGAGCCGTGCCTCCGTGGCATTGCGCTGTGCCAGCTCGATCTGGCCTTGCATGTGCTTGCTTCTGCCGAGGCTGTAGAAGAAGAAGCACATGCCGATCGTCGCCATGATGGTGATCGTGGCGGCAGTGGCCAGCTTGTGGCCCTTGAGTTCGAGGAAGTCGAATCGGGGCGCGCCGAACCAGGCGTCACCGATGAGGTTGCCGACGAAGAAGCCGACGACCATGCCCATCGCGATCAGGAGAAAACCCGCCGGCCATCCTGGCCAGAGGGTTTCGCGGTGTCCGCTGATCAGCAGCCGGCCGAAGTCGATGAACAGCCAGCTCACGGTGCCGATCGCCAGCGAATAGACCAGGTGGCCGGCCCAGTTGCCACCGCCGGTGAGGGTCATCGCGGTGGCGATGAGGCAGCAGAAGACGGCGGTGATCAGGCCATGCCGCAGCATGCTCCTCAGGTTCTCGGGCGTGAACCTGTTGTTTGCAGCAGGCAGGCCTGGATTCACCCGCGGTCCCCGGCACCCAGTGCGCGGCGTTCGCGCTCCACGAGCCTGTCGTAGAAGCCGCCGCCGGCCACGAACCAGACCACGGCGCCATGGATCAGCAGGCCCAGGCCCCAGCCCATGAGCGGGTACATCGCCCAGTTGCGGCCATGGGCAGCCGAGAGCGCGACGAGGCCGAGGTTGACCAGCACGTAGACAAAAGCGTGGATGTACCAGCCCATCTTGGCGCCGGCGCGGCGGCGGGCGAGGCGCTCGACGTCGGAGCGGGTGGGGTTCGATGCAATGTGGTTCATGACAACTCCTTGTATTGGACAGGAATGAAATCTGAGGCGGCCAGCGATGGCGGCGATGTCGCCTGCAAGGCCGCGCGCTCCCGCAGCTCCTCGGTCGTCTCGCCCGGCCCGTCGGGCTTCCAGCCCGGCGGCTTCACGAGGTAGCCGACGAAGGCGCGCACCGAGCGGGCCGAGGCCAGGTCGCGGAACAGCGCGCGCCAGTGCATGAACTCGATCTCGAAAAGGTTGTACGAGGTGACCGGGTTCACCAGCCCGTAGCGGCAGGGGATGTCGGCGCGCTCGGGAATGTAGGTGCCGAACAGGCGATCGAACACGATCAGCACGCCGCCGTAGTTGCCGTCCAGGTATTCCAGGTTGGAGGCGTGGTGCACGCGGTGGGCCGAGGGGGTGTTCAGCACCCATTCGAGCGGCCCGAGGCGCGGGATCCAGGTCGCGTGGATCCAGAACTGGTACAGCAGGTTCAGCGTGAGCATCAGCAGGATCACCCGCGGCGGCATGCCCAGCAGCGGCGCCAGCATGAAGAACGCCAGGGTGCCGGTGAGGCGGCCGGTCCAGCCGAAGCGGTAGGCGGCCGACAGGTTCAGCTGGTTCGGCGAATGGTGGATGGCGTGGGTGCACCAGAACCAGCGCACCCGGTGCGCCGCGCGGTGGTACCAGTAGTAGCAGAACTCCTGGCCGATGAAGCAGGCGGCCCAGCCGGTCCAGTGGTCCATCGGCAGGGTGAAGAGGCGGTGGGCGTAGAACCAGTCCATCGCGCCGCTCCAGAAGGCCAGCGGCAGCAGCCAGCGCATTGGGTATTCGCGCACCAGGAAGTCGACCACCGAGATGCCGGACGCCTTCCAGTCGTAGCTGCGCCAGCCGTTGCGCCAGGACAGCACGAGCGCCTCGGCGATGGAGGCGGCGAGCACCACCGTGACGGAGATCTTGAGGATCAGCAGGAGTACGTTCATGGCGGTGATTTCCTGGGGGGCTGCGGCTCGGGATCTTAGGCGGCGCCGACCGTGGCCGTCATGGCGTCAGTACGGATGGCCAGCTTCCACAGGCGCACCGCACGGGCCGCGAAGACACCGCTGAAGGCACCGTACAGCACCGGGATCACGAGGCCGAAGGCCGCCTGCTGGCGCAGTTCGGGGTGCATGGCCAGCGCTGCGCCCACCACGTACTTGGTCAGGAAGATGCCCATCATGAGCATCAGCGGCACCGGGCTGCCGGCCACGTGGAAGCGGCGTGCTGCCGCGTCGTAGCGGGTGGTGGCGGGCAGCGGGCGCTGCAGCACCAGCGCCATCATCGCCACCGCCGCGGCGGCCCAGCCGAGCAGGGCGCCGAAGGAATCGCCGAAGACGGAAACCACGCCATAGACCGACAGCGCGCCCATCGCCACGGGCATCAGCGTGACGCGCGTCAGGCTCACGTTGTTGGCGAGCAGCTGCCTGGCGCCGAGCCACAGCAGCAGGAAGAACACGGCGAAGACCCACTTGGGCGTGTGAAGGATGATTTGCATCAGCATGGTTGCGCTCCGTTGAAAGTGGAAGGTCGAATCGATGCAGCGGACTGTGCCGACGCTCGCCCATTCCTGCCACGGGCGTGCGACGAAATGCATGCGGGCGGCGCGAACTGCGGCCCGAAGGCGTGAATTGCGCTTGATCGCGGATGTCGGCGGGCAGCTTTACCGTCGCTTTACGGCATAGCAAACAGCCGGACTACCATTCCGCGCTGTACTACGCTGGTCCGCACTCCTGCCCTGCATTTCCTGCACGCACCGTCCATGGAACAAGAAAAACCGCCCGAGCCCCTGCCTCCCACCGTCTCGCCCACACATCCGACGGTGCGCAGGCGCCGCTGGGTCGGCGGGCTGCTGACGTTGCTGCTGCTCGTGGCATTGGGCGGGGGCGCCTGGTATCTGATCCAGCGGTCGAAGACGCCCGTTCCCGGTCCCGGTGGCGGCCCCGGTGCCGGCCGGCAGGGCGGGCCCGGTGGTCCGGGCGGCCCGGGTGGGCGCGGCGGCGGTGGCGGGGCCTCCAGCACGGTGGGCGTCGCCACGGCCAGGCAGGCCGACATCCCCGTGCAACTCGAAGCGCTGGGCACCGTCACGCCGCTGGCCAACGTGATCGTCCAGCCGCAGGTGTCGGGCGTGCTCACTGCCGTGCTCTTCCAGGAAGGGCAGATGGTCAAGAAGGGCGACGTGCTCGCCACCATCGATCCGCAGCCGTTCCAGAACGCGCTGGCGCAGGCCTCCGGGGCGCGCCAGCGCGACGAGGCGCAGCTGGCGGCGGCGCGCGTCACGCTGCAGCGCTACCAGACTCTGCTGGGGCAGGACTCCATCGCCCGGCAGGACGTGGACACGCAGGCCGCGCTGGTCAAGCAGCTCGAAGGCACTGTGGCCATCGACCGCGCCAACGAGAACACGGCCAAGCTCAACCTTGCCTGGAGCCGCATCACCGCGCCGGCGAGCGGGCGCATCGGCCTGCGGCCGGTGGACGCGGGCAACTACATCTCGACCGGCAGTACCAACGGCGTGGCGACCATCACGCAGATCGCACCCATCGACGTCGAGTTCGCCATTCCGCAAGACCGCGTGCCCGAAGTGCAGGAGCGCCTCGCGCAGGGCGCCAAGCTCGACGCCACCGCCTTCGACCGCACGCGCACGCGCCGGCTCGCGAACGGTACCTTTGCCACCCTCGACAACCTGGTCGACACCGCGACCGGCACCGTCAAGGCCAAGGCCCGTTTCTCCAATGCCGACGATGCGCTGTTCCCGAACCAGTTCGTCAACCTGCGGCTGCTGCTGCGCACCGTGAGCAGCGCGGTGGTGGTGCCGGTCACGGCGCTGCGCCACGGCCCCAACGGCGACTATGTGTATGTGCTGAACGACGACAGCACGGTGTCGCAGCGGCCGGTGACGCGCGGTGAATCGAGCGTGGACAACGTGGCGGTCATGTCGGGCCTGAAGGCCGGCGAACAGGTCGTGACCGAAGGCGGCGACCGGCTGAAGGATGGCGCGCGGGTGCAGACCCAGGCCGAGCGCCCGGCCGGCGCGGCATCGGCGCCCGCGGGCGGCACGGCTCGTGGCGGGCGCCGCCAGGGTGGTGCCGGCGGCGGCGGCGCGGCGATGCCGAAGGGTGCCGCATCGGGCCCGGCCGCAGCGGTTCCCGCTACCCCTGCTGCCCCCGCCGCCCCCGCGGCGGAATCCGCGCCTCCCGCCAAGCTCCCGACCGCCGAGCAGCGCCAGCGCATGCTCGATTCGGCCAAGGACAACCCGGAACAGCTGGAGCGCCGCAAGCGCTTCCTCGAGGCGCTGGACCGCGGCGACCCGGCGGCGCTGGAGCGCTGGCAGCGCATGTCCGAAGGCCGCGGCGAGGGCGGACAGGGCAGGCGCGGCCCATGACAGGCAATAGCCGCTGCAGCGCGGAGACCTCCCGGTGAGCCCCTCACGCCCGTTCATTCTCCGGCCGGTGGCGACCTCGCTGCTGATGGTCGCCATCGTGCTGGCCGGCCTGGTGGCGTTCCGCTTCCTGCCGCTGTCGGCCTTGCCGCAGGTCGACTACCCGACCATCCAGGTGCAGACGCTTTACCCCGGGGGCAGCCCCGAGGTGATGAGCAACACCGTCACCGCGCCGCTGGAGCGCCAGTTCGGCCAGATGTCGGGGCTCGACCGCATGAGCTCGACCAGCGCCGCGGGTGTGTCGATCATCACGCTGCAGTTCTCGCTCGGCCAGACGCTCGACGTCGCCGAGCAGGAAGTGCAGGCCGCCATCAATGCCGGCGGCTCGCTGCTGCCGGCCGACCTGCCCGCGCCGCCGGTGTATGCCAAGGTCAATCCGGCCGATGCGCCGGTGCTCACGCTGGCCGTCACGTCCGACACGCTGCCGCTCACCGAGGTGCAGAACCTCGTCAACACGCGGCTCGCACAGAAGATCAGCCAGGTCTCGGGCGTCGGGCTGGTGTCGCTCAGCGGCGGGCAGCGCCCGGCCGTGCGCATCCAGGCCAACACGCAGGCCCTCGCCGCCAACGGCATCGGGCTGGACACGCTGCGTACCGCCATCAGCGCGGCCAACTCGAACGGCGCCAAGGGCAGCTTCGACGGCCCCAAGCGCGCCTACACCATCAACTCGAACGACCAGCTGCTCACGGTCGAGGACTACAAGAACCTCATCGTCAGCTACAAGAAGGGCGCGCCGATCCGCATGGTCGACGTGGCGCAGGTGGTCAACAGCGCCGAGAACACGCAGCTCGGCGCATGGGCCGGGACAAAGTGCCCCCCCGAAGTTGCTTCGCAACCTCCCCCCCAGGGGGGCGACTGCCTTGGGACGGCCCGGCGCCAGCCCGGGGCCGCCGAGGCCGGTGAGGGCAAGCTCACGCCGGCCATCATCCTGAACGTGCAGCGCCAGCCGGGCGCGAACGTGATCGCCACCGTCAACGCCATCAAGAAGCTGCTGCCCGAGCTGCAGGCCGGCTTTCCCGCGGGCCTGAAGATCGAAGTGCTCAGCGACCGCACCGCGGGCATCCGCGCTTCGGTGCAGCACGTGGAGATGGAACTGGTGCTGGCCGTGGTGCTGGTGGTGCTGGTGATCTTCGCCTTTCTCGGCAGCCTGCGCGCCACCGTCATTGCCAGTGTCGCGGTGCCCATCTCGCTCATCGGCACCTTCGGCCTGATGTACATGCTGGGCTACAGCCTGAACAACCTGAGCCTGATGGCGCTGACCATCGCCACCGGCTTCGTGGTGGACGACGCGATCGTGATGATCGAGAACATCGCGCGCTACATCGAGGAGGGCGAGAAGCCCCTGCAGGCGGCCTTCAAGGGCGCGACGCAGATCGGCTTCACCATCATCTCGCTGACGGTGTCGCTTATTGCCGTGCTGATCCCGCTGCTCTTCATGGGCGACGTGGTGGGGCGGCTGTTTCGCGAGTTCGCGGTGACGCTGGCCATCACCATCCTGATCTCGGCCGTGGTCTCGCTCACGCTCGTGCCGATGATGTCGGCGCGCTGGCTCAAGCACCAGCCGAAGAAAGAAGGCGGCACGGGCTTCGGCGCGCGTGCCCAGCGTTTCTTCGAAGGCGTGATGCTGCGCTACGACCGTTCGCTGCATTGGGTGATCGATCACCAGCCGCTCACGCTGCTGGTCGCCTTGCTCACCATGGTGCTGACCGTGGTGCTGTACCTCACGATCCCGAAGGGCCTGTTCCCCACGCAGGACACCGGCCAGCTGCAGGGCCGCATCCAGGCGGCGCAGGACGTGTCGTTCGACCGCATGTCGCAGCTGCAGCAGCAGGCGGCCCGCGCGATTCTGGACGACCCCGACGTGGAGAACCTCAGCTCCTTTGTCGGCGTGGACGCCGCCAACAACACCATGCTGCATACGGGCAGCATGCTCATCAACCTGAAGTCCGGCCACGACAGCCAGCAGAAGGTGATGGACCGGCTGCGCGAACGCGCGCGGCAGGTGGCCGGCGTCACGCTGTACCTGCAGCCCACGCAAGACCTGACCATCGACGCCGAGACCGGGCCGACCGAATACCGCGTGTCGCTCGAAGGCGTGGACAGCGCGACGATCACCGGGTGGATGAAGAAGCTCGTGGCGAAGCTGCAGGACTCCGACAAGGTGCGCAACGTGAGCAGCGATGCCGGGGCGCAAGGGCTGGCCGCCTTCGTGAACGTGAACCGCGATACGGCGGCCCGGCTGTCGATCACCGCGAGCACGGTGGACGATGCGCTCTACAGCGCCTTCGGCCAGCGCATCGTGTCGACGATCTTCACCGAGACGAACCAGTACCGCGTGATCCTCGAGGCGCAGCCCGGGATGGTGAACACGCCGCAGACGCTCGGGCAGCTGAGCCTGATCGCGGGCTCCGGCACCGCGACGCCGCTGTCCGCCATCGCCGACATCACCGAGCAGCAGGCACCGCTGCAGATCACGCACGTGGCGCAGTACCCGGCGAGCACGCTGAACTTCGATACCGCACCTGGGGTTTCGCTTGGCGCTTCGGTCGATGCGATTCGCGCGGCGGCCAAGGAGATCGGGCTGCCGGGCAGCGTGACGATGACTTTCCTGGGCGCTTCAGGGGCCTACGAGAGGTCGCTGTCGAACCAGCTGTGGCTGATTCTTGCCGCCGTGGTCTGCGTGTACATCGTGCTGGGGGTGCTGTACGAGAGCTACGTGCATCCGCTGACGATCCTGTCCACGCTGCCTTCTGCCGGGGTCGGTGCGTTGCTCGCGTTGATGATCACGGGCAACGACCTGGGGGTGATCGGGATCATCGGGATCATCCTGCTGATCGGCATCGTGAAGAAGAACGCGATCATGATGATCGACTTCGCTATCGATGCGGAGCGTACCCAGGGCAAGTCTGCGCGCGAAGCCATTCATCAGGCTGCCTTGCTGCGCTTCCGGCCCATCTTGATGACGACGCTGGCCGCCTTGTTTGCTGCCATTCCTTTGATGTTGAGTTTTGGGGAAGGCGCCGAGTTGCGCAGGCCTCTGGGCTTGGCGATCTTCGGCGGGCTGATCGTCAGCCAGTTGCTGACGCTGTTCACTACGCCTGTGATCTACCTGGCGTTTGACCGGCTGGGTGGGGGGAGCTCTCGACGGGTCGTGATCGAGGAGGAGGCGGTTTGATGCTGTCTGACTCCTGGTGCCTGGTTTGCTTTCCGGGGCCGAGGCCCGGCCGGCGCCCCGAGCAGGGGGCACAGCGATGAATCTCTCGCTGCCCTTCGTCCGCCGCCCCATAGGCACAGTCCTGCTGACCATCGGCGTCGCCCTCGCAGGCATCGCCGCGTTCTTCGTCCTCCCCGTCTCACCGCTACCCCAGGTCGACTACCCGGTCATCTCGGTAAGAGCATCCATCCCGGGAGCAAGCCCCGAGACGATGGCAACCAGCGTAGCAACCCCGCTGGAGCGCCACCTGGGCACCATCGCAGGCGTCAACGAAATGACGTCCACCAGCTCGGTAGGCTCCTCAAGAGTCACCCTGCAGTTCGACCTGAGCCGCAACATCGACGGCGCGGCCCGCGAAGTGCAGGCCGCCATCAACGCCAGCCGCGTGGACCTTCCCGCCACGCTGCGCAGCAACCCGACCTACCGCAAGGCCAACCCGGCGGCCTCGCCGGTCATCATCCTGGCCCTCACGTCCAAGACCAAGACCCCGGGCCAGATCTACGACGCCGTCTCGAACATCGTGAGCCAGCGACTGTCGCAGGTGGATGGGGTGGGCGACGTGGAGATCGGCGGCGGCTCGCTTCCCGCGGTGCGCGTGGAACTGCTGCCTTTCGCGCTCAACCGCTACGGCATCAGCACCGAGGACGTGCGTGCCGCCATCCAGGCCTCCAACGCCAACCGCCCCAAGGGCATCGTGCAGGGCGAAGGCCGCAAGCTCCAGATCTACACGCAGACGCCGGCCCTGCGCGCCAGCGACTACGCCTCGATGGTGGTGGCCTGGCGAAACGGCGCGGCGGTGCGGCTGCAGGACGTGGCGGAGGTGCTCGACGGCGTGGAAGACACGCGCACGCTGGGCCTCTTCAATGGCCAGCCGGCGATCGTCATCCTCATCACGCGGCAGCCCTCGGCCAACATCATCGAAACCGTCGACAGCGTGCGCGCGCTGCTGCCCGAACTGCAGGCGCAACTGCCGCCCGACGTCACGCTGCAGGTCGCGTCGGACAGCACCAACTCCATCCGCGCCTCGTTGCGCGAGGTCGAGTTCACGCTGATCGCCGCGGTGCTGCTCGTGGTGCTGGTGGTCAGCCTGTTCCTGCGCAGCGTTCGCGCCACCATCGTGCCGGCGGTGGCCACGGTGGCGGCCCTGCTCGGCACCTTCGGGGTGATGTACCTGCTGGGCTTCAGCCTCAACAACCTGAGCCTGATGGCGCTCACGGTGGCGACGGGCTTCGTGGTGGACGACGCCATCGTCGTGCTCGAGAACACCAGCCGGCACATCGAGTCGGGCATGACGCGCATGAAGGCGGCGCTGCTGGGCGCGAAGGAAGTGGGCTTCACCGTGCTGTCGATCAGCGTGTCGCTGGTGGCGGTGTTCATTCCGCTGCTGTTCATGGGCGGGCAGGTGGGGCGGCTGTTCCGCGAGTTCGCGATCACGCTGTCGGCGGCGGTAATGATCTCGCTGGTCATCTCGCTCACCACCACGCCGATGATGTGCGCATGGCTCCTGAAGCCCGGCGGCGAGCACGACAAGAACAAGCCGCAGGGACGCCTCGGCCGCATGGCGGCGCGCAGCTACGACTGGGTGCTCAAGCGCTACGAGAACAGCCTCGACTGGGCGCTCGACAGCAAGGCGCTCGTCATGCTCATTCTGGTGGCAGTAGTCGGGCTCAACGTCTACCTCTTCAGCGCCGCGCCCAAGGGTTTCTTTCCGCAGCAGGACAGCGGCCAGCTCAACGGCGGGCTGCGCGCCGACCAGAGCATTTCGTCGCAGGCGCTGGCCGACAAGCTGCGGCAAGTGATCGATATCGTCCGCAAGGACCCCGCGGTTGACACGGTGATCGGCTTCACCGGCGGATCGCGTGCGGGTGGCGGCTTCATGTTCGTCAACCTGAAGCCGGCCAACCAGCGCACGGAAAGCGGCCTGGCCGTGATCGCGCGGCTGCGGCCGCAGCTCAACGAGGTGACCGGCCTGCGCGTTTTCCTCGGCCCCGTGCAGGACGTGCGCTCGGGCGGCCGCGCCAGCAATTCCACCTACCAGTACTCGCTCAAGAGCGACAGCCTGGCCGACCTGCGCACCTGGGCCGTCAAGCTGTCCGACGAACTGAAGCTGCAGCCGGTGCTGACCGACATCGACACCGACCAGGACCAGAACGGCGTGGAGACGGTGGCCAAGGTCGACCCGGACAGCGCGCGCCGGCTCGGCCTGACTTCCACCGCCATCGACAACGCGCTCTACAACGCCTTCGGCCAGCGGCAGGTGGCAACCATCTACACCGAGCTCAACCAGTACCACGTGGTGATGGAGTGGGCGCCGCGCTACACGCGCAGCCCCAATTCGCTGAGCGATGTGTACGTGCCGGCGACCAAGACCTCGGTGATCGGCGGGCAGACGGTGACCACGCAGGTGGCGGCGGCGACGGGCACCACGTCGTCCTCCGGTAGTTCGGCGGCATCGGCCACGGCCGCGAGCGCGACGGTGCCGGTCTCGGCCAACGCGGGCCTGCGCGGCGCGTCGACCGGCAACGTGCTCAGCAACACGCCCACCGCCCTGGTGCCGCTGTCGGCGGTGGCGAAGTTCGAGGAGCAATCCGTCGCAACCTCGGTAAGCCATGAAGACGGCGAGTTGGCGACCACGATCTCGTTCAACCTTGCCGAGGGCGCGAACCTCGGCGACGCGCGCGAGGCCATCGCCAAGGCCGAGGCCAACATCGCCATGCCCACCAACGTGCGCGGCGCGTTCGCCGGCACGGCAGCCAGTGCGCAGCAGTCGCAGGGGCAGCAGTTGATGCTGATCCTGGCGGCGCTGGTCGTGATCTACATCGTGCTGGGCATCCTCTATGAAAGCCTGGTGCATCCGATCACCGTGCTGTCGACGCTGCCGTCGGCCGGCGTGGGCGCGGTGCTGGCGCTGCTGATGTTCCGCATGGAGTTCTCGATCATTGCGCTGATCGGCGTGTTCCTGCTGATCGGCATCGTGAAGAAGAACGCCATCCTGATCATCGACTTTGCGCTGGAGGCGGAGCGCTCGCGCGGGCTCACGCCGCTCGAGGCGGTCCGCGAGGCCTGCCTGCTGCGCTTCCGACCGATCCTGATGACCACGCTGGCAGCCGCGTTGGGCGCGCTGCCGCTGGCCATCGGCTTCGGGGAGGGCGCCGAGCTGCGCCGGCCGCTGGGCGTGGCCATCATCGGCGGGCTGATCGCGAGCCAGCTGTTGACCCTGTTGACGACGCCAGTGGTCTACCTGTTGCTGGACAAGCTGCGCCGCCGAAGCAAACATGAACACGAATTGAGCCGTGCCACGCCCGTCTGAGAACAACACCGCCATGAACGCACTGCTTTCCACTTCGCGCTTTTCGCTCTCGGCGCTCGCGCTCGCCGCGGCCCTCGCCGGCTGCGCCGTCGGCCCGCGCTACGTGCAGCCCACCACCGCCGCGTCCATCGACTGGAAAGAGCAGAAAACCGCCGAAGGCTGGCTGCCCGCCGCGCCGGCCGATGCGCTCGACCGCGGCGAGTGGTGGAAGCTGTTCGCTGACCCCGCGCTCGACGAACTGGCTGGCCGCGTGCAGGTGTCGAACCAGAACATCGCCGCGGCGGTGGCCAACTACACGCAGGCCCAGGCGCTGGTGCGCGGCGAGCGGGCGGCACTGTTCCCGTCGGTGTCGCTCGACGGTTCGGGCAAGCGCTCCGGCACGGTGGGCGGCAGCAGCACGTCGAGCCCGGCGAACACTTTCTCGGCCACGCTCGGCGCGAGCTGGACGCCCGATGTGTGGGGCCGCCTGCGCGAAGCCGTGAGCAGCGCGCAGGCCAACGCGCAGGCGAGCGAGGCCGATCTTGCGGCCGCGCGGCTCTCGGCCATTGGCAGCCTCGCGACCAACTACTTTTCCCTGCGCGAGGCCGATGCCGAGATCGTGCTGCTCGACGAGACCATCCAGGGCTATCAGCGCGCCTTCGAGATCACGAGCAACCGCTATGCGGCCGGCATCGCCGCGCAGACCGATGTGCTGCAGGCGCAGACGCAGCTCGTCAACGCCAAGGCCGAGCGCGTGGGCCTGCAGCGCACGCGCTCCACCTACGAGCACGCCATTGCGATGCTGCTGGGCGTGGCGCCCGCCGACTTCAGCCTGCCGGCCGTGCAATGGACGCCCATGGTGCCCGGCGTGCCGCTCGGCGTGCCTTCCACGCTGCTGCAGCGCCGGCCCGACATCGCGGCGGCCGAGCGCTCGGTGGCGGCGGCCAATGCGCAGATCGGCATTGCGCGCGCGGCGTACTTCCCGAACATCGGCCTCACGGCCTCGGTGGGCAGCAACGCAAGCCGCGTGAAGGATCTGTTCGGCTCGGCCAACACACTGTGGGGGCTCGGGCTGTCGGTGGCACAGGTGATATTCGACGCGGGCGCGATTGCGGCCAATGTCGATTCCGCCAAGGCCGGCTACGAGTCCAGCGTGGCGCGCTACCGCCAGACAGTGCTCACCGCCTTCCAGGCCGTGGAAGACCAGCTCACCGCCAGCGCAACGCTCGCGCAGCAAGAGGGCCTGCGCCGCGAGGCATCCGCGGCGGCCGACAAGACCGAGCAGCAGCTGCTCAACCGCTACCGCGCCGCACAGGTGAGCTACACCGACGTGGTCACGGCACAGGCTGCCGCGCTCAGCGCGCGGCGCACGCTGGTGCAACTGCAGGTCAATCGCCAGAACACCGCCGTCGCGCTGATCCAGGCGATGGGTGGCGGATGGCAGGCCGGGTGGATGGAGGGCAACGCCAAGGCGGATGCGGCAGCACCGCACCCCGCCGCTTCCCGCACGCAGTAGGGCGGCGATGCCGGGGATGGGCGCGAGGCCCATCCGCAAGCCCGAGGGTCAGCGCAGGCGCTTCGCCGGGCCTGATTGCAATGTCACGACGTCCGGGCGGTCAATGCGCCGTACGGTCGATGGTGTGGCCCAGGTAGTCCTTGTCGGTCACCAGCACCCACAGCGCCAGCACCAGGATCACCGCGGCCACGAGCACCGCGTTGACCATGGCCATCTCGATGCCGCGGAAACCGAGCACCCAGGGCGAAACCGCGAGCCAGGCTGCCAGGCCCACCTCGGTCCATTCTTCCCACTGCCGGGGCACGAAGGTCGCACCGAGCGCCACCGCGCCGAGCAGGATGCCGGTCGCAACCATCGTCCACATGGCGGCCGTCGTGCCCGAAAAGCCCAGAACCCAGGGCGAGACGATCAGCCAGGCGCCGGCGACGGCGTTGACAGGGTCTTGCCAATGCTTCACTTGCTTCATGGTCATTACCTCCTGTCGCGACAAGGCGCCGCGACAACGGTTGGATACACCATCGCGGGCAGGGTTCCGCTGGAGGAAGCTAGCTGCCCCGCGCCGCCGGGGCCGTGAGGTAGGCCCCCGATTCGAACAGTTGCGCCTCCGCCTGGTCGATGCGCCGGATCACGGGCTTGCCGGCGCGGCTGGCCAGCAGTTCGACCAGCGCTTCCGTTACCGCCACCCCGGCCGCGACCGAGGGGAAGAACGAGGGGCTGTTGATCGTGAAGAGCAGGGTCTCGTCCGCCAGCAGCGACAGCGGCGAGGCCGCACTGTCGGTGATGGCAACGATGCGGCAGCCCGCCGCCCGGGCCGCCTGCGCCACCTGCAGCGCCTCGCGCGAGTAGGGCGCAAAGCTCGCCACCACCAGCGCGTCGCCCTTGGCGAAAGCGCGCTGCTGCATCTCCAGCGAGCCGCCCTGGCCGTCGACCAGGTGCACGCTGGCGCGGAAGAGGCGGTACACGTAGACGAATGAAAAGGCGATCGGAAAGCACGCCCTGAAACCCGCGGCGTGCACGGCCGGCGCCTTCTCGATCAGCACGCAGGCCTTCTGCAGCGCCTGCTCGCTTTGCTGGTGGGTGGCCTCGAGGTTGCGGCGCTGCACCTCGAACATTTCGCCCGTCAGCGTCTGGTCTTTCGCGCGGCCGACGAGCTGCTTGGCGCGCCCGCCGTAGGTTTCGGAGCCCAGGCCCATGTCGGCGGCAAATGCTTCCTTGAGCTGCGGCCAGCCTCCGAAACCCAGATGCTGGGCGAACCGCACGAGCGTGGCAGGCGTGCTCTGCGAACGCGTGCCGACGTTGCGCATCGAGCCCGTGACCACCTCGTTCGGATGGTCGAGCACGTAGCGCGCCACCTGCTGCAGCGCGGGGCTCAGTTCGTTGAAACGCTGGCGGATCTGCTCTCTGGTGTTCATTGGATGACCTCCGTGCTTCGCACTGCGGTGCGCGCTTGCTTGGGACGGCCCGGCGGCGGCGCTCATGGCTCCGTCTCTCTTCGGCTGCGGTTGGAACAAATGTACCGGAGGTGGAAGACGGGAACAGTTGACGGAACAAATGTTCCAAACAATAATCCGGGCGAAACGTTGGTTCCAAGCATCCGAAACACCATGACGCACGTCTTCCACCGCCACCTTCGCCAGACCCCGCCCGTAGCCGCCGGCTCCCACGGCATGTTCATCCGTGACGCCGAAGGCCGCGAATACCTCGACGCCTCGGGCGGCGCCGCGGTGTCGTCGCTGGGCCATGCGCACCCCGAGGTGCTGGCCGCCATGCACGCCCAGCTCGACAAGCTGGCCTATGCGCACACCAGCTTCTTCACGAGCGAGGTGGCCGAACAGCTGGCCGACGAGATGATCGGCTCCGCTCCCGAAGGCATGAGCCACGTCTACCTGGTGAGCGGCGGTTCGGAGGCGGTGGAGTCGGCGCTGAAGATGGCGCGGCAATACTTCGTCGAAATTGGCCAGCCGCAGCGCACGCACTTCATCGCGCGCCGCCAGAGCTATCACGGCAATACGCTCGGCGCGCTGGCGGTGGGCGGCAACGCGTGGCGGCGCGAGCCCTTCGCGCCGATTCTCGTGCCGGCCACGCATGTGGCGCCGTGCTATCCGTACCGCGAGCAGCGCGCCGACGAAAGCGCCGAACAGTACGGCCTGCGCCTCGCGGCCGAACTCGAGGCGGCCATCCTCGCGCAGGGTGCCGACCGGGTGATCGCCTTCGTGGCCGAGACCGTCGGCGGTGCCACGGCCGGCGTGCTCACGCCCGTGCCGGGCTACTTCAAGGCGGTGCGCGCGGTGTGCGACAAGTACGGCGTGCTGCTGATCCTCGACGAGGTGATGTGCGGCATGGGCCGCACCGGCTCGCTGCACGCCTGCGAGCAGGAGGGCGTGGTGCCCGACCTGATGACCGTCGCCAAGGGCTTGGGCGGCGGCTACCAGCCCATCGGCGCGGTGCTGGCGCAGCGCAGCATCGTCGATGCCATGTCGAAGGGCAGCGGCTTCTTCCAGCACGGCCACACCTACCTCGGCCATCCGATGGCCTGTGCCGCCGCGCTCGCGGTGCAGCGGGTGATCCGGCGCGACGGGCTGGTGGCCAAGGTGCGCGAAGACGGCATTGCGTTCGGCGCGATGCTGGCCGAGGCGCTGGGCGCGCACCCGCACGTGGGCGACATCCGTGGCCGCGGCTTCTTCTGGGGCATCGAGTTGGTGGCCGATCGCGCGAGCAAGGCGCCGTTCGATCCGGCGCTGAAGCTCAACGCCACCGTCAAGAAGGACGCCATGGCGCGTGGCCTGCTGTGCTACCCCTTCGGCGGCACGGTCGATGGCCGGCAGGGCGACCACGTGCTGCTGGCACCGCCCTTCATCGCCACGCGGCAGGACCTGCAGGAGATCGCCGCGCGGCTCGCGGCCTCCATCGACGCTGTCACGCGCGCCGCTGCGGCAGCTGCGCGCTGAGCACCACTTTTTCAGTTCCCTTTTCCTTCAACCGTCGTTCCGAGGAGCGTTCCATGCCCAAGCTTCGTCTGCCGTTTCCCTTCGGTGCCACCGCGCTCGCGATGCTCTTCGCGGCCCTCATGCCGCTCACGGCCGCACAGGCCCAGGACAACGACACGCTTGCCAAGATCAAGGCCAGCGGCGCCATCACCTTCGGCTACCGCGAGTCGTCGTTCGGGTTCTCGTACCTCGACGGCAACCTCAAGCCGGTGGGCTACAGCATCGAGATCTGCAACCGCATCGTCGAGGCGGTGAAGGCCGAGCTGAAGCTGCCCGCCATCGAGATCAAGTACCAGGCTGTCACCTCCGCCAACCGCATGCCGCTGGTGCAGAACGGCACGGTCGACATCGAGTGCGGCTCCACCACCAACCTGGTCGAGCGCCAGAAGCAGGTGGCGTTCTCGCCGGACATCTTCCGCTACAACGTGCGCATGCTGGTGAAGGCCGATTCGGGTATCAAGAGCATCGCCGACCTGCAGGGCAAGACCGTGGCCACCACCACCGGCACCACCTCGTTCCGCCTGCTGCGCGAGGCCGACCGGGGCCGCAGCCTCGACGTGACCAACCTCGCGGGCAAGGACCACAGCGACTCCTTCCTGCTGGTGGAAAGCGGCCGCGCCCAGGCCTTCGTGCTCGACGACATCCTGCTGGCCGGGCAGATCGCGAATGCGCGCAACCCGAAGGACTTCCTCATCACCGGCGAGAGCCTTCGCACCGAGAACCAGTCGCTGATGTTTCGCAAGGACGACCCGGCCTTCAAGGCGCTGGTCGACCGCGTGGTGTCGGGCATGATGAAGTCAGGCGAGATGGAAAAGCTCTATGCCAAGTGGTTCATGTCGCCCATCCCGCCGAAGGGCATCAACATCAACTACCCGCTCAACGCCGAGACGAAGGACGCCTTCGCGAACCCCTCGTCGAAGGGCATCTGAACCCCATCATCCCATGACTCGCATTGCCCTGATCCACGCCCTGTCGCACTCGGTCGCGCCCATCAACGACGCCTTCGCGCGCGACTGGCCCGAGGCTCGGCGCATGAACCTGCTCGACGACAGCCTGTCGGCCGACCTCGCGCGCAACGGCAGCAAGGGGCTCGACGGCGCCATGCACGAGCGCTTCCAGCGGCTCGCGCAGTACGCGGTCGACACGGGCGCGCAGGGCATTCTCTTCACCTGCTCGGCCTTCGGGCCGTGCATCGAGGCGGTGGCGCGGCGCCATGTGGGCATTCCGGTGCTCAAGCCCAACGAAGCCATGATCGACGAGGTGGCGCAAGGGCAGGGGCGGCTCGGGCTGATCGCCACCTTCGCGCCGACGCTGGCCTCCATGCCGCCCGAGTTTCCGCGGGGTACGGCAATCGAACCCGCGCTGGCCGAAGGCGCGCTCGACGCATTGAATGCCGGCGACACGCAGCAGCACGACGCCCTGATCGCCGCGCAGGCCGTGGCCCTGAGCAAGCGCGGCTGCACGCGCATTGCCTTGGCCCAGTTCAGCATGGCGCGGGCGCGCGCCGCCTGCGAAACGGCCAGCGGCCTGCCGGTGCTGACCACGGTCGACAGCGCAGTGCGCGCACTGCGCCGGCGCATCGGGCCCGGGTCAGCGTGAGCGCGAGCCTTCGATGACCGAGAACAGCGCCGTCATCGCGATCTGCGCCGCGTCGCTGCGCCCCAGGTAGCGGGGTATGCCGGTTTCGCGGTCGGTTGCGTCCAGGCCTTGCGACAGCCGCCGGTAGATGCCCGCCGAGGGCATGCACGCCGAGGTGCCCAGCGCATCGCAATAGGTGTCGATGAGCACGCCCGCGAGCTGCTCGCTCTGCGCGTTCGACAGCTTCATCGGGGTGCCCGCGAACACGGCGGCGATGCAGTGCATCAGGTAGGCCTGCGTTTCGAGCGAGAACGACTGCTGCCGCACGTAGCACTCGACGGCTGCCCAGAACAGCGGCTCGGAGGTGCGGCGCCAGCTTTCCAGCACCTTGCGCGCCTTGGCCACCAGGTCGGCGTGCGCATCGCCGGGCTCGGTGGGGCGCAGCGCCAGGCCCTGCAGCGTGAGCGCGGCCTCGGGGCCGGCCGCACCGAGGATGAAGCTCCAGAACTTCCAGCGGGCGTACCACTTCTTGTCGTGCGCCGGGTCCAGCGTTTCGAGCAGCCGGAAATCGATGCTCTGCATGGCGTCGACCTGCCGTTCGGCCATGTTGCCGCCGCCGAGGTCCAGCACCGGCATGCCCGATTGCATGCGGTCGGCGGCGATATGGCCCTGCGCCACGATGCCGGCACTCGTGCCCGAGCGGTCGATGTCGAGCAGCCGCTGCATCAGCTGCTGCAGCTCGCTGGCCGATGCGCCGGTGGCCTCGGCCACCCGCCGCATCGAGGCGCGCTGCTCGCGCTCGAGATCCTGCGCGTTCTTCCGGCGGTCTTCGCCGTGATCGTCGGCGGTCGAGGCGTGTTCTTCGAGCCCGTCGTTGGGCGTGAACGTTCGCATTGGGTCAAGGCTCCTTCGGGCGCCACACATGCCCGAACATGCCCGACTGTGTGCCAACGCACCGGGTCTGAACATCACCCGAACAGGGGAGCCTGAATGGCGCCTGACTGCTCCCTCGCGATAATGGCCGCTCTTCAAAGGAGTGCGCGTGGACATTGTTTTGCTGGTCAAGGCCGCCGTGATGGGCATCGTCGAAGGGCTGACCGAATTCCTGCCGATCTCGTCGACCGGCCACCTGATTCTTGCGGGCTCGCTGCTCGGTTTCGACGACGACAAGGCCAAGGTCTTCGACATCGCCATCCAGACCGGCGCGATCTTCGCGGTGATCCTGGTCTACTGGCACAAGATCAAGTCGACCGTCGTCGCGCTGCCCCGGCAGCCGAAGGCGCAGCGCCTGGCGCTGAACATCTTCATCGGCTTCCTGCCCGCGGTGGTGCTGGGCCTGCTGTTCGGCAAGGCCATCAAGGCGCACCTGTTCATCCCGACCGTGGTGGCGAGCACCTTCATCATCGGCGGCTTCATCATCCTCTGGGCCGAGAAGCGGCCGCCGGGTTCGGTGCGCGTGGAGCATGTCGACGACATGTCGCCCTGGGACGCACTCAAGGTCGGCCTGGTGCAGTGCTTCGCGATGATCCCCGGCACCAGCCGCAGCGGCTCGACCATCATCGGCGGCATGCTGCTGGGGCTGTCGCGGCAGGCGGCGACAGATTTCTCGTTCTTCCTGGCCATTCCGACGCTGATCGGTGCCGGCGTGTACAGCCTCTACAAGGAGCGCGCGCTGCTGTCGGTGGCCGACCTCCCGCTGTTCGCGGTGGGGCTGGTGTTCTCGTTCATCAGCGCATGGTTGTGCGTGCGCTGGCTGCTGAAGTACATCAGCACCCACAACTTCATTCCGTTCGCCTGGTACCGCATCGCCTTCGGCATCGTGGTGCTGGCCACTGCGTGGACCGGCACGGTGGTCTGGGCGGACTGATCCGGACTTGATTCCTCAGGCCGAGGCGCCCAGCAGGGCGCTTGCGGCCCTGGCTTCCTGCCGCACCGCCGCGGCGATGGGCCCATCGATGGACGGGTCGAAGCCCCCCGTGGCGCCCAGCGCGGTGATCACGGCGCAGACCCTCCCCGCATAGTCGTACACCGGCGCCGCCACGGCGCTGATGCCGCGCAGGTAGGTGTCCCTGACGCTCGCGCAGCGCGCCTGCCGCACCTCGTGGCGCAGCTGGCCGATCGGGTCTTTCGCGTCGAGCAGGGCGCGCATCTCCGGCGTGGCATCGGCCAGCTCCTGCTCGGCCAGCGCCAGCACGCGCGACTCGTCGAGCAGCCCCAGGAAGGCGCGGCCGGTGGCCGACCACAGCATCGACATCACCGAGCCGGCGCGCACGTTCACCGTCACCGGCAGTCCCGGCTCCTCGAAGCGCACGATGGTCGGGCCCTTGTTTCCCATCACCGCCACGAAGCAGGTCACCTCCAGCGATTCGCGCAGGCGGATCAGGCAGGGCTCGGCCGCTCGGATCGGATCGGCCTGGCGCATGGCGGCCAGCCCGATCTGGATGGCTTCGGTGCCCAGGTAGTAGTGCTGCGAGGCGGCGTCCTGCAGCACGAGGCCTGCTTCCATCAGGCTCGCGAGATAGCGGTGCACCTTGGCGGGGCTCTCGGCGACGTGCGCCGACAGCGCGGTCAGGCTGCTGCGCCCGCCCAGGTGCGCCAGCCCCTTGAGCACGGACATGCCGGTCTCGGCGGACTGCACGCGCTGGCGGCGTTCGCGGGTGGGAGGAGAGGAGGGCTCGGATTCCGTGGACTGCGTCATGACGGCTGGATGTTAGGTGCTCGCGCGATGGGGTCGGGTAAACCCGCGATCCGTGAATTACGCTATGCGTATGATAATTACGCAATACACAAAATCCAGTACGGAGACACCCTCATGAAGAAGCACTTCGCCCGCTGCCTCGCGGTTCTTTCCCTGGCTGCCCTCGCTGCCAGCGCCGGCGCACAGCAGGCCTTTCCCGCCAAGCCGATCCGCTGGATCGTTCCCTACGCGGCCGGCGGCGGTTCCGACTTTCTTGCGCGCACGGTGGCGCAGACGTTGTCCACCCAGGTCGCGCAGCCGGTGCTGGTGGACAACAAGCCGGGTGGCAACACCGCGCTGGCTGCTTCCGAAACCGCGCGCGCGGCGGCCGACGGCTACACCATCCTCTCGGCCGACAACGGCACGCTGGTCTTCAACCCGGCGCTCTACAAGTCGCTGAGCTACAGCCCCACGAAAGACCTGGCGCCCGTCACGCTGATGGGCAAGTTCCCGATGATCCTGGTCGTCGGCGCGAACTCGGGCTTCAGTTCGGCCAAGGACTTCATCGCCCAGGCCCGGGCCAAGCCGGGCGGCATCAACTACGCCTCGGCCGGCGCGGGCAGCCCGCACCACCTGGCCATGGAGCTGCTGAAGGTGGAGGCCAAGCTCTTCATGGTGCATGTGCCGTACCGCGGCGCGGCACCCGCGCTGGCTGACGTGGTCGGCGGGCAGCTGCCGGCCATGATGGTCGACCTGGCCGCGGGCTCCGGCTTCATCAAGGGCGGCAAGGTGCGCGCACTGGCCGTGGCCAACCCCACGCGCCTGCCGCAGCTGCCCGACGTGCCCACCTTCGCCGAGCTGGGCTACAAGAACGTCGAGGCCGCCGCGCTGGTCGGCGTGGTGGTGCCCTCGGCCACGCCAGCCGAC
>Ga0182006_1000856_pt1 | contig 20479 bp, 22 predicted proteins | sample Sormic07211104_1_FD_123022 | JGI IMG/M metagenome (GOLD analysis project Ga0182006, IMG submission 123022) | Rhizosphere microbial communities from Sorghum bicolor, Mead, Nebraska, USA - 072115-104_1 MetaG | ecosystem: Host-associated > Plants > Roots > Rhizosphere | place: USA: Nebraska...
GTTTACAGGAAAACTGCCTGCAAAAGATCTCAATACAGCTTTGCAGATTATTAGTACGACTTATCATTTAGAAGCTAGAAAAGTTTCTAACAACAAAATAATTTTTGACGAAAAATAAATGTTGCGCCCCAAACAATTTCATTTTTTGTTTTTTCTCTTTTTTCTTGTCCTGAATATTTTTGCTCAAGACAAAGGAAAAGTTGTGCCTTTTAAAAAAATAATAATTGATATTGAAGAACAACATGGCGTAAACTTTAATTATACCGAAGATAATATTGAAGGTCTCGAATTAAATCCTCCTAAGAAATCATTTTCATTAGAACAAAAATTGGAATATCTCGAAAGAAGAACCAATTTGTCTTTTGAGAATATAGGCAACAAATTCATCAATATCTATAAAAAGGATACTATTTCTGAAATGATTTGCGGCTATGTTTTATCTTCTATTGATAAAAAGCCTCTAGAAAATGCCAACATCAGTTTAAATAATAAAAATCACTTTACAACTGATTCAGAAGGTTATTTTGAGTTTAATAAAGAAAACAAAAATACTTTTGTAATTAGTCATGTTGGTTTTGCTTCCAAAAGAATTACGGCAGGAAACACAAAGGTTAAAGATTGCATTCAAATCCTATTAGAACCTGAAATTACAGAATTGCACGAAATTAAAACGAATGCCATTTTGGCTTCGGGGATTTCTAAAAACACTGATGGATCTCTTGAAATTAAGCCGAAAAAATTTGGTATACTTCCCGGCCTTATTGAACCCGATGCGTTGCAGACCATGCAGCAGATTCCGGGTGTAAACAGTTTGGACGAAAGTGTATCAAGCATCAACGTTCGAGGTGGTACGCACGATCAGAATTTATTTTTGTGGAATGGAATACGAATGTTTCAAACAGGACATTTTTTTGGTTTAATATCAGTTTTCAATCCAAATCTTGGACATACCATTTCCATCTATAAAAATGGAAGTTCTGCCTTTTACGGAGAAAGCGTTTCAAGTGTAGTCGTGATTTCTTCTACTCCAGAAAAAGCAGAAAAAAACTCTTTTAGCGCGGGAATCAACATGATTAATGCTGATGTTTATGGAAAATATAATCTTTCTAAAAAAAGTTATATCGAAATTTCGGCGCGCAAATCGATTACCGATTTTGTAGAAACTCCTACTTATAAAGAATATTTCAATAAAGTATTTCAAAATACTACGATTACCGATTTTTCGCAAAACCAAAATCTTAATTATAAAAGTGATAAAAAATTTGGCTTTTATGACGCTACTGTAAAATACGCGCAAAAAATAGGACTCAAAGATCAAATCATACTTGATTTAATAACGATAAAAGACAATCTTGAAGTTACTAAAAGTGCTGCTTCGTACAATATAAACAAATCGCAAACCAATGTTTTACGCCAGCAGAACTACGGTGCAAATTTGTTATGGAAAAGAAACTGGAATAACTTCAACACAACCAAAATTAATGTTTACAATTCTTCGTACGAACTTCTAGCCGATCAAAAGTCAATTTACGAAAACCAGACTGTTATTCAGGAAAATACCGTAAACAACAATGGCGTTAATTTAGAAAATAATCATATCCTAAACTCTAAATTTAGTTTCAGCGACGGATATCAATTTAATGAAATTGGCATTACTAATTTAGAGCAGGTAACGAATCCTGATTTTTATCGTAAAGTAAAAGACGTATTACGAACTCATGCTTTAATTGTAGAAGGAAAATATAATGATACCATTTCTAGAGTATATTTTAAGGGCGGAATGCGGCTTAATTATATCGAAAAATTCAAAAAATATATTGCAGAGCCTAGAGTTCAATTGGGTTACGGACTTAGTAAAAGTGTAACCTTAGAACTTCTCGGCGAACTCAAAAGTCAAAACTCCCAGCAGATTATTGATCTGCAGAAAGATTATTTTGGCATCGAAAAAAGACGCTGGATTGTCTCGAATAACGGTACAATTCCTATTCAAAGAAGCAGACAGCTATCTTTTAATTTGTTTTATCAAAAGAACAATTGGCTTTTGGACATCGAAAACTTTTATAAAAAAGTAACCGGAATAACAACCTCTAGCCAAGGTTTTCAGAATCAGCTGGAATTTGTCAGAACTACAGGAGATTATGAAATCTGGGGAACAGAAATGCTAATTCAGAAAAAAATAAACCACTTTCTTACGTGGTTAAGTTATACATACAACGAAAACAATTATCATTTTACTAATTATGAATATCCTCGTTTTCCCAACAACTTTGAGCTGACACACACTTTATCGTGGGCGGCAATTTATGAGAAAAACAATTTCAAGATTGCTTTAGGAACAAAATGGACTTCAGGAAGACCAAAAACATCTCCAGATTTATCTCAAATTGATCTTTCTGATCCTGTACTGGTTTACAACAAACCAAACAACAGTAATCTGAATATGTTTTCGCAGGTTAATCTTTCTTCAACTTACAAGTGGGAAACCGAAAGCGGAATTCAATACAAAATAGGAATCTCAATCTTAAATATCCTAAACAGAAGAAATGAAATCAGTGAATATTACAGAATTAATTCTTTAACCAATTCTATAGAAGAAGTGGATACTTTTTCACTGCAAAGAACTCCAAATCTGAGTTTTAGAGTTTCATTTTAATATCGTTGCTGCAAGAGTTTTTAAAACTCTCATTCTACATTTCTATTTTTTTTTCAAAAAATCACAATTCTTTGGTAGGGTAATCTTTACTAAGGCTGTTTCACTATAGAATCATCATTTGATTTAAGACAGTTTTAAGTATGAATACACCAGAAAATGCAACATCTAATAAACGGCAGATCAAATTTGCATCAAAATGCAAATCTGAAATAGTGCCCATCATGGATGCCCTTTACATTATTAACGGAAAATGGAGAATTCCGATAGTCCTGACACTTATGGAAGGCAACAAACGGTTTTCTGAAATTAAAAAGGAAGTGCAGAAAATCACATCCAAAGTTTTAGCCGAAGAGTTGAAAGAACTGGAACTAAACGGATTTGTCGAAAAGAAAACGGATGATCAAAGCCGCGCTAAAACCGAATATCAATTAACCGATTACAGTTCATCACTTGAACCTATTATCAAATCATTACGGGATTTTGGCATTCAGCATCGAAAAAAAATACGGGATGAAGGCCATCAGGCAAAAAAAAGCGCTGACTGATTATTATTTATCACCAATACAAACCAAATATGAAAAGAAAAAAAATAGCAATTGTAACCGCGGTATTATTACTAATCGTTTCTGCTGGCATCTACTTTTATTATGGAGTTGTCTTTAAAGAAGCCCGTAACATAGCATCTGAAGCTCCAGATTTTAGCGTAACGGCCAAAAAACTTCTTGAAGATTATAACGCAGATCCTAAAAAAGCAGATTCATTATACCTCAACAAAACTATTGAAATAACAGGTAAGGCAACCAAAGAAACCGACTCTGTAATTATACTTGAAAATACTGTCTTCTGCCTTTTTAAAGAAAAATTGAAAAACAAAATGACCAACAGCAAAATGACGATTAAAGGCAAATGCATTGGATATGACGAACTGTTTATGGAAGTCAAAATAGACCAATGCACTGTTAAATAAACCAAACAAATAACAATTAATTTATGAAGAAAATTCTAGTTCCGTTCTGCCTGTTTTTAGTTACAATGGCTTACTCTCAGGATGATTTATTGAAGAGTCTTGATTCTACACAAACAGAAGAAAGCTATTCTACAGCTACTTTTAAAGCTTTACAGCTGGTAACCTTACAGACCACAAAAATGCCTGCTAAAAAAGAATTTTATTTTGTGGTTTCACATCGTTTTGGGACTGTAAAAGATGGCTTTGACAGTTTTTTTGGTCTTGACAATGCAACCACAAAACTTGGAGGAATCTATGGTGTTACAGATTGGTTATCTGTCAGCCTTTCGAGACATACTTTAAACAAAATGTATGAAACCGGATTGAAGTACCGAGTAGCAAGACAAAACGATAATTTTCCGTTGGACATTGTTGGGTATAGCGTTGCAGATATTAATACTTTTTTAGAAAAAGACCAATATCCTGGTTTAGAATTTAAACATCGTATGACGTATGTGCAACAGGTTTTAATATCTAGAAAAATCAGTGAAAAATTCTCATTAGAATTAGTACCGTCTTTTATACACAAAAACCTTTACACTCCTGATATTGAAAGGGACAATCAGTTTTCTTTTGGAGGTGGCGGCCGCTATAAAATCACGAAAAGATTATCTGTCAATTTAGAATACATGCACAATTTTGACAAACCTGACTTTTATAAAAATCCGCTGTCTGTAGGTCTTGATGTGGAAACAGGCGGACACGTTTTTCAATTAATCTTTACCAATTCACAATCTATGAGTGAGAGCGGATACCTTACCAATGCTTCTGGCGACTGGGGTAAAGGAGATTTCTTCTTTGGCTTTAACCTATACAGAGTTTTCTAACAATTAAAAACAATAAATCATGAAAAAAACAATCGTACTTACAATTTTACTGGCTGTACTGGCAAGCTGCAGCGATTCTGATACAATGCAGGATATCGAACCACAACCTACTACTCCAACAAATCCAACAAACCCGACGAATCCTACTAATCCGACAAACCCAACGAACCCGACAAATCCAACAACTGCGGTTACCTACAGTAAAGATGTGAAATCTATTATTGATGCCAACTGCATAAGCTGCCACGCTAGCGGAAGGTCTGCAGCCTTTAGACCGCTTACTACTTTTGCTCAGGTAAAGGCTGCTGTAGAAAGTGCTGGTTTATTAGGGAGAATCCAACTTCAAAGCGGCCAGCAGGGACTTATGCCTCAAGGCGGAAGAATGGCTCAGGCTAATATTGATCTAATAGTAAAATGGAACACTGATGGTCTAAAAGAAAATTAAATTATTATGAAAAAATCATTTATTAATTTCTTTGCGCTATTGCTTATTATAATTGCACATACAGAAGGGGTTGCACAAAAACTGATTACAAAAACAGGAAATATAAAGTTTCAGGCATCAATGCCTTCTTACGAAGAAGTTGCTGCCGAAAGCAAATCAGTATCAGCAGTTCTAGATCAAACAACAGGAGATTTTGCCAGTTTGGTGCTTATAAAAGGTTTTCGGTTTAAAGTAGCGCTGATGGAAGAGCACTTTAATGAAAATTATATGGAATCTGAAAAATTTCCAAAAGCGACTTTCAAAGGTAAAATTGAAGATTTTGATAGTTCAAAAATTACAAGTTCTCCTAAAAATTTCACATTAAAAGGAGATCTTACTATTCATGGAAAAACAAAACCAGTCTCTGTAATTGTAAAAATTTCCAAAGCTCCAAATGGAGTTAATGCTATTGGCACATTTGAAGCAAAACCTGAAGATTTTGATATTGAAATACCAAGTCTTGTCAGAAAGAAAATTGCTGACAAAATAAAGATTAATTACAATTTCTTATTGGTTAAATAATTCTTTTAAGAATCGAATCTATTCAGATTTGCAAGCGTACTAAACATGACTAACATTCTGGAGGCCGGTAAACTTATTACGCCGGTCTCTTTTTTTAACCTTAAATCACATTAAAAATGATCTGTAAAAATTACGTTGTTACCGGAGAAGATGTAAATGATTATATGGTTATGGAAGATACCGCATATATCTCTTATACGGTCCGATTGTTATACCATTTTTTGTTTTACAACGGGTTTTCCAAAGAGAAACTTAATTATATGCATTTAGGTTTACAGGAAGGAAATCATGAATTAATTATCCATAAAAACCTGATGTTTACAGAACATTTTTTAGTTGAAATGAAGCATTGTTATATAGCGGATAAAATCAATATTAAAAGCTGCTTTTTTAACTCCAAAAACGAATGCTGTGCAGAAGTAACAAAAGAAGTAAAATGGTTTGACGCAATCGGTAAAGAAGTTATTAAAACGCCAAATCAAATTCTTAGACATTTTTATCCGAAAATATAAATTCAATTTAACGGGAGTAATAAGAGATAAAAAAATAATCTAAAAAGAATCAATCTTCGTATATAATATTAAAGCGATTATATATGGAACCATCTTCTATTTTTTTTCTAAAAATCCTTAAGATACTAGCTGGGAAATATAGCATGGGCTATACTTTTGAAGAGTTAGCAAAGTTTGTAACAGCAGTGCCTAATATTTCGAAATTTACGGATAATATTGCTGCTGAAAGGGAAAATCAGGCAAAACTACTGGATGCCTTAGTCTTGATGAATTCTGAAGGTTACATTTTTCTTAATTCAGATACTGATCAAAGTTTAATTACCATAAAAGGTCTTATTGCAATAAACAATAAGATTTTATGGAATTAACTTTTCAAGAAAACTCATTAAAAATTGAACTGATTATATTGATTAAAAGCTTAAAAAAGAAAGAGAATTCAATTGAATTCTCTTTCTTTTTTAATTGCGCTTATTGTTTTTTACTTTCATTTCGGATTTTTTCCCTATGCTGTATCCCCCATTTAGTCATAGCGCCCACAACTTCTTCCAAAGTTTGGCTGTAAGGAAGCAGTTCATATTCGATACTTACAGGATATCCCACAGCCACTTTTTTAAGTATAAAACCGTTTTGCTCTAATTCTTTAAGCTCACTCGAAAGAACCCTTGCAGAAATCCCAGTAACCTGTCTTTGAATTTCTGTAAATCTTTTATTTCCTCTCGCCATTGCAATTATAATCATCAATTTCCATTTCCCTCCAATGGCATATAATGCATCAGAAACCGCCATAAGTACAGTATTGCATTCTTCTGTAAATTCCTTGCTTTCGATCTTTTTTTCTTTTGATTCTGACATAACTATCATTTTAGAAGTCACTAACCTTTTGGTAACGACTAACAAATTGTAAGCAAATGTACTCTAATTTTGCTAAATAATTTTAAAAATAATAAAACATGACACTAGAAAATCTAAAAGTAAAAGAGGAATTAAGAAGCCTAATCGATGATTACGCTACTCTAGGTGACGAGAAAAAAATCTCAGAGGTAATGGATTTATTTACCCCAGATGTTACTTATAAAGTTTATATGAATGGAGCTTTAGTTTCTTCGGTTTCGCAAAGAGAAAACATGGAAAAAGAATTCAATCAGCATGCGGGACATGTAAAAACCTACTTTACATTGAATGGACAGCATAAAGTAAAAATCGATGGAGATACTGCTTCGGGCATTTCTTTCTCTCAATTAAAGATGATTAGAGAAGTGGAAGGAAAAGATATTCTTTCAGAATACAGCGTTAAATATGAGGACGAATATGTAAACCATAATGAAAAATGGCTGATAAAAAATCGTATCGGGCATTTTATCATGATGGAGGTTAGAGAACTTGCTAATTAATTTCATTAAACACCGATGAAAACTAAAAAATATCTTGCAACCACGCTGCTCATATTAACTACTGTGATGGTAATTTTAAGCGGTCTTATGAAAGCCATCCAGCTTCCGTGGTCCGTTAATGGACTCGTAAAATTCAATCTGCCTCATGCAGCGACGGCTCTCGGTTTAATGGAGATGACTTTTGCGTTCTTATTTATCTTTCCCAAAACCATGCGCATCGGTTTTATCCTGCTTTCCTGCTATTTTGCTGGAGCAATGGCAACAGAATTATCACATGATGGTTCAATGCTTAATCCAGCGGTACCGTTGTCCCTAATATGGATCACAGCATTTCTTCGTGACAAATATATGTTTATAGGAGCTCCGAAATCAGTATAAAAATCAAAAAATAAATAAACAAAAAATGAAAAGAATATTAGAAAACAAAGTGGTCGTAATAACGGGTGCATCTAAAGGAATTGGTGCTGGTGTTGCAAAACAAATGGCTGCATCTGGAGCCAAAGTAGTAGTGAACTATGGTTCAAGCAAACAAGAAGCAGAAGAAGTTGTAGCCGCAATAATTAGATCTGGTGGTAGCGCTGTTGCAGTGCAGGGAGACATATCTATACTGGCAGATGTAAAACGACTTTTTCAGGAAACAATAAAAGTGTATGGCCGTTTGGATGCATTGGTAAATAATGCTGGTATTTATGAATTTGACTTGCTAGAATCATTTACAGAAGAATCATATCGAAAAACATTTGACATAAATGTGCTTGGTGTTCTTTTAGCATCAAAAGAAGCCGCACCTTTGTTTGATGAAAATGGAGGAAGCATTATCAACATCAGTTCGTTTGCCGGCACTAGACCAGAACCTTACTCTGTAGTATATGCCGCTTCAAAAGGCGCTGTTGATTCTATAACCTATGCGCTGTCACAAGAACTAGGACCAAAGAACATCAGAGTCAATTCTATTAGACCAGGCGGAGTTTTTACTGAAGGCATTGCAAAATTAGGAGCCAGTTTAGATTCAGATGTCATTCTGGGAACTGTAAAACGAAGCGCTTTAGGCCGCATGGCTACGCCCGATGACATCGGAAATATGGCCGTATTTTTTGCTTCAGACGAATCAAAAATAATTACAGGACAAACTGTAGAAGTATCAGGCGGGTTCAAGTAAAACAAATAGTATAAGTGACAATTTTAAAAAGAGAGAACTTTTCGGGGTTCTCTCTTTTTTATTTGAATGAGATTTTACAAAATGATGTTCAATTTAGATTATTTTTTTTCATACGATTTTAATAATATGTAAATTAGTGTTTAAAGATTTTATGAAATTTAGATTTCTGCATCAATCGTTTTGACGTTTTTAAAAGAAATCATTTTCAGAATTAAAAGGAACATCAATTAACTATCATTATCATGAGATTTGGCATTTATATAACAGCATTTTTATTTATAATAATAAGTTCCTGCGAATCCTCAAATGCAGCCGATTTTAAGGAGTTGACTAATCAATGGGAACGTAGGGCTTTTGAAATTACTATTGGAAAAGAAGGTCCAGGAGAAAAAAAGCTTAATTGTCTAGTAAAAGAGGATTACAAAGGAGCTTTAAAAGCTGTTGATCAGCAGCGTAAAGAGTTTGATATACTTATTGGCGATATCAAAAAGCTTTCTACTGACGGCATTCCAAAAGGTGAATCTCTTAAAACTGCCTCACTTGAATACTATATGTCGCTTAAAGAACTTCATCTATTTGATCGAAAAGAAATAGAGCAGCAAGAAATGCTTCGAACATTAAAGAACAATAAAATGAACGCTGGCCTGAACAACCTTATGACACTGGCAAGACAGAAAAAGATGCTTTATACCGCAGTATATAACAAGGAAGCTCTCCTTCAAACTGCGACCGAAAATTTTGATGCTGTTAATGGCTTTTAAGAAAGAGTTTTCTTTGAATTTCTCCCTATTTGTTATTCCCTTTTTAGATGAAATTAATGCTTTCCGTAAAACAGTATATTCTTATTTAGGTTCAAATATTAATGGGCATTCCAATACTCTAGCAGAACAAAATTTCTCTTTAAAAATTAATCATCATTATATCAAATATAAAAATCTGCTAAGTATATAAAAAATTGGCAGTTCTTCTTCTTAATTGAAATTATGAAATATTAACACGCTTTGATATAACACCTCCACTTTGTTTGATTCTAAATTTGTAAGCACCAAAAAAATATCCGCCATGTATGATTATGTATCGCTGTTAAAAAACATTGTGGACAACACACCTCTTCCTATCGCTGTTTTAATTGGAAATGATCTTAAAATAGAGCTCGCTAATCCTGCGATGATCTCTGTATGGGGAAAAGGAAACGAGGTTATCGGAAAAAATTATTTTGATGTACTTCCTGAAACACCCAAACACGAGATAATGACTCAGGCTCTTGAGGTATTAAATACAGGAATACCATTTTATGCAAAAGACAAGCTGATCGATTTAGTCATTGATGGAAAAATAACGCAGCATTATTTCAATTACAGTTTTACTCCTCTTTATGGTAAAGATGGAAATATTTACGGTCTATTAAAAAATGGAACCGATATAACTGACATGCATAATATAAAGCAGAAGATACAGAGTGCAGATGAAAGACTCCGAATAGCAGTTGAATCTTCTGGAATGGGAACTTACGAAATAAATTTACTGACTAAGGAAACTTTTACTTCTGGAAATTTTAATGAATTATGGTCTGTTGATGAAGCATCAGACACTGAAATGCTTCTCAAAAGAATGCATCCAGAGGATTTGCAAATAAGAGAAAAAGCACATCAGGATGCATTAATTACAGGAAAAATAGTTTATGAGGCAAGGATCATAAATGATGATAAATCGGAGAGATGGGTAAAAGTCAACGGAAAAATCATAAAAGATCAAAATGGGAATGCTTCTAGCATCATCGGAATTATACAGGACATTAGCGATCAGAGAAAGTTTGAAAAAGATCTTCAGCAAAAAATCAAAGAAAGCACTAAAGAGATTAGAGAATCAAACGAGAATCTAATTCATTTCGCCAATATGGTTACTCATGACTTAAAAGAACCTGTACGAAAAATCAAAATTTTTAACGGTTTATTAAAAAAAGAAATTGAAGCTGAAAAAATTGAAAATATAAAAAAATATAGTGATAAAGTGGATCAGTCTGCCGAGAGAATGCAGAACTTAATAGAAGGTACATTAGCTTATTCAACTCTCAACAAATCAATTCAGCAGGTCCAAAAAATAAATCTTAATGAAATAATTGAAAACATAAAAATCGATCTCGAACTTATCATACAAGAAAAAGATGCTATCCTTTTTACAAGTGAACTTCATGAAATAGAAGGAGCTCCTATTTTAATACACCAGTTATTTTATAACCTAATACACAACGCTTTAAAATTTTCTAAAGCAGATGAACCTCCCAGAGTTATAATAACATGTAACATTGTAGAGCATGAAGGCAAAAAACATGTCCAGATAGTAATTAAAGATAATGGTATCGGGCTGGATAGTGCATATGCGGAACGAATATTCAATGCCTTTGAAAGACTGCATTCCAAAGACGATTACGAAGGAACCGGACTCGGCCTTGCCCTGTGCAGAAAAATAACCGAAAGACATAACGGAACTATCACTGCTACAGGAAAGGAGAATGATGGTGCCGAATTTACTGTAACTCTTCCCCTAAACCAAGGGAAAAAAACTATTTAAAATATACTTCGTAATACAAACATTTAAGTTGTGGTACTCCGATCAAGCTAAATTCTTTACTTAAAAATTCGGCCGATAATGTTCCCGATATCAGCAAAATCATCAAGGTTGCTTACAGCTCTTTTTTCTGTAACAGTATTGTCCATTTTTGAAAAAGGATAAATTACTATATAATTGTTATTGCTGAGTTTTTTATTTAAAATTTCAGGCACTTCTTTCATCTGAGGAAAATAAGAATACATGCCTCTGTCGGCCATTAAAATAATAAGTGCTTCGTCTTCTTCCAGATTTCCTGCAGTCTGTTCGGCTTCCTGCCATGAAGCTACAGGATTAAAAACAGCTTCTATATTAGATTTTTTAATGATACTTTTTAATACAGTAATAGTTTTTTCGTTTGCGTAAAAACTCATTTTAGCTCCCGAATTTTTTGCGATATTCCAAATTCTCAATAAAGAATGGAAAAATCCCGGTTCTTTTTCTGAATCAGCAGGAATTAGCACAACATACTTTTTAATGGTTGACACGGGCTGAACTGCATGATAGATAATCAAATTTATATGCTTGTTCTGCAGATAACCGTTATAAAGATTATAAATAAATGAAGATGAAAATCCTTTTTCTTCTTCAAGACCAATAAGCAGATCAGTAATATTCTGTTCTTTCACCACATTATTAATCCCCGAAATTACATCATTATCATGCCGCGTTATCGGATTTAGTTTAACATCAGCCGCCGCTGCCATATTTACGGCCGCACCCAGTAGCTTTTCTGCATTTTTTTGAGATGATTCACTTTTATCTTCGTTAATTACATTGAGTGCAAAAAGGTTGTCTATATTACTTCTACTTTTTATAAGAAGTCCCAGATTAACCATTTTTTCAACCGTATGCTCATGATTTACAGCCAGCAGAATTTTCTCTTCTTCATCACCCTCACCTGCCGCGGTTTCTTCTCTATCTGCATCGGCAATCCTCTGGGCACTTGCCATTGATACAAATGATGAAATCGTACACGAAACCAATATAAGCAGGATACTGCCATTAAGCACATGTTCATTTAAAAGCCTCACAGGCTCTCCTGCTTCATTTTCAGATAAGATGATATTATATCCCACCATTACAGAAGCAAGTGTTGCCGCTGCAGAAGCTGCACTCATTCCGAAAATAAGCCTGCCTTCATCATCTGTAAAATTAAATGTCTTTTTAGTTAAAAAAGCAGCTGCATATTTCCCTCCTATTGAAGCTATAAGCATAACTGCAGCTACTCCTAGCGTTTCCCAGCTCTGGATAAAAGCATTAAAATCAATCAGCATACCGACGCTAATCAGGAAAAATGGAATGAAAATAGCATTTCCTACAAATTCTACCCTATTCATAAGTGATGAAGTGTGCGGTATAAGTCTGTTTAGGGCAAGACCTGCAAAAAATGCTCCAATAATCGCCTCTATTCCTGCTAGTTCTGCCAGTAAAGCAGCAAGGTAAATCATTACAATAACAAAAATATACTGGGAAATCTTGTCTTCTACATTCTTAAAAAACCACCGCGCTGCTATGGGGAAAAGAAGCAAAACAACTAAAGCAAATACCAGCATAGAAACAGAAAGCGTGACCCAGAAAGAAGTTCCAACTTCTCCCTGCGACATACCCACTACAACAGCCAGCACTACCAGCGAAAGCACATCTGTAATCATAGTTCCGCCAACAGTAACATTTACAGCCAGCTTCTTAGCGATTCCTAGTTTGCTTACCATAGGATATACAATAAGAGTATGTGATGAAAAAAGACTAGCAAATAATACCGAGCTTAAAAGCGAAAAGCGGAGTATATAATAACCGCCTATAAGCCCAAGAGCAAATGGCACAATAAAGGTATACAGCGAAAAAGTAATACTCTTCCATTTATTTTTTTTAAAGTCCCCCATATCTATTTCCAGACCAGCAAGAAACATTATATAAAGCAGTCCTGTAGTACCTGTTACCACTACACTGCTGTCTCTGGCAAGAACGTTAAATCCGTTTGGACCAATAACTGCACCGGCTATAATAAGCCCCAACAGATGTGGCACTTTTATTTTATTCAATAAAAGAGGAATACATAAAATTATGATGAGTTCGATAAGGAATTTTAGTACCGGATCTTCAATAGGAAGACTGACGTGCTGTATACTTAATAACATAAATTATTTTTTTTGAGGAGTTGTAAGTTCCACCGAGAATCTGGCAGAACAGTTATCCTGTCCGGTAATAGTCTGTGTGCCTTTAACGACATTTTCTTTTATATCATCAAGGACAACAGTCATTTTTACTCTGTTTTTTGAAACACTGTCACTGCTAAATTCAAGCATTATTTTATCTTTCAGGTATTTTGCCTTAAATACACGCACAAGTTTTTTGTTATTTATGACATTCGTATATATTCCAGTGGAATCAGATACAAATTCCCAAGTTTCATTACGCTGATCCCCTATAACATACTGGCTGCAGTCTGATTCTCTACAAAGCATCTTACTATTTTTGAAACCTTTAAGTGATTCGGGCCATTCTGTAATTAATAGATTATCATTACTGACCGTATCTTTTAATGCAAAGATGCTGTCACGCATAGACAGTAGCGCTTTATAATCAGCTTCTTTTTTTTCAAATTCTTCTTCCCTTAAAATTAGAGCTTTTTCTCTCTTCAGCAATTCCTGCTCTTTTTTGCTTTCGCACGAGATAAAAATACAGCCAAGAATGAATAATAGAGGTAACTGTTTCATAAATCTTTTTTTTGGATATACAATTTAACCAAAATAAACCGCTATACAAAATAAAAGAACTTTAAAAAACAATAAGCCAGCATTAAAGTTGATAAAGGAATTACAATAACTAAGGCAGAAAATGCAAGTAAGAGGCACAGTTAAAAAAGATTAAAGTAAATTAGTGAACTGATTTTCAATAAAAACCAACTGCCATGAAAAAAACTGATTATAATTTACTGCTGAAAAATACAGGAAGTCCGAAAGAATATTCAGATGCAATATATTTAGTTTACATTGAACTTTATAAAACATCTAAGACCTTCAAAAAAATAATTTCAAAGCATTCTAAAATAGTATCCGAAGCAGAATTCGGCTATATCTGTGAAGTAAGCATGCAAGGAATTCCAGAAATCGTCCGTTCTTTAGCATTAAAAAATCATGCCGTTTACCAGATTGTTAGATTGTGTAAGATTACCAATTAATATATTATTATAAATAACTCCAAAATTTAGAGATGAAATTAGATTAACAGAGAGCAAAGCAGACTATCACAAAATTACTTCCAATGAAATTCTTACAACTATCACTTAATTAATCTGGTAACAAATTGCTAATGATCTGGAGAGAAGCTGCTTCGCAAAAATCTAAGCCAGAATAATCCGGATTAAGTCCGCCTATATAAGGAACCGCCATAATGTAAAGGTTTTTATTATAAGCGCCATACTGATCAATAACTTGAAAATTATCATTTATGGCTATCCCTGAAACATTCATAAAATACGCTCCAGCCTCATCTTTTTGTACTGCATCTTGATTCTGCATAAAAGCAGCATGGCCGGCTTGGTTAGATTTAAACTTTAAACGTGCAGGACTTACGGCTTTTTGTGACAACAGCGTTTTAAAAGGAAAATCATTATACTCCAAGTGAGGTTGCCCTATACAATCAATAAATGTTTGATAATAAACCGAATGCTTTTTATCATTATCATCGCTGAAGTGATACACTATTCCACCATTAAGCTGGGGTTCGACTGTACTGTCAGAACCTACAGAAATAAGATCAAGTACACCTGCATGATGAAGAGCAAGAAGCTCTTCACAGGATTTCTGAGGGACAAAAGCAATTACAATGGAAATAAGCGGCATGAGAACTTTTTGAAGCCGCTGCATGTCTTCTGCCGAAAGGTATTTTGCAGGATGATTCATCGCAAAACTAAGCACTCCGAGCATTTCTTTCCAATAAACGGATTCCTGTCTTTTAATGGATTTCTCCGCCTCGACATATTCGGCTCTTAAAAGCTGGAAGGGATCCAAACGCTCGCGGAGTTTCATCATTTCTTCCACAAAATCTTCAATGGATAAATCTTTGATACGTTCATAAAAATTATAATCCCTGTCACGGAATATCTCTTTAAAATTCTTTTCAAATACAAAATCAAGCGACAGAAAACCATTATTATTTTTTCTGTGCTCTTCTATTTCATCACTGCTCAATAAAGAATCATTGGAAAGTCGAGAATCTTCCAAATGGAATCGTACAGCAGGAAGCATACCGCTTCTCGAGTGCATCATAATTTTAAATTCGCTGCTTTCGGGATATAAATTGAAAAGCAAGTTACCGTCTTTATCTGATTCAAATGAACCATTATGTCTTGCAATTGTTCTAATAGCATCTATAGCTGTTAAAGAAGAACCTTTCACTGCGATGGCATGATTAAACTTCTGCACTAGTTTTTGAGGAGGATAAGGAGCATCATAATAACCTGGTATTTTTCCTTCATGAGTTCTCGGCCAGTTATGTCCCGTACAAATAACGACAGAATCAAACACCTTTATCTGTCCTTCCTCTGTTTCAAGTTCGATTGTATCGTTTTTCACATCGTACTTAATGTCTGCAACAGCACTTTCGAAATGTACTTCTGAATTAATTCCAGCTTTCGATCCTGCCTCAATCAGCATTTTAAATTGTGCGTCAAGATATTCCCCGAAAAACAATCGGGGAAATACTTTATAATCATTAAATTTTTGAGGATCAATTTTAAATCTTTCAAGCAGTTCCACAGGCGCATTGTGAACCCATTCTGACATTGGAATTACAATATCTGGAATCTCATTGCCAGAAACATTGGTAATATGTTCATTATTTGCACCTTCACTGCTGTAGGGCATTCCTGAACCAAGTTGAGCTTTACGTTCGAAGATTTCTACTTCAAAATTATTCTTTCCAGATTCAACCAGTCTTTTATACATAAAAAGTCCGCTTGGACCTCCTCCTATAATTGCAATACGTTTTTTATTCTCAGCGGTCATTGAATTTAATTATTATGAGGTTTAGATTTTTTTTCATGGTTTTGATAACAAATACAGGAAGATATAATATCATATTCTGTCTGTTATTTTACATTTCAAAATTTTGCAATTTCAAGCATTAAATTTAAATCAAATACAGGTCTGCGTCTTACAGAATCCTATCTATAAATTACATGATATCACTTAGTTCAAGTTTAATTAAATTTGATATTTAGCAAATACGTTTGAAAGAAGACTAAATTTATGAGAACAATTTGAATCTAATTTTAGATTTTTGCCAGCATAGCGAATACCAAAATCACAAACAAAGAAAAAATGAAAGAAATCATAGCGCTTTCAGACCAAGAGCTAACCATTAACAGAAATGAATTTCTGAAAATAAATGGTAGTATAGATACCAATTTATACTATATAGAAAGTGGCAGCGTGAGAATTTTTGTTTTAGACGGAAGCGATGAACAAAACATTCGATTTGGATATAAAGAAAACTTTGTTGTTTCTCTCGATTCTTTTCTAACGGGACAACCTTCTAATTTGTGTATTCAGGCCATAAAAAAAACAGTTTTAAAAGTGGTAACCAAAAAACAGATTGATGATTTTTTAGCCTTAAAAAATAACGCAATTTTATGGGTCAAAATTTTGGAAAATCTTGCAGTCCAACAGCTGGAACGCGAAATTGACCTTCTGAAAAATTCGCCGAAAGAAAGATATGAAAGAGTCTTAAAACGAAGTCCGCAGCTATTTCAGGAAATTCCAAACAGACATATTGCCAATTATTTAAGAATGAGTCCTGAAACTTTATCACGCCTCAAAAAGTCTTGATTTCAATCAAGGTTTATAAAAATCTATTTTTTGACCTTTACATAAAATTAAAATTATGCAGTCAGAAAAATTTATTGAAGCTCTTTTAGAACAGACAAAACAGATTTTAAAGGAAGCCGAAAAACTAAAAACTTACGATTTAAATGTATTAACATGGAAAGAAGATGAGATTTCCTGGAACATTCTGGAATGCTTGGAACACCTCAACAGGTACGGAAATTTTTATCTGCCGGAAATAGAAAACAAAATCAAAAATTCTGACTGTAAATCTGAAATTGATTTTAAGAGCGGATTTTTAGGCAGTTATTTTGCAAAAAGCACGCTGCCAAAAGAAAAATTAAATAAAATGAAGACTTTTAAGGATAAAAACCCTTTAAATGAAAACCTTGACAAAACGGTTATTCACCAATTTATAAACCAGCAGTACAAATTACTCAATTTGTTACAACAATCGCGAAATGTAAGTTTGAATAAAGTAAAAATTAAAATATCAATCTCTAGATTAATAACTCTAAAACTTGGCGATACTTTTGAGTTTTTCATTAATCATATTATCAGACATTTAAAGCAGATAGAAAAAATACAATTGGCAGCTAAAAATACCTTAACATTATAAAAATCATTAAACAAGACTCGAGAAATATAAAAGCAGTAAAAATCAAATGCTAATCCTTTGGAAGATAAATCCAAAAAGTTGTTCCTTGTCCTGGTTTACTGGTGAAATTAATAGTCCCATTGTGGTTTTCAACAATACGCTTGCACAATGCCAGCCCGATACCGTTTCCGCTGTACTGATCTCTTTGATGAAGCCGTTGGAACATATCAAAAATGCGGCCTGAATATTCGCTGTCCATTCCAATTCCATTATCTTCAATTGAAATGACATAAAAATTACCTGAAGGAGCTGCAGGATCAAAAGTGGTGTCGCTTTGAGATGAAATTATACGGGAAGATATATTTACTGTTGGCTGTGCTGAATTAAATTTTAATGCATTATTTATTAGATTATAAAACAGCTGTCGCAACTGGGTATCAATTCCATTAACAACTGGCAACGGACTCAAATTTATCACCGCTTTTTTTTCTTCCTTAATAAGACTCAGATCTTCTAAAGTCTGTGCGGCGACATCATTAAGATCAACTTCTGCTGTAAATTTATCATGATTATTGACACGGGAGTAATTAAGCACATCTGAAATTAAATTAGATAATCTGCCGGCTGCCAAAGTAATTTTATCAAAATAATAAAGCGTTTTTTGCTGCTCGGTTAAATGTTCTGCTGCTCTTGAAATCATAATCATGATTTTTCGCAGTGGTTCCTGCAGATCATGACTTGTTATAAAAGCAAACTGTTCCAGTTCCTTGTTTTTGAATTTCAGCTTTGAATTTGCATTTTCCAGCTCAAGCTGCATCTTTCGCAGCTCCGAATTGTCTTTTAAAGCTTCAACAATCATTTTCTGGGCATGATTATTTACAAAATAAATAAGCCAGCTGCTAATCGAACCGTCTTCAGATTTATTAGGCATAATAGAGACATTATGCCAGATATAATTATCCTCTTTTTTAATTCGAATATCAGCAGAAAAATCTCCTTTGCTTTTTTTTGTATTACTCCATCCTTCAACAATTAGCGGTACATCATCATGATGTATAAATGTTGCTAGGCTTTTTTTATCAAAAACCATTAAAGGAACTTTTAGATAGCTTTCAAATGCATTATTTGCTACAAGCACATTGTTTCGGTCGTTGACAATGCAGATTAAAACAGGAATTGTATCGACCAGAGTTCTGTAGCGGTTTTCACTTTCTCCCAGTTTTTCTGAAAGCGCTACAAGTTCAATATTCTTTTTTCTGATTTCATCATAAGCAGAAATGGGCGGTTCATACTTGAAGTAATCTACAAGAGTATTGATTTTGGCATCTGAAAGAAGTCCGGGTGAAGGAACCTGATGACTTAAAGTTGTTACCGATTTGTTATCGGCATAATTGTATTCTATATTGCCCGATATTTTGGCGGCATATTTATAGGCTTCGGGGTTGCATTTTTTAAGATCGACCTTATCGGTAAGCACAGCCAATATTTCTTTGTGACTCGCTCTGATAATATTGATTCCCAATACCAGCACCGAATTTTTTCCATTGGCAATGGAACATCTTGCCACTTCTGAAACCGCCGTAGAAAAACGAGTCTGTGACGGCACAGGCATACCACACATTTCAGCAATTTTCATGGAACGCTTGTGAGCCAGTATGAGGTCCATTTCATTGTCAAGATTAATTTTTACAATTTCCTTCATAAAGCCTTAAATTATTTTTCCAACCAAAATTGTAGCATCATCAGTTCCCCTCACATTATCTTTATATAAGGCAGAAGCAATAATAGCCGGACTCTGTTTAATTATAGAATTAAGTTCATTTAAATTCCATCTTGTTCTCAGCCCGTCACTATGCATTATAATAATTTGATGTTTTTGGTAAGGAACAATAGTGCTGTTTATAGTCCGTGGAATATTATGACCGATTATGCCATTATATGGCGTATAAGTTTTGTTGTCTAGTCCGTTATAAATACGTGTGTTGATATTACCAATACCGCAGATATTCCAGCTTTCTGCTTCATAATCAACGGCAGCAATAGTAGCAACAAGCCCTCTGCTTTTTTTAACATGCTCATGAACATATCGAAGCACTGCCACAGGATCATTTTCTGTACATTGTTTAAAAGCTCTAATTGCTTGTTCAACTGCTTCGTGGGCATTTGCCCCGTGTCCTAATCCATCTCCAACAAAAATCTGAAAACCTTTTTTGGAATATTTAATATGATGTCCGTCTCCGCATACTCGCTCGCCTGGATAGTTTACGCTTAATGCGGACAGATCCAATTTTGTAGTTGAATTTGGGATCGAACAATCTGGTTTATCACAGATTTTAATATATTGGACAGTTCCCCATCCGCGCATAGAATAAATCTGAAAATCATTGCTTAATCTCTTAATAGCACCAATACCTTGACCAAGTGTGCTCGAGGTAGAATAGCCATCTTTCATTATCTTGGAAATATTGTCAATACCAGTTCCTTTATCCAGACAGTATATTTCTATTTCATTAAAGCTTCCGTTATGATGTGCTCTGTAAAGCAGATCTCCACCGCCTGCATATTTAATAAGATTAGAAGTAAGTTCGGCAATAATAATATCGATTTCAGCAGCTCTGTGTGGTTTAAAACCTAACTGAAGTGCTAAATTATGTATCTCTCGTTTAATAAAAGCGATAAGACTTCTATCGTCAATTTTGTAAACGGAAAAAGTATTATCCATTTTTCCACTTTATTATAGTAACGGTTGTACCGTTTCCTAATTGGGTTTGTATATCAAATTCGTTTACTAGCCTTTTTGTACCCGGCAGGCCGAGACCTAAACTTTTTCCAGTACTGTAACCATCCTGCATGGCTAGAGAAATATCTTTTATGCCCGGTCCTTTATCA
>Ga0182006_1000857_pt1 | contig 20466 bp, 21 predicted proteins | sample Sormic07211104_1_FD_123022 | JGI IMG/M metagenome (GOLD analysis project Ga0182006, IMG submission 123022) | Rhizosphere microbial communities from Sorghum bicolor, Mead, Nebraska, USA - 072115-104_1 MetaG | ecosystem: Host-associated > Plants > Roots > Rhizosphere | place: USA: Nebraska...
AGGCCCTTCACTAAGAAATACCTGCATTTTTGGGTAGTCTGTACTAAATAACAATTCGTTTTCCATAAAGAAAGCCCAAATGTTGCCCTCGTATTTTTTACACCAATTTAACTGTTCTGGGGTGTAACCGATCTTTACTTCGTCCGGAACCTGATCGTCCAGTACTTTATCCATAAAATATAGGATCTTTCCACTATAGATCATTTTCGAGATCAGGCTTCTGTTTTCCTCCTTTTCAGGAAAGAGTTCTTCTCTGGCATAAGTTTCTGCTATTCTTGGGCTGATGTATTCCGGTGAAAACCTTCTGGAAAGGTATACCGGGACACTGGTCACTATCGCCCGGTAGAACTGGCTGTCCTTCCCCAGAAACATGTCCAGACCTATGCCCATATACTTGTCGCCGATGGGCATTTGTACGGCAAAACCTGAAATAAATGCGATGAACTTCGGTACCCGGGCATTGGGATAATAATATTTGATGTATTTGAAAACCTGGCTAAGTGATTGCTCTTCAGATGTCAGAGAAGGAAACACACTGTCTACTTCTTTGCTGAGGTCTGCATAGGCCTTGTCCTGATAAAGGGTATCCAGTATCTGAGCTCCAGTATAACCGGGAGTTCCAATCATCCTGTGAATATAATCATCGTAAAAAGGGCCATATTTTTTTTTCAGTAACTGGTCTGCTTTTAAAGTACCCTGTTTTTCCAGTTTGGCCAGGTCTTTATCGAAACGTTCTATATGAATGTCAAGCTTAATCTGGCTCACATCGGGCTTTTTCGACTTCTGGCAAGAAAAAAAAACAAGCGCTAACAGAAAAAATAGATAAATTTGGGGATGTTTTACGTTATATCTCATTTAGAGCAAATATAACCAGATCAAGCATGAAATTACAGCATCTGTATCTAACACCAAGCACAATGATTAAAAAAATACTCTTTTCTCTCTTCTTACTTGTTTCCACCAGTCCTCTTTTTGCCCAAAATACTCCAATTATGGATTATGGATTTCGTCTTGGTTTAACTGCGCATCCAACTTTTGGATGGCTAAAAGCGGAAAATGGAAAAGGCAATGGTACAAGTTTAGGCTTTTCCTACGGACTTCTGGCTGATTTTAATTTTGCCGAAAACTATAGCCTGGCAACCGGCATTACTGTGACCACTATTAACGGAAAAAGTACTGAAATCAATCCAAGATTATATGCACAAAATGCCAATACTTCGGTAGCTAATGCTTATGATCTAAAATATAAACTTCAATACCTGGAATTGCCTCTTACCGTGAAACTTAAAACCAATAAAATTGGTGACCTGAGATGGTACGGACAATTTGGTCTGTCTAACGATTTCAACATTGGCGCAAGGCAGGACGCAGAAAGCGGTGGTAAAGGAATCGTGACTAACCAGAACATCAAATCTTCTACCCGTTTTTATCGTGCAGGTCTGATCCTGGGCGGCGGCGGCGAATTTGACGTCGATACCCACACCAGTATAACTGCAGGTTTAACCTATAATAACGGGTTTACCAATATTGTTAAAGATGGTGACAGAAGCGTAAAGAACCATTATATTGCCTTGAACTTCGGAATATTCTTTTAAAACATGAAGATTGCACTCGCTCAACTGAACTACCATATTGGAAATTTTGAGGCCAATACCCATAAAATCATTGAACATCTTGGTAAAGCTAAAGAGAAAGGGGCAGATCTGGTTGTATTTGCAGAACTTGCTGTTTGCGGATACCCTCCACGGGACTTCCTGGAATTTGAAGAGTTCATTTCTCTTTGTGAGCAGGCTGCTTTAAAAATTGCTGAACATTGTACAGACATTGCCTGTATCATTGGTTTACCTGTAAAAAATGAACAGCTTGCGGGTAAAGATCTGTTCAATGCGGCTTATTTTATTGAAAATGGTCAGGTCAGAAGCATTGTCAGAAAGGCATTGCTTCCAAACTATGATGTTTTTGATGAGTACCGTTATTTTGAGCCGGCCACCAGTTTTGAATGTATACATTTTAAAGGAAAGAAAATTGCGCTAACCATTTGTGAGGATCTGTGGAACATTAACAATAATCCTTTATATGTTTCCAACCCCATGGACGAACTTATCCTGCAGCAGCCGGATTTGATGATCAATATTGCCGCCTCTCCTTTCTCTTATTGCCATGATGATGAACGCATCGTGGTACTTGCAGAGAATGCCCGGAAATATAAATTACCGCTGTTGTATGTAAACCAGATTGGCGCACAGACAGAGATTATTTTTGATGGGGGCTCTATGGTTTTTGATGCAAAAGGGCAAATGCTTGATGAACTTCCGTATTTTAAGGAAGCTATAGGCTTATATGAATTTAAAGATCAGCATATTCAGCACCTTCAGCCGCTGGAGCATCAGCCGGTACCTGATATAGAGCAGATCCATGATGCACTGATTCTTGGTATCAAAGACTATTTTGAAAAGTCTGGTTTTAAAAAGGCCGTGTTGGGTCTTTCTGGTGGAATCGATTCTGCAATTGTATGCGCACTGGCTTGTCGTGCCCTTGGTGCAGAAAATGTTATGGCCGTACTGATGCCCTCTAAATACTCTACAGATCATTCCGTACAGGATGCATTGGATCTGGTAAAGAATATTGGTTGCCAGCATGAGATCATCCCCATTAAGGAGGCGGCAGATGCTTTTGATCAGATGATGGCCCCTGCTTTCCATGATTTGCCTTTTAACCTTACTGAAGAGAATATACAAGCCCGGTGTCGCGGAGTTGTGGTGATGGCCATGTCTAATAAATTCGGTTATATTTTATTGAATACCTCTAATAAGAGCGAATGTGCAGTAGGTTACGGTACTTTGTATGGCGACATGTGTGGTGCTATTGGTGTGATTGGCGATGTGTATAAGACTCAGGTCTATCAGCTTGCCCACTATATCAATAAAGATGCAGAAGTCATTCCTGAAAACTCTATTGTGAAGCCGCCTTCAGCAGAGCTTCGGCCAGGTCAGAAAGATTCGGATTCTTTGCCGGATTATGATATCCTGGATCAGATTTTGTTTCAATACATAGAGCTGAAGAAAAGTTCTTCTGCCATTATAGCTCAGGGATTTGATGAAGCATTGGTCCGCAGGATCATTAAAATGGTCAATACAGCCGAATTTAAACGCTATCAAACACCACCAATCTTAAGAGTATCACCAAAGGCATTTGGTATGGGAAGAAGAATGCCAATAGTAGGAAAGTATTTATCCTAGTTGGTTTTCTTTGATCCGGATATTTTTCCTATCGCAATCATCAGTAAAGATAAACCAATAAAGAGTGCTGCTACACCTAAGCAGTTGATCAGCACTCTTGAATATCCTAATTGTGTTACATCTATAAAAGGGTAAGGATAGGCCGCGCCACAGGCTCCGGCCAGAAGTGTCACACAGAGGTAGGCAAGGGGATAGAGTAGCCAGGTCCACATATCTGACCATTTTAATGTTTTCTTGCCCACAAAGCAGGCCCAATATAAAACCATCATCAAAGGGACAACTGCGTGCAGAAGTTCGTCTGCAAGCCTGTTTAAGCCTTGTGGACTATAAAGTGGCCTTAAAACCACGTTATAAATGGCTCCAACGACTATGATATAAACGGTTGTTGCCGTCAAAACCTTATTACTGGAAAAGAACCTTCCACACAAGGATGTTGGGCTAAAGAGGATAAAGGAAAGCGCTGTAGCCACCAGGATATTGGTTAAGATCGTAAAATAACTGAACAATTTAGCGATGCTCTGCAATAGCGGAAGCTGTCTGTTGATCAGGGTAAGATCAAATTGAAGTACAATGGCAAACCAACTGAACAATACAATGATGCTCAGAAATAAGGTGTCTGTATTTGATCTCTTCATTTTACGATCAATGTTTGTTTTTTTTGCCCCATTTTCTGTAAGGAATGATCAGTGCAAAGAATATTGCCGTAAGGCCGCACAGCTTGGCAATCAGATCACCACTTTTGGTGTAAAATGTGATCTCATCATTCAAATTGATATCCGTTTTAAGGGCTGTTCTGGTCCACCATTTGCTTTGCTTAACCACATCTCCGGTTTGGTTAATAAAACCCGAAATACCCGTATTTGCTGACCTGACAACATATCTTCTGGTTTCAATGGCCCGTAGTGTTGCGTAGAGGAAGTGTTGGTCTTTTCCGGAAGTATTGCCCCACCATCCATCATTGGTGATGATAGTGATAAACTGCGCACCGTTCTTTACAGATTTTCCAATCCAGTCGCCCCATAAAGATTCATAGCAGATCACTGGTGTAGCCCCAATGCCACCGTAGGAATAAAATACGCCTGGATCTTGCTGACCTTTGTAGCCGCCAACCGTACCACCAAAACCATCAAATACAGGTCCCAGAATAGATAAAGCACCTGGAAAGGGCATCTTTTCGACACCAGGTACAAGTTTAGATTTGTGATAAAACTGTACATTGGCCGAGTTTTCGATTTGCATGGCCGTATTAAAACTGCTGACCTGATCGCCGTTTCTCTTGGTGCTCTCAATTCCCGTGATCAGACTTGCATTTTTGTACTTGTACAAGAAATGCTGTGCAGTAAGGAAATCTGGATTCTCCCTGATATGGTCTTCATCCGCATAACGGGGAATGGCTGTTTCCGGCCAGATAAAATATTCTGTATTGGGCTGGGCAACAGAATCAGATAAATGGGTTAAGATTTGCAGCTGCTCACTGGCAGGTAAACTCTCGTATTTTTGATAGGGATCAATATTGGGTTGTACCACCACTACATTTACCGGAACAGGCTTTTCCTTATATTGAACATATTTTGTCAGGGAAAGTGCGGCTGGGATAATTATAAATAGCCCCCAAATGAATGCAGGCCTGAATTTCGGATAGCCGGTTAGTTTTGACTTGAAAACTTTATAAGCTTCAAAGGCCAGGATATTACTAACCAGAATCCATAGGGACCCTCCATATACACCCGTATATTCATACCATTGCGCCAACTGATGCATACCTGCGAGTCCATTGCCCAGCGTCATCCATGGAAAGGCGAGATCCCAGGTCTGGTGCAGGTATTCCATTGCAATATAAAAAGAGATCAGGCCGAAATAAGCGATCTTTTTGCTGGCAACAATGCTCAGTCTGTAATACAGCCAAAAAGCAAAGGTCATTAGTAAAGCACCCAGTCCATAAGGGATTAAGGAGATCAGGAAAGCCACAAAAGCATTGTTTACGGCGCTTATGGCATTGTACACCCAATAAATACAGGCTGTATTCCAAACCAGAAAGGTGAGCCCTGCAGTTAAAAATACTTTTTTACCCTTCTTTGGAACGTCAGACTGGCGGATGGAATCGATAGCCAATAAGAGCGGAACCAGTGCAACCAGGAGTAAAGGTGTGGTATAGGGAATAGGGGGCCAGGCCAGCCACATTAAGAAAGCACTTAATAAAGCCGGCAGGAGAAAGGTCTTGGATTTCATAGGATGACTAAAAGCTATCTAAAATGCTTGCTTTCTTTGCTTCATATTCTTCCTGGGTAATCAGCTGCTTATCGTATAACGTTTTGAGCTTTCTGAGTTTAAGTGTAGTCTCATCTTCAGGTTCTTCAACATGGACAACCGGAACGGGATCAGGCACCACAACAGCTTCCTCGATATGACTGAAATCTGCGATTCCCTGAGGCTGTGCATTAACAGTAACCGGGGAAACGGCCGCTCTTTTATCTTCTATGTCAGATTTTCTTTGTTCTTCTTTAAAGTTCTCCAGCTGCTCATAGGCTGCCTGATATAGTTTCCTGGCTTGCGTTTTAGGAATATATTCGGTGATGATGTTTTCGCCCTGCTGCGGTACGCAGATAAATTTAGAACCAAACAATTCTTCTTTAAAGGACACTTCTTTTATACTCTTCCAGGAAATATCAGTGAATTTCATCGTTATGCCAAAATTGGCAGGCTCACAGTAAAATATACGTTTGTTGCTCACTGCAATACAGTCTGGCAACAAATTGACCGCAGGTTTCTTTTGTACAGCCAGGTAGATCAGTTCCTCATTGCTGGTGAGTATATCATTTAGTTTTCCCAGAACCTTTTCTACGGCTTTAGGATCTTGTTCGTCACTTAAAAATCTATCTATTAATATCATTTGTTCTTCTTGATTAGGTTAAATAACTATTTGTAATCGCGGCCATCTGCCTTTGTCTTTTTCGTTTCGGGCTTACCTGCCACACAAATTACAAATTCTCCCTTTAAAATATTGTTTTCAAAATGTGATTTTATCTCTGCCACGGTACCCCTCACGGTCTCTTCATACATCTTAGTGAGCTCTCTGCTTACCGAGGCCTGTCTCTCTTCCCCAAAATACTGGCCAAACTCTTCCAGCGTCTTTAATAAACGATGAGGACTTTCGTATAATACAATGGTACGCTCTTCTTCCGCAAGTTTTTTAAAACGGGTTTGTCTGCCTTTTTTAACAGGTAAAAAGCCTTCAAAAACAAATGCATCGGTGGGTAAGCCAGAATTGACCAGGGCAGGTACAAATGCTGTAGCTCCCGGAAGACACTCTACCTGAAGGTCATTTTTCAATACTTCCCGCACCAGGAAAAACCCCGGGTCTGATATGGCTGGTGTACCTGCATCTGAAATGAGTGCCACATTCTGTCCTTGTTTCAGGAATTTAATGATCTCAGAGGTTGCCTTGTGCTCGTTATGCTGATGATGAGAATAAGCCTTTTTATCAATGCCAAAATGCTTAAGTAATGGTGCACTGGTACGGGTATCTTCTGCTAAGATAACATCTGCTTCTTTTAAGACTCTGACGGCCCTGAAAGTCATATCTTCCAGATTACCTATGGGCGTTGGTACAAGAAATAGTTTACCTTCCATGTTATTCTCTCTAAACTCTTGTTATCTTTGTTTAAAATATTATAAATAATGCTGCAAGTTAACTATATCCGCGAAAATAGAGAGAAAGTTTTAGAACGCTTAAGTGTACGTCACTTTAAACAGGTTGAACTGGTTGATGAAATCATTCAAATTGATGATGAACGCAGACAAACTCAAACTTCGCTGGATAACCTTTCTGCTATTGCCAATGCCAGTGCCAAACAAATTGGTGAGCTGATGCGTAATGGGAAAAAAGAGGAAGCTGATGCGATTAAAGCAGAGACTACTGCAAATAAAGATAAAATCAAGCATCTGTCTGATCAGTTAAGTACGATAGAACTGCAATTGCACAATCTGCTGGTACAATTGCCTAATTTGCCTGGGCCTTTGGTTCCTTCAGGAATTACACCAGAAGAGAATGAAGTGGTGCTGACTTATGGTGAACCAGCGGTATTACATGAGCAAGCTTTGCCACATTGGGAACTGACCTCTAAATATGATATTATAGATTTCGAACTGGGAACTAAAATTACCGGAGCGGGATTTCCTGTATATAAAGGCAAAGGTGCCCGTTTGCAACGTGCGCTGATTAACTTTTTTCTGGACCACGCTACTGCAGAGGGTTATAGAGAGATGCAGGTTCCCCATATGGTTAATGAGGCTTCAGGTTTCGGAACTGGACAGCTGCCAGACAAGGAAGGGCAGATGTACCACTCCACTGTAGATAACCTTTATCTGATTCCGACAGCAGAAGTACCGGTAACGAATTTATACAGAGATGTTATTTTAAAAGAAGAAGATCTTCCAATTAAAAATACGGCTTATACACCTTGTTTTCGTCGGGAGGCAGGTTCATATGGTGCACATGTAAGAGGATTAAATAGATTGCACCAATTTGATAAAGTAGAAGTGGTGCAAGTTGTCCATCCCGACAAATCTTACCAGGTGCTGGAGGAGATGAGTATTTATGTACAATCCTTATTAAAAGAACTTGGCCTGCACTTCAGGGTACTTCGCTTATGTGGAGGAGACATGGGCTTCACTTCTGCAATGACCTATGACATGGAAGTATGGAGTGCGGCACAACAACGCTGGCTGGAAGTTTCCTCTGTATCCAATTTTGAGACTTATCAGGCCAACCGTTTAAAACTGAGATTTAAAGGAAATACAGGTAAAACCCAGCTTGCACATACATTAAATGGAAGTGCTTTGGCTTTGCCGCGTATCGTAGCCGCTATTTTAGAAAACTATCAGACTCCTGAGGGTATCCGTATCCCGGAAGCTTTGGTAAAGTATACCGGATTTGATCTGATTGATTAGTCCTCTTCGATTCCCATCGGGATTGACCCGAAAGAAAAAGGCCTTATTGCTTATGCATAAGGCCTTTTTGCAGATAGATATATTTAGGTGAATAATCTCCGGTAATTTGATCTACAGGATCAGGATCAATAAAAGAATAATAATGATGATCGCTCCAACAGAAAGATAAACGCCTCCGCCCATAGCGCGTGCATGTTTTTTCATTTCTTTCAATTCCTTACGCAATTCTTTTCTTTCTTCTTTGGAAAGATTTGATTTATCCATGTGTTTGATTTCTTCCACACGGTCAGTGATACGTTTGAGTTCCACCTGCTGTTCAGCTGTAAGTTCTGTTTTATTCTTGTCTCTGTTCCCAGCTGCCATTACAGTGTTTGCACTAATCCCCAACATAAAGACTAGGGCAAGCGAGTAAATAATTTTCTTCATAAGTTTATTTTTAAGGGTTATGCATGTTATAACAAAAAACCCGCCAAGTTGTTGGCGGGTCTGTTTATGATATAATAAGCTTAAATTTTTATCGATACTGTATAGTGTTCAGATCAATTATTTTAATTCGAAGACTACATTCACTACATAATTCAGTTTGATCTTCTTGAAATCGATTTCCGGGGCTGCAGATTCTGCGGCATCAGCGGCATAAGCAGATTTCATCATTACATTGGCGCGGTACATGGGCTGAGGATAGTTTTCATTGTTGACTTCCTGTACATCAAGTGCGCTTCCCAAATGATCTCCAAGTGCTTCTGCCATATAAGTGCCTTTAGCTTTGGCTGCCTGAATAGCCTTAATTTTCAGCTCTTTCTTCAAAGCCTCAATTTTAGAGTAATCATAACTTTCAATATTGGTATAGGCTACTCCTTTTGGATCAACAGCACCAATAATTGCATTCCATTTGTTTAAGTCTGTTACTTTCAGGCGATATTGTTTACTCACCAGGAAATCCGGATCTTTCTTTTTCTCCGTTGCATAATTATAGCTGGAGAGGTTATTGATCATCAGATTCTCTTTCGGTATACCAGCGTTTTGGATGGCATTGAACAACTGGTTTTCCAGTGTAGTAATGTCTACTTTTTTCTTGCTGTTGTTGTCTTTAAGATACTCTTTTAACGAAATGCTTAAGTAGATAATGTCTGGGGTTACCTCTGTTTCGGCCGAACCGCTAACAGAAATCTTTCTTCTCATATCTACTTGCTGGGCCATGGCGCTCATACTGAATAAGGCAACAAAGGCAAGGGCTACTAATTTTTTCATCTGTTGTGTATTTTTTTTTAATGGTGATGAAGCTATCATGTGCTACCTGATTCTATTCGTTTCGGTTAGTTCAGTGCTGCACATGATGGTTTCATAATGGTATAAATTAATTTCTTTTGTGTGTTTAATATTCAGATGTAATTATCATACCAATTCCATAAGGATAAAAGAAAAAAAGAATAGATTAATCTTCAACGATCTCATTATTAGGGCCTATTTCTTCAATAATTTCTTCTTTGAAATAGCTTTTTTGAAATACGAGGATTAAGATTACGCCCACAGAAATAGCTGCATCTGCAATGTTAAAAACGGGTCTGAAGAAAATATAATCTTCCCCTCCCCAGATGGGTACCCATTTTGGGAAGACACCTTCCAGTATAGGAAAGTACATCATATCAACTACGCGACCATGAAACAGACCTGCATAACCATAGATTTTACCATAGAACACAGAGTCAATAATATTACCCAGTGCTCCGGCAAAAATAAGGGCTACATTTAAAATCAGCCCTCTGTGGTATTTGCGCTGAATGAGATAATGCAGGCCATAGCCAATACCAGCTACAGCCGCAATTCTAAATAAAGATAAAGACAGCTTACCAAACTCCCCGCCAAATTCCAGACCAAAGGCCATACCATTGTTCTCTGTGAAATGTATAATGAACCAATTGCCCAGGATTTTAAACTCCTGGCCAATGTACATATGGGTTTTGATCCAGGTTTTTACCGCCTGGTCTATAAGCAATACTAAAAAGATAATTAGTAAAGGTTTGGTATAGCCTTTCATTATGCCTGCTTCAGTTTAGCTTCCATACTCAAGGTTGCATGAGGAACGGCACGTAAACGTTCTTTCTGGATCAGTTTACCGGTTTCCCTGCAAATTCCATAAGTTTTGTTTTCAATGCGTACCAGGGCAGCCTCAAGATTTTCAATGAATTTTTTCTGGCGGGCAGCTAACTGATTGATCTGCTCTTTTTCCAAAGTGGCAGAACCATCTTCTAAAGTCTTATATGTTCCGGAAGTATCTTCTGTACCATTAGAGTTCGGGCTACTTAATGAATTGGTTAAAGACAGGAATTCTTCTTTCGCCATACGTAATTTGTCAAGGATCAGGTCTTTGAATTCCTGTAACTCACTATCAGAATACCTTGTTTTCTCAGTTTTTTCCATAATAATTATTGTGTTTCAATCGAAATTAGTAATTCAACATCATCTATTACGATTTTGTTTCCTTTGTCTATATTCTCTGTTAAATTAATGTCATCTGCTAAAATTTCCGAGCAAATGTATTGTTTATTTTGTTGTACTGCGGCGGTGATCAAATTATCCTTTTGTAAACTCACGGTAATCCGATCCGTCACTTCAAAGTTCAGCTCTTTTCTCAAATTCTGGATGCGGTTAATGAGTTCTCTGGATAAGCCTTCCTGTTTCAATTCTTCAGTAATGGTTACATCCAGGGCAACAGTTAAACTGCCCAGATTGGTCACCTGCCATCCCGGTATGTCCTCGGCAATAATCTCAACATCGGCCAGTTGGATCAGATAATCGGTACCCGGGATCAAATATTCTCCGGTACTTTCAAACTGTCCCAGCTGCTCCTGGCTCAGGTTATTGATGACCTCGGCTACCAGCTTCATATCTTTGCCAACTTTTGGCCCAAGGGCTTTAAAGTTAGGTTTGATCTTTTTCTTGATGAAGCCTGCAGTGTCAGTAATATACTCAATATTTTTAATATTCGTTTCGGATAGAATTAATTCTTTTACCAATTCTACTTTGTCTGCAAATTTCTGGTCCAGAACAGGTAAAAGTATCTTGGCTAAAGGCTGACGAACATTGATGCCCGATTTCTTACGAAGCGACAATACCATAGAGGAAATGTCTTGTGCAAGCTGCATCCGTTCGTTCAGGGCAGTATCTATAAGAGATGTCTCTGCTTCTTTCCACAAGGCCAGGTGAATGGACTCGGCAGCGTTCTTGTCTGCTACAGCCAGGTTACGGAACAGCCAGTCTGCAAAGAAAGGCGCTACTGGTGCCATCATCTGAGCCACGCTCATCAGACAGGTATACAGGGTTTCGTAAGCGGCTTTTTTATCAGCAGTCATCTCGCCTTTCCAGAAGCGGCGGCGGGACAATCTGATGTACCAATTGCTCAGGTGTTCATCCACAAAAGCCTGGATGGCTCTTGTAGCTCTTGTCGGTTCGTAAGCATTATAGCTTTCATCTACTTCTGCAATCAGCGTTTGCAATAAGGATAAGATCCAGCGGTCCAGTTCGCTGCGCTCAGCAACTGGTGTCAGATTGTTCTGGTCTATCTCAAACTGATCGATATTTGCATATAGTGCAAAGAAAGCATAGGTGTTGTATAGGGTGCCAAAGAATTTACGGCGAATTTCTGCAATACCTTCTGTGTCAAACTTCAGATTGTCCCATGGATTCGCATTGGAAATCATGTACCATCTGGTCGCATCTGGTCCGTACTCTGCCAGTGTTTTGAAAGGATCTACGGCATTGCCCAGGCGTTTGGACATCTTTTGTCCGTTTTTGTCCAGTACGAGTCCGTTAGATACTACATTTTTATACGCAACCTGATCAAAAACCAGGGTGCCGATGGCATGCAGGGTATAAAACCATCCACGGGTTTGATCTACACCTTCAGCAATAAAATCTGCAGGGAAATCCTTATTGCCGTCAATCTTATCTTTATGCTCAAACGGATAATGCCATTGCGCATAAGGCATGGCACCACTGTCAAACCAAACGTCGATCAGATCGGATTCACGTTTCATTGCTTTGCCTGACGGGGAAAGCAAAATGATTTCGTCTACCACATTTTTATGCAGATCGACCAGGTCATAGTTTTCTTCAGACATGTTTCCGATCTCAAATCCTTTGAATGGATTTTCTTTTTGCAGACCTGCCTCAATAGATTTTTCTATCGCCTGGTACAGCTCTTCTACAGAGCCAATGATCATCTCTTCTTTTTTGTCTTCTGTTCTCCAGATCGGCAAAGGAATTCCCCAGTATCTGGAACGCGAAAGGTTCCAGTCATTGGCATTTTTTAACCAGTTTCCAAAACGACCTTCACCAGTGGATTTTGGTTTCCAGTTAATGGTTTCGTTCAGGTCAAACATACGGTCTTTCACATCCGTTACTTTAATGAACCAGGAGTCCAGCGGGTAATATAAGAGTGGCTCGTCAGTTCTCCAGCTGTGTGGATAACTGTGCACATATTTCTCTACCTTAAAGGCTTTATTTTCTTCTTTTAAACGGATGGCGATTTCTACGTCCACAGATTTTTCCGGGGCTTCACCAGCGTTGTAGTACTCATTCTTTACATATTTACCTGCAAGATCTCCCAAATGCGAGGTGAACTTACCTTGCAAATCTACCAGGGGCACTGGTGTTCCGTTTTCATCCAGAACCAGCATTGGCGGAACTTCCGGGGTGGCTTCTTTTGCCACTTTAGCATCATCTGCGCCAAAAGTAGGGGCAGTGTGTACAATACCGGTTCCATCTTCTGTGGTTACAAAGTCGCCAGAGATGACACGGAATGCATTTTCAGGGTTTTGGTAAGGAAGGGTATAGGGTAAAAGCTGTTCATATCTGATGCCCACCAGATCTGTACCTTTACACTCCGTTAAAATCTGGTAAGGGATTTTTTTATCACCTGCGGCAAAATTATCGAAGTCTTCGGCTGAAGCACTTTCGAAGTATACTTTGTTGAATTGTTTTCCAACCAGGTTCTTTGCCAGAATCACATTTACCGGCAGAAAGGTATACTGGTTAAAAGTTTTGACCAATACATAGTCTATTTTAGGTCCAACGGTTAAAGCGGTATTGGAAGGCAATGTCCAGGGGGTTGTTGTCCAGGCCATCAGGTGGATTTCTCCAAATCCCTGTAAAAACTCGGGAAGGGTTTCTGCCAATGATTTAAACTGTGCAACAATAGTGGTGTCGGTAACATCTCTGTAAGCACCTGGCTGATTAACTTCGTGAGAACTCAGTCCTGTTCCGGCTTTTGGAGAATAGGGTTGTATGGTATAACCTTTGTATAGAAGGCCTTTATCGTAGATTTGTTTTAAAAGCCACCAGACAGATTCCATGTATTTGGACTTGTAGGTCACATATGGATCACCCATATCTACCCAATAGCCCATTTGTTCGGTCAGGTCATTCCATACGTCGGTATAACGCATCACTGTTTTTTTACAGGCTTCGTTATAATCTTCTATGGAAATGGTTTTGCCAATGTCTTCTTTGGTAATGCCGAGTTCTTTTTCAGTTCCAAGTTCTACAGGTAATCCATGGGTGTCCCAGCCGGCTTTTCGTTTTACCTGGAAACCTTTTTGTGTTTTGTAACGGCAAAAAATATCTTTAATTGCACGGGCCATTACGTGGTGGATCCCCGGCATGCCATTGGCAGAAGGGGGGCCTTCGTAAAAAGTAAACGGATTGGACTCAGGACGAGTAGAAATGCTTTTTTCAAAGATGTTCTCCTTTTTCCAAAATTCAAGTATTTCTTTGCTTAGTTTAGCTAGTTCCAGTTGTTTAAATTCCCTATACATCAATCAAGTATCTCCAAAAAATTAAGGTTGCAAAGTTAAGATATTAAAATTAAGTTTTTCTCACGGCAGCGGCATAATTTTAATGAATTGTTTGGAAAATTCTGTACAGCTGCTTCAAGACTAACGATATCAGGTCCGCTGAAGAAGCGGACAGATCTCTGAGGTATTTCCGCAGCGTACGAGAATTTTCCTTAGCAAATTGCAGAGGGTGGGTGGTAACCGGGCAGGATGCGGTTTTTCTACTTCTATTCCGATACTACCTTTTTAATGTTGGTTGTTCGATGATCCGGCCTTTTAGCGCTGATTGTTCGACAAAAGTACCTGTTTGCCTAAGTTACGGCGCAGAAAGGGCGAAGAAGCAACGAACCAACACGAAACCAGGTATCCGCTTTTGGGCTGCTTTTACATAGGTCTTGTCGTTTTATAATCCGGTTAAAACTGGGCACTACTATTTTTTAATCCTGTATTGGCTTAACGTCTGGATTTAAGATATTTGATATTTTAAAGCAAAATATTTCTCAAAAGTGTTGTTGACGGATAATATTTTTTGTTGAGTGAAAAAATAGTAACCAGATATTCGGTTTAAATATTTACTATTGCCAAAAGTTTTTGGTAAACGGCTTTAGTCCCTATTCTTACAATTTAAATAAAATGAGTAAATTAAGAATAATTTATAGTATAGCTATCTGTGAGTTTATTTAAACTGGCTTTGCCATAGCAATATGTAACGAGGAAGATGTACAATGAACTTTCTGGCTCTGAATTAACCGCTTTATTAAAGGAAGGAGACCGTATGGCTTTTGAAGAGATTTTCAAACGCTATAACGATCTGTTATATGCGCATGCTTATAACAATTTCGGGTTAAAGAAGATGCCAGAGATATAGTTCAGGATGTATTTGTGAAAATTTGGAACAGACATGAAAAATTGGAATTAACCACCACCAACCTTACTGGTTATTTATTCAAAATGACCAGAAATGCTGTTTTTTCCTTGATGTCCCATAAAAAAATCGTTACCGAATATTGTGATTCCTGAAATCAACAGTAGATTTTAGAATTAAATATTGTTCAAACCTTGAAAATAGCTTTAAGATAGTGAGTCAAAGCTTCTTTAACTGCAAAAAGTAATTTCCCGACATCCGTAATCCTCCATTTTGGCGACAGGGAGCTTATTCTTTGCGGTCAGTACATTAGAGATAAACGCATTACATCGGTTGATGTCAAAAATTCCTTTTTCAAGTGCTTTGCATAAGAAATCCATTGTAGTAAGGTAATCAATTGAGTGCATTTTGCAATAGCCAGCAATGTCTCTAAGATTACTGCTTGCAAGAATATTTTTTGAAAATTTAGCAACTGCCATACAGGCGCTTTCTCCTTCGCCTTTTAGCATTACTTTCTTGATATGCGCATATTCTTTTTTAATCTCAGGGTTATCTTCTGGAAAAGCTAATATTTCTATGACCTTAAGATTAATCAGATTTTCTACATACGTTTTTCTTTTAGGGAATCGTATTAATTCAGCATATACCTTATCCAGAATAAATATTTTATTATCAAAGATTTTAGAGAGCATCAGAATCTCCCCGGCATATATAAAATGAGACACCACATCTGCATCGATAAGAATAACTTTATCCTTCATCCGCTGATTCTAGATTTTCAAGTTGATCAACATTCATCCCTAGATCTAACAGCAAGGAAAAATAATTATTCTCTGAGATGTCTCCTTTTTCGAACAGTTCTCTAGCAATTGTGCCATAATCTCCAATAGCCAGATTATCATTTCCTGCTTTATAAAGATCAATATTGTAACCTAATTCGAGGGCACTGCGCATCACATTTTTTGAAAACCTATCATAGTAGTTCGCATCAATGATTTTGAGATCTTTTAAGCGATACAATAAGGCTGCACGTGAACAACAAAAGAAATGTTCAATTTTTAATATTGTACTGAGTTTAATATTGTTTTTTCCAAACTCATCATCAGGAATCAATGATTTAACTCCATTTTCTGGTAAAAGTAAATAAGATGCAAAAACATCAGCATTGTATTCTTCTTTATCGGCTTTAAGGAATGTGCCGGTTACACAAACCTGAGAGGAGAAATTTTGCTGTATATAAAGATGATAGAGCTCATGACAAATAGTGAAATGTTGGTTTCCTAAGGTTTTGCTGCTGTTGACAAGGATAAACCTGTTAATGGATTCCATTTCAGTTACTTTGATCGCCATACCAGACAGATTTCCGTTTAGAGGCTTAAATACAGTAAGAACATCTAGTTTATAAAGCAGGCTTTTTAAGGGGATGGCGTCGTTGAGGGCAATACCATTTTGAAGACGAAATTCGTTTGCTCTCTTTTCCAGTACATGATTATTCATGAGTACGGTACTTTTTCATTTTAAGATAATTTAAAACAATTTTCCTGAAATCAGCAATGTGATTTAAATCTTCGGCGTTTAAGAACTCAGCCCTAAATGCAAAGGCTACATTCGCTTGTAGGTTATTTTCGTCTTCTTCATACAGGTCATACTCTTCTATGCCAAATAATTTAGCGGCTTTTGTCATGATAGAAGAGGGGATATTTCGTTTTCCATTTTCGTAATAATTGATCTCCTCTCTTGTGATGTTCAGATAAGCTGCCAGACTTTCTTGTGTTAAATTAAGTTTGTTTCTATATAGCTTAATGTTAGAACCAATTCTGTTGTTCTGATCCATTGTTGATGTGTTTTGGTGTTACAAAAATAGGTTAATTAAAAATAATAACAAAAAAAGTAACATAATTGTTTATCAAAGATGATGTATAATAAACTTTATAAACTTCCTGTAAAAAGAAAATTTTGCCTAAAGTCCCCTTATCTTTGCAGTATGACAAAACACCTGAAAATAGGAATGATTTGTATGGCTGGGGCTGTGTTACTGATGCCAGTTGCCTTGTTGCTTAAAAATACAAATACGGCGGCTTGTATCGCAATACTTATTGCCAGTATGCTTCTTGAAGTAATTGGATTGATATTTGTGATTGTAAGCTTTATCAAAAGAAAAAAATCTTAACAGCAGATCTATGGTAAAGGTACTTAAGCTCCAAAAAGCAGTTATAGTGATTGTTTTAGGGTTATTACTACTGATTCCTTATAAGGTAATGAGCATAAAGAGAATGGATTCGAGTATCTATTTTCTGGAAGCATCGGGTGCTTTACTCATCATTGGTGCATTGATGTTCTTGTACCCGATCCTGTTAGGTAAGAAAGACAAAGAAGGAAATGTAGAGCTGGATCCGGAGCAGGAAATCGTAGAAGAGGCAGATGGTACGAATTAAAATAGCCCTAAAATGAAAAAACTGCCCTTTATGGGGCAGTTTTCACAATATATGTAATAAGGAACTTTAGATTACTTGAACATTTACTGCATTTAATCCTTTACGACCTTGTTCTACGTTATAAGAAACCTTGTCGTTTTCACGGATTTCGCCTAAAAGGCCACTTGAGTGAACAAAGATTTCGCTATCTCCGTTAGATGGGATAATGAAACCAAAACCTTTTGACTCATTGAAAAATTTTACTACTCCTTCTTGCATTGTATTATTTTTAAAAAATTGAGTTGCTAAGGTAGGTACAAATAACTGAAAATCAGTAAAATTTATAATTTATTTTGCTTCCCGGCCCTTTACAACAGAATTAAGCAGGTTCTGATTGCTGCCTGTGGTTTGAAAAATGATGTTTTTTAAATTTATTTTTAATAAGAAAAGCCGGATCGCTCCAGCTCTTCTTATTAGGTAGATGTTAACAATTGGGATTATTTAACAGCTTTACCGTCTTTATCCATTTTGATGGTAGCCGTTTTATCTTCTTTCTTTAAATTGATTTCATAGTAAGAAGTTTTATCTGCATTAGTTACTAAAAATGCAGCAGTTGGTGTCCATTGTTTAATCGGATCTGTTTGAAGTGTAGTTTGTACCGGAGCTGGCAGATCTTTAAGTTCAACGGGTGCTTTTGTAGCACTATCTTGTTGTAAAGTGTATTTAACTTCTGTTTTAATTTCGCTTGCTTTTACTGTGGTTAATCCAACGAAAGCTAAAAATGCTGCTGATAAGATGATCTTTTTCATATTCTAAGTATTTCGATTAATAATCTTGTTAATTACGATTAGAATAGATTTAATAATGATGCCGAAGCCTTTTGTTTCTGGCACTAGTCTGATTATCAGTGTTTTGTTTGTTTTTGGCTACTTTGGAATTGTGGAGTATGTCAACAGTTTGCGGAAGGACTGGTCGAAAACAACAATGGCCGCAGTCTCTTTTTACAAGAACTGCGGCCATGATATTTTGAAATGTAGATGCTAGTTCTGTATTCCGGCTATTTCTACCACTTCGTTAACGTCTGCATTATAGTCTACACCTGGTACTTCGAAACCGAAAAGATTAAAGAAGTCTGTGCTGTAGCCTTTAAGGTCTCCGATGGCAGGAAGGGTTTCTGTTGTGGCCTGTTCCCACAATTCGGCAACTTTATGCTGCACATCTTCGCGCATTTCCCAGTCGTCTATTCTGATCCTTCCCTTTTCATCAGTAGGGATTTCCTTGCTGGTGTACAGGCGGTCCTGGAATAAACGCTGAATTTGTTCAATGCAGCCTTCGTGGATGCCTTTTTCCTTCATTATTTTATACAACAATGAAATATATAAAGGGATAACAGGAATTGCTGAACTGGCCTGAGTAACCAGAGCTTTATTTACAGAAACATAAGCTTTGCCATTAAGATCTTTCAATTTATCTGTAATGGTAAAGGCAGTGGCTTCCAAATGGTCTTTTGCACGGCCAATGGTGCCTTTGCGGTAAACAGGTTCTGTAAGTAATGGACCAATATAAGAGTAGGCTACAGTTGTAGCTCCCGGGGCCAAAAGGTTTTCTGCTTTTAAAGCATCTATCCACATTTCCCAGTCTTCTCCACCCATTACTTTAATGGTGTTTTCTATTTCTTCTTCGTTGGCTGGCTGAATAGAGATTTCAGATACGATACCGGTATGGAAGTCGACCGTTTTGTTGGTAAAGGCTTCTCCGATTGGTTTTAAGGTTGAATTATGGGTAATACCTGTAACAGGATCAGTTCTTCTGGGAGAGGCTAAACTGTAGATCACCAGGTCTATCTGTCCAAGGTCCGCCTTAATGAGATCTATGGTTTGTTGTTTGATTTCTGTAGAAAAGGCATCTCCATTGATGCTTTTAGCATAAAGACCAGCTTCATGGGCTTGTTGTTCAAAGGCGGCAGAATTGTACCATCCTGGTGAGGCTGGTTTGCCGGGTGCTGATGGTTTTTCGAAGAATACACCTATAGTAGCGGCATTTGATCCAAAGGCACTGGTAATCCTGGAGGCTAGTCCAAAGCCAGTTGAGGCACCAATAACCAGTACTTTTTTAGGTCCATTTATGGCACCCTTTGATTTTACATAGCTGATCTGATTTTTAACATTTTGCTCGCATCCTTTTGGGTGTGAGGTAAGGCAGATAAAACCACGTGTTTTAGGAACAATAATCATAAAATGTTTTTTATATTCTAATTGTAATAATTAAAAATACGGAAGGCGTAATTTAAGGTAAACCTAATGTTTTTATTTAATTCCAATAGGATAAAAAAATAAAAGACACCTTTTGGGGTGTCTTTTACAGGTAAGGTTAAGAAATATTAACCCAATATTTTCCGGATGCTCTGTTCTGCGTATCCTGCACTTGCCGTCATCCCTTTGCCGCCTATGGCCGTACGGATATGGATCCGATTGTCCAGGTCATATTCTACAATATGATGGGTTGGGTGTTGTGGATAAAATCCTGCCCAGGTACTTTGAAGGCCTCTGACATTGAAATCGGCAATTCGTTCTGCTTCTTTTAGCATGAGTTCATTCACGTGCTGGTCCAGATTGAAACCTAACTGGTCAAACTGATTTACTCCGGCATAGATATGGGAGTCTCCTATAATAATGCTGTTATCGGCTGCTTTTTTAAACAAGATATGAATACCCCATTTTTTGAGTTCTTCATAGTGTTCCGGGGTTTTTATACTTTGGAAAGAAGGGCAATAATGCTCGAAACTTTCGTATCTTCTGATGGTCAGTCCGGTGAGTATATTGCCCTCCAGCTGTATACCTGGCATCGGAATGCTCCTCATCATTTGGAGCTTGCTGATTACAATTCCACTGTTGCTGAACAATTCAGGGTAGAGTAGTTTAAATTCGTAGCCATTACAGATGATGGCCTTTTCTGCATTATAGATAATTCCACTGCTTGTTTTAACCTCAATACCGCCCCCTTTTGAAACACAGTCAATGACCGGGGTGTTGTAGCAGAGAGTGTAAGTGTCGAATTTCGATTGCATATAACGATGCAGGTTATAAATCATCAGTTCAGGCTCTACACTAACTTCCTGTGGGAAATAAAGTGCTTCTTTGGCATAGGATGCTTTTATAGAAGGA
>Ga0182006_1000858_pt1 | contig 20455 bp, 7 predicted proteins | sample Sormic07211104_1_FD_123022 | JGI IMG/M metagenome (GOLD analysis project Ga0182006, IMG submission 123022) | Rhizosphere microbial communities from Sorghum bicolor, Mead, Nebraska, USA - 072115-104_1 MetaG | ecosystem: Host-associated > Plants > Roots > Rhizosphere | place: USA: Nebraska...
CTTCTGGAAATTTAACATTCCCGGCAGGTTCTGTAGCAGGCAAAACACTTACGTTTACAGTTCCGGTTAACAATGATAATCTGGTAGAACCTAGTGAAACCTTAACAGGAATCATTAGCAACGTAACTGGCGGTTTGGTAACTATTGCAACTAATTCGGCTACATTAACCATAACTGATAATGATACTTCAATCGCTACCATTACCCCTCGAAATTCAGGTAATGAAAATGGTCCGGTTGATGGCGCATTTACAGTAACTTTAAGTAATCCATCATCAACACCAACTACGCTTACCTATACTTTGGGCGGAACGGCAACTGAAGGAACAGACTATAGTTCAATAACATCACAAACTATAACTATCCCAGCAGGCGAACTTACAGGTGTCATTGCTATTCCTGTATTGAGTGATGTATTGGTAGAAGGTGCAGAAACAGCTATCGCAACTTTAACAGCATCAACAAATACTGCTGTAACCTTAAACAATGCCCCGGCAACCATTAATATTGCAGATAATACAACTTCAATCGTTACGGTAACCGCTTCAAAAGATGGTGCTGAACCAACTGTTGCAGGCGAGCTTACCTTTACTTTAAGTAATGTATCAACTACAGATACCCAAATTACTTATGCTGTAAATGGAACTGCTACCAGTGGATTAGATTACACTTCAATCGGTACAACGGTAACTATCCCAGCTGGACAAACAACTGTTAAAATCAATGTTCCGGTATTGGAAGATAACATTGCTGAAGGCAATGAAACGGTAATTTTAACAATGGCTGCCGCGACTAACAATGCTGCAATTACTGCTGTTACTACACCGGCAATTGTCAATATTTCAGATAATGATACTTCGATAGCAACTATTATTGCTGGTGCTAATGGAAATGAAAATGGAGCAGTGGCAGGAACTTTCACTGTTACCTTAAGTAATCCATCAGCTTTACCAACGGTAATTACCTATACTTTAAATGGTACGGCGACAGAGGGAAGCGATTATACTGCAATCACAACTAAAACCATCACTATCCCAGCTGGAGCAACAACAGGAACAATTACAATTCCGGTAATAGCCGATGCAATTGTTGAAGGAACTGAAAATGTATTGATTACTTTAATTTCTAGTAACAACCCGTTAGTAACCTTAACGCCAACAGCGGCAGATAAAACTGCAACCATTAATATTTTAGATAACAATTCGGCAACAGTCAGTATTGCTACAACACCAACTAGTGTAAATGAGGCCGATGGAACGGCTACCTTTACGGTAACTTTAAATACGGCTGTGCAAAATGCATTTACGGTAGATTATGCCACAGGTAATGGTACTGCAACCGCAGGAACAGATTACATTGCTACAAGTGGTACTTTAACATTCCCAGCCGGATCTTCAGCAGGTACCGTTTTAACTTTCACCGTTTCTGTAAATGACGATAATTTAGTGGAGGTTAGCGAAGGCTTTAATGCAACACTTAGTAACGTAACAGGAGGATTGGTAACTATTGCTACGGGTACAGCAGCAGTGACAATTACCGACAATGATAATGCCATTGCAACAATTTCCAGTGGCATTAATGGTAGTGAAACTGGTCCGGTGAGTGGAACGTTTATCGTGACATTAAGCAATCCGTCTGCTACTGATACACAAATCACATATAGTTTAGCTGGTAATGCAATTGAAGGAACTGATTACACTTTAATCCCGACAAAAACGATTACCATTCCAGCGGGTTCATTAACCGGAACAATAACAATTCCTGTAGTAATGGATGCAGTTACAGAAAGTGTTGAAACAGTTGTTGCGGCTTTGGTGAGTTCAAATAATCCTAAAGTTACAGTCGGCGTATTACCAGTAAGCATAAACATTCTTGATGCAAATACGGCAAGTGTGAGTATTTCTACCACACCAACGGTTAACGAAGATGCAGGAACCGCGACCTTTACCGTAACCTTGAACAATGCGGTTCAAGATGCATTTAGCGTAAACTATTCTGCAGATGATGCTTCTGCAATAGGTGGAGCAGATTACACTGCGACAACTGGTAGGTTAGATTTTCCTGCAAATTCACCAGCAGGTACAACACTTACTTTCACTGTACCAATTAACAATGATAATATTGCAGAAGCTGCGGAAACCTTTACAGCCAGTTTAAGTACAATTACAGGTGGGGTAGTGTTGATTGGCAACGCCACCGCTACAGCTACAATTGTAGATAACGATGCAGCAACGGTATCAATTACACCAGCCTTTGCAGGTAATGAAAACGGACCGATTAATGGCACATTTACAGTTACACTGAGCAATCCATCATCAACTGCAACAGTAGTGACTTATACACTTAATGGAACGGCAACAGAAGGGGATGATTATACTGCAATCACTACTAAAACAATAACTATCCCGGCAGGACAAACAACAAGAACCATCACTATTCCTGTAAAAACTGATGTGGTTGTTGAAGGTGTTGAAACGGTAGTGGCTACACTTGTGGCAACAAACAGTACTGTAGTAACAGTTACACCTTTAGTAGCCGGTCAAACAGCAAGTATCGATATCATAGACCAAACAACTGCAGCGGTAACCGTTGTAGCGACTACAAATGGCGCTGAACCTTCAATACCTGGATTGTTTACTTTCACTTTGAGTAATGTATCTACAACTGATACACAAATTACTTATGCAGTTAGCGGAACTGCAACTATTGGCTTGGATTATACTGCAATTGGAACAACGCTTAACATCCCGGCAGGACAAACTACCGCAACAGTACAAGTACCAGTGATAACAGATAACATAGTTGAGGGACCAGAAACGGTAATCTTAACAATGGTTGCCAACACAAATAATCCATCAGTTACCGCTAGTACAATTCCTGCAACTGTTAATATTAGCGATAGCAATACATCAATTGCAACAATTACAGCCGGAACACCTGGAAATGAAAACGGCCCGGTAAATGGAACCTATACGGTAACGTTGAGTAGTCCATCATCTCAACCAACGGTAATTACTTATACTTTGGGCGGAACGGCAACTGAGGGAACTGATTACAGTAGCATTGTTACTAAAACAATTACAATTCCGGCAGGGGCTACAACAGGAACAATTATAATTCCGGTTTTAGCCGATGCAATTATAGAAGGAACTGAAACAGTGACTGCTACTTTAACTGCATCTGCAAATCCACTGGTAACAATTGGTAATTCGCCTGCCAGCATCAACATAGTTGATAATACTACAGCAACGGTAACTGTTGCGGCTACCACAAATGGGGCTGAGCCAACAACAGCTGGATTGTTCACTTTCACGTTGAGTAATGTATCAACAACAGATACCCAAATTACTTATTCGGTAAATGGAACAGCAACAAGCGGATTGGATTACGCTTCAATTGGTACAACAGTAACTATCCCCGCAGGGCAAACAACTGCAACTGTACAGGTACCAGTTATAGAAGATAACATTGTTGAAGGATTAGAAAATGTAGTGTTAACTATGATTGCTACGACTAATAACAATGCAATAACGGCTAATACCAGGCCAGCAACTGTAAATATTACTGATAATGATGCGGCAATAGCAACCATTACAGCAGGTATTACAGGTGATGAGAACGGGCCAACAAACGGAACATTTACCGTAACGTTAAGCAATCCATCAACAGCACCAACTTTAATTAGTTATACGGTGAATGGAACTGCTACTGAAGGGATTGATTACACAACAGTTGTTAAAACCATTACGATTCCAGCAGGAGAAACTACCGGAACTATTACAGTTCCTGTATTAAGCGATGCAATTGTTGAAGGAAACGAAACGGTTAAAATTACTTTAACTGGTGCAGACCAAACATTGGTAACGGTAAGCAATACTCCAGCAAGCATCAACATTGTTGATCATACACTTGCAACGGTAACGGTAGCAGCCACTTCGAATGGTGCAGAGCCAACAACCGCTGGTCAATTTACTTTCACTTTAAGCAATGTGTCTACAACTGATACTCAAATTACTTATTCGGTAAATGGAACGGCAACGAGTGGAGCTGACTATACTTCAATCGGTACAACAGTAACGATTCCGGCAGGACAAACAACAGCCACAGTTCAGGTCCCTGTATTGGAAGATAACATTATTGAAGGAACAGAAACGGTTGCTTTGACTATGGTAGCTGCAACAAATAATGCTGCAATTACTGCAGGCACAACTTCAGCCACTATAAATATTACTGACAATGATACTGGAGTTGCAACAATTACTGCGGGCATTTCTGGTAATGAAAATGGAAATGTAAGTGGAACATTTACGGTAACGTTAAGTAATCCATCATCTACAGCTACAGAAATTACTTATACCACCAGCGGTTCTGCCACTGAAAATACAGATTATGGACCAATTGTGAAGACGATTATCATTCCAGCAGGGCAGACTAGCGGAATAATCACCATACCAGTATTAACAGATGCAATTGTAGAGGGAACTGAAACGGTTGTAGCAGCTTTAGTTTCTGCTAATAATACTGCAATCACTACAAACAGTACTGCTGCAAGTATTAATGTTTTAGATAATAATTCGGCAACAGTTAGTCTTTCTACCACGCCAACCATTAACGAAAATGCAGGAACGGCAACATTCACGGTAACGTTAAATACAGCTGTGCAAAATTCATTCTCTGTTAATTATGCTACTGTAGATGGTACTGCAACTGCAGGATTAGACTATGCTGCAACTAGTGGAACGCTAACATTCCCTGCCAACTCAGCAGCTGGAGCAACCTTAACATTTACAGTGCCTATTAATAATGATGACATTGTTGAAGCTGCTGAGACTTTCAGTGCAACTTTAAGTAATGTTATCGGAGGTGCAATAACCATTGCAAATGCAACAGCAACTGTTACGGTTACAGATAATGATATCGCTACAGCAAGCATTGCCGCAGGTACAAACGGTAATGAATCTGGTCCAGCTAACGGAACATTTATTGTAACACTAAGTAATCCATCTTCGACAGCAACCAACATCACTTATACATTGGTTGGTACTGCAACTGAAGGAAGTGATTATATAGCCATAACAACCAAAGCAATTGTTGTCCCAGCTGGTCAGACTACTGCAACCATAACTATTCCTATAGTTGTAGATGCTGTAGCAGAGAATATTGAAACGGTGATTGCCACTTTGGGAACTTCAAATAATCCGGCAATTAGTGTTAATGCTACATCGGCAAGCATCAATATTTTGGATGCAAATACGGCCAACGTAAGTATTGCTATTAATGCGGCGAGCGTGACCGAAGCAGTTGGAACAGTCACGCTTTCTGTAACGTTGAATATTGCGGTTCAAAATAGCTTTACAGTTGATTATTCTACTGCAAACGGAACTGCATTGGCAGGTTTGGATTATACCGCAACTAGCGGAACATTAACATTCCCTGCTAATTCTCCAGCAGGTACCGTGTTAACTGTAGCCATACCTGTAATTGATGATAACCTGATTGAAAATGCTGAAACATTTGCTGTTGGATTAAGTAACGTAGTAGGTGCAGACGTGGCAATTGGAGTCAGTCCGGCAATAGTAACCATCGCTGATAATGATGTTGCAATTGCTACAGTCACACCTGTTACAAATGGAAGTGAAAATGGCCAGGTAAGTGGTGTGTTTAATATTTCAATTTCAAAACCAGCATCAACACCAACAACTTTAACCTTTACCTTAGCAGGAACAGCAACTGAAAGTGCAGATTATGGTGCAATTACCAAAACAATTGTAATCCCTGCTGGTCAAACAACTGCTATGATAATTATTCCTGTATTGGAAGACCAGATCGCTGAAGGTACAGAAACTGTTATTGCTAACTTAACTAGTTCCAGTAATCCTGCAATTACAGTAAGCAATACGTTGGCAACCATCCAGATTTTAGATGAAGATGCCGCCACGATAAATATTGTCACAACCCCTGTAATTAACGAAAACGCTGGCACAGCAACCTTTTCTGTAACCTTAAGTAAAGCGGTTCAGAATGGATTTGCAGTTGATTATGTGACATCGAACGGTTCGGCAACTTCAGGAATTGATTATACGGCAACCAATGGAAAATTAACTTTCCCGGCTAACTCAGCTGCTGGCACTACGTTAACGTTTACTGTTCCTATTACTGATGATAATTTAGTTGAACCATCAGAAACTTTTAGCGCAATTTTAAGTAACATCACTGGTGGTATTGTAACTCTTGGAACTAGGTCGGCCACAGTTACAATTATTGCTGATAATGATGCAGCAATTGCTACAATAACTGCTGGTATTAATGGAAATGAAAATGGTCAGGTCCCTGGAAGTTATACAGTAACTTTAAGCAATCCATCATCTACTCCGACTCAAATTACATTTACATTAACTGGTACCGCAACAGAGGGTAACGATTACACATCAATTACTAAAACAATTACCATCCCGGCAGGGCAGACTACAGGAACAATTTCGATTCCAGTTGTAGCAGATGCAATTGTGGAAGGTTTAGAAACTGTAGTTGTTACTTTAACGGGCACTGATAATTCGAAAATAAATGTAAACGGTACACCAGCGACAATCAATATCATTGACAATAATTCGGTAACTGCAAGTGTTTCTGTGGTACAAACGAATGTTGATGAAGCTGCGGGAACTGCAACATTTACGGTAACCTTAAGCGGTGCGGTACAGGGTGCATTTAGCGTAGATTATACCACTTCAAATGGAATTGCAATTGCAGGATTGGATTACATCGCAACTAGCGGAACATTGTTATTTCCAGCAGGTTCTGCAGCAGGTTCCAGCTTAACCTTCACTGTGCCAATTATTGATGATAACATAGCAGAGCCTAATGAGACTTTCAATGGCATCCTTAGTAATGTAACGGGTGGTTTGGTAACCATTGATGATGGAATCGCAACAGTTACCATTACAGATAACGATTCATCTATCGCAACAATCACAGCTAGTACACAGGGTAATGAGAACGGTCCGGTAAGTGGTGTGTTCATTGTAACCATAAGTGGTCCGGCATCAACTGATACACAATTTACTTATGCATTAACTGGTACAGCAACAGAAGGAACAGATTACAGCGCGATTACAACTAAAACTGTTGTTATTCCAGCCGGACAAACTTCTGCAACCTTTACCATTCCTGTATTGACAGATGCTCAGGTGGAAGGTACTGAAACAGTAATTGCTACTTTAACTGGATCTAGTAATCCATTGGTAGCGGTAAGTAATGTACCTGCAAGTATCAATGTCGTAGATAATACAAATGCAACCGTTACTATAACAGCATCTGCAGATGGTGCTGAACCATCTACCGCAGGTGAATTTACTTTCACTTTAAGTAATGTTTCTACAACTGATACTCAAATCAGTTATACAGTTGGTGGGACTGCAACTAGTGGATCAGATTATACAACAATCAATAATACAGTAACAATACCTGCTGGAAAGAGAACAGCTAAAGTTGCTATCCCTGTGTTAAACGATAACATCGTTGAGGGAACTGAAACTGTAGTATTAGCCTTAAATCCTGCAACTAATAATTTATCGATAACTGCAAATACAACACCTGCAACTGTAAATATTACAGATAGCGGGTCGTCAATTGCCACCATCACCGCTGGTGTAAATGGAGCTGAAAATGGTTTGGTTAACGGAACATTTACGGTAACATTGAATAATCCATCGGCAACGCCAACTATTTTAACTTATACTTTGAATGGCACAGCAATTGAAGGAGATGATTATCCTACTGTGGTAACCAAAACAGTTACTATCCCAGCCGGACAAACGTCGGCAACCATTACTATTCCAGTATTGGCAGATGCTATAGTGGAAGGAACGGAGACTATAATTGCTAGATTGGTTTCTTCTGGTAGTTCATTGGTTACGATCAGTAATGTTTCAGCATCGATAAATATTACGGATAATAATACTGGAGCAGTGAGCATTTCAACATCGCCAACGATTAATGAAGCTGATGGAACTGCTACATTTACAGTTACTTTGAGTTCAGCTATTCAGAATGCAGTTACGGTTGCTTATAATACAGTAGACGGAACAGCATTGGCTGGCGCAGATTATACAGCTGCAAGTGGAACTTTAACATTCCCAGCTGGTGCTGCTGCAGGAACAACATTAACGTTTACAGTTCCTATTAATGATGATGACTTGTTGGAAGGAAGTGAAACCATTACAGGAAGTTTAACAAGTGTAACAGGAGGATTAGTAACCATCGGCACAGGTAATGCATTAACAACCATTGTAGATAATGATGCTTCAGTTGCAACGGTTACAGCAGGAGTAAATGGAAATGAAACTGGTCCGATTAATGGAACATTTAAGGTAACCTTAAGTAAACCATCAGCTACTGATACACAAATTACTTATACCGTAAGCGGAACAGCTACTGAAGGAAGTGATTACAGCACAATTGTAACTAAAGCAATTACAATACCTGCTGGCTCAACTACCGGAACAATTACTATCCCAACATCGGTTGATGCAGTTTCCGAAGGTAATGAAACAGTTATAATAACACTTACAGCAACTAACTCTGCGGTAACTGTTGATAATACACCTGCAACCATTTCTATTGTTGATGGCACAAATGCAACAGTAACAGTAACTGCATCGGCAGACGGAGCAGAACCTGCAACACCTGGTCAGTTTACCTTTACCTTGAGTAATATTTCTACGACTGATACGCAAATTACTTACACCATAAGTGGTACAGCAACTAGCGGATTAGATTACACAAATATCGGTACAACTATAACCATCCCGGCAGGACAAACAACCATTACATTGGCTGTGCCAATATTGGATGATGTGTTGAATGAAGGAAATGAAACGGTTATTTTAACTATGGTAGCGGCAACAGATAATCCGCTGATTACCGCAAGTGCAACACCTGCAACTGTAAACATTAGAGATAACCGTACGCCAATTGCAAATGCACCAGGCATCACAACCAATGAAGAAGTTTCAATTAATGGAACTATAACAGCAAGTGATGCAGATGGTGACGCACTAACTTACACCGTTATCACAGCTCCAGTAAATGGTATTTTGGTATTAAATGCAAATGGAACCTATACCTACACGCCAAACCCTAACTTTAACGGAACAGATAGTTTCACTATAACAGTTGGCGATGGTAAAGGCGGAACAGTAATCTTAACAATTCCTGTAACGGTTACTGCTGTAAATGATGTGCCAATGGTAACCCCGCAAAGCATCACTACAACTGAGGATAATTCTTTCAATGGAACAATTATAGCGACTGATGTTGATGGAGATCCATTAACTTACACAGTTACCACTGCACCTGTAAATGGTTCAGTTGTGGTAAATGCAGATGGCACCTATATCTACACGCCTAAACCAAACTTCAATGGAACGGATACATTTATTGTAACTGTTAGTGATGGAAAAGGTGGATTGGTCACAGTAACTATTACGGTAACGGTCACAGGAGTTAATGATGCGCCGATTGCAACTTCGTCAGCTATTACAACAACAGAAGATACGCCTAAAACTGGTATAATTACAGCAAGTGACGTAGATGGCGACCCGTTAACTTATGCCGTAACTACAATACCAGCAAATGGAACGGTAATCGTAAATCCAGATGGAACTTATACTTACACGCCAAATGCGAACTTTAACGGAACAGATAGTTTCACTGTAACCATAAGTGATGGTAAAGGAGGCATGGCAACCGTTACAATTCCTGTAACAATTTCTGGTGTCAATGATGTGCCGGTTGCAAGTTCACCTGCTATTACTACTGCAGAAGATACACCTAAAACTGGGGTGATTACGGCAAGTGATGCAGATGGAGATTTCTTAATTTATGCTTTAACTACTGTACCAACTAACGGTACAGTTATCGTAAATACCGATGGAACTTATACTTACACACCTAGAGCTAATTTTAACGGAACGGATAGCTTTACCGTAACCGTAAGCGATGGCAAAGGTGGAACGACCGCGGTAACGATTGTTGTAACGGTTACGCCGGTAAATGATGCTCCAGTGGCAACCTCACCGGTTAACCTCACCACGAACAAAAACACACCAGTAAACGGAGCAATTGTGGCAACGGATGTGGATGGCGATCCATTAACGTATACGATAACAACAGCTCCTGCACACGGGGCGGTGGTTGTTAATACTGATGGAACATACACTTACACACCAGCTAATAACTACAGTGGAACGGATCGTTTCGTAATTACGGTGAGTGATGGCAAAGGCGGAACAGTTATGGTAACAATCAACGTTACGGTCAACCCGACCAACAGTGCGCCGGTTGTAACAGCGCCAACGGTAACAACAGCGGAGGATACCCCGGTCAACGGAACGATCACGGCAACCGATGCAGATGGTGATCCATTGACCTTCACTGCGACTACACCGCCAACAAACGGAACAGTTATAGTACGGGCTGATGGTACATACACTTATACACCAAACGCAAACTTTAACGGAACAGATAGTTTTGTAATAACGGTAAGCGATGGTAAAGGTGGAAGGACCACGGTAACCATTAATGTAGCGGTTACGCCGGTAAATGATGCGCCAGTGGCAACTTCACCGGCAATTACAACTCCTCAGAATGTAACAAAAAATGGCGTTATTACAGCAAGTGATATAGATGGTGATCCATTGACCTTTAATATAACTAAGCTTCCGGCAAATGGAACAGTTGTTGTTCGCCCTGATGGAACGTATACCTACACACCCACACCAGGTTATGTAGGAGCTGATTCGTTTACGGTTACCGTAAGTGATGGCAAAGGTGGTACAACTACGGTAACTATTCCGATAACGATAACTTTAGTGGCAGCACCATCAATCAGCTTGACCAAAGTAACCACCAACACCGTCAGCAAAGCAGGGGATGTAATCAACTACAACATCACAGTAACCAATAGCGGCAACGTTCCTTTGGCCAATGTAACGGTTACCGATGCAGGTGCGGATGCCGGATCGATTACACCGGCAAACATCGCCAGCTTACTGCCTGGCGCAAGTGCTACGGTAACCGCCCGGCACACCCTTACCTTAACGGACGTAAATGCAGGATCGTTCAGCAACCAGGCAAGTGTCAGCGCAAATGATCCGCAGGGAAATCCATTGGTCAAGCTATCTGATGATCCGAGTACACCAGCAGTTGGTGATGCTACAGTAACCCTGATCACACCAGCATCAAATATTGCCTTGATAAAAACGGGTACTGTCAGCGCAGATGGAAATAGCATCACTTATAATTTCAATATCAAAAACAATGGAAATGTAACCCTTCATGTAATCACCTTGGTTGATACGAGAATTGGCCTGAACAGAATCCTTTCGGGTAACCTTGCGCCAGGAGCGGGTATAACAGAAAGTTTTGTTTATCAATTGACCCAATCTGATAAAGATGCAGGTAGCGTAATTAATACAGCCAATGTTACTGCTAGAACACCCGCGAACCTTCCGGTAGGCGATGTTTCCGGAACGGCTGAAAACAACGATACACCAACGGTAACGATATTTAGCGTGAAACCGGCCATAGCCATGGTTAAAACAGCAACCTTCAATGGCAACCAGGTTACCTATACCTTCACCATCAAAAATACTGGTGCGGTTACGTTGAACACCGTTACCTTAACTGATGCGAAGTTGGGCATAATCAATAAAGCAATTGCTGTGGGGAGTGGTCTGGCTCCGGGTGCTGGCATCAGCCATGTTGAGGTCTATAGCTTAACACAAGCAGATAAAGACCTGGGTACGGTAACCAATTCGGCCAACGTAAACGCCAAAGCGCTTGATGGAACAAACGTAAGCGATATATCGGGTACATCCGAAACCAATAACTCGGCAACGGTAATCAGCGTCCCTAAGTCGCCGCGTGCGGTTGATGACCTGGGTGGAACCGTAGCAAATGCGCCTGTGGTAATCAATGTATTGGCCAATGATGATCCGGGCAACTCAACCTTTGATAAGCTTTCGGTAGAAATCATATCACAACCTAAAAATGGTAAAGTGACTGTAAATGCCGATGGTACGGTCACCTATACACCTAATCCAGGATTTACGGGCGAGGATGGCTTTACCTACCGCGTAAGAGATACTTATGGCTATTACACCAACGTTGCTTCAATAACCGTAAATGCAAGCTTTATGGGTATAAAAGTGCCAAACTTATTTACGCCCAATGGAGATGGTATTAATGATGTATTCGAAATACGGGGGTTAAACCAGTATCAATCGAACGAACTACAAATTGTCAATCGTTGGGGAAATGAGGTGTTCCGCGCTAAAGGTTACCAAAATAACTGGACGGGCGAGGGCTTGAACGAGGGTACCTATTACTATCTGTTGCGGGTTAAAAAGGCTGGCAGTAACGAGGTGGAGGTATTTAAGGGATACATTACCCTGATCAGAACGTTTAGAAATTAAGACAAGAGCTTAGGGAAGCCGGAAGTGCGATTTCTGGTTTCCCTTTTAGATATGAAGATGATGAAGAAATTATTATTATCGTTAGTGGGATTTCCCCTGATCTTTATGGTCAAGTCTGCTATGGGCCAGCAGGATGCCCAGTATAGCCAGTACATGTTCAATGGGATCTACATCAACCCGGCCTATGCGGGCTACAAGGAAGTATTGAATGTGCACAGCTTTTACCGCAGTCAGTGGACGGGCATTGCGGGTGCCCCCAAAAGTATGTCCCTTGCGGTTGATGCCATCGCAAACAGTGGTAATGTGGGTTTAGCTTTGCAGGTATCAAGCGATAAGTTGGGGGCACAGACCAATCTCGCTGTTTATGGAAACTATGCTTACCGCATCCGGATGAATGACGACGGAAGTTCGCGTTTGGCTTTGGGTTTGGGCGTTGGCATGGTACAATTGGGCATTGATGGCTCCATGTTAAACCCTAACGATCCCGAACCTTTCCAGCCAGTGGGCGTACAGAGCACCATTGTTCCCGACGCAAGGGCTGGGCTATATTTTGCCAATGATAGGTATTATGCGGGTTTATCGGTTGACAACCTGATTGCCACATACATCAACATCGACCGTTATGCCTTTATTCCGCAACCCAAACCGCATTATTATCTAACGGCGGGCGCCTTATTTCCGATAAACGAGGATTTCCAGGTGAAGCCATCATTTTTATTGAAGGATGATCGTGGCGGACCAACGAGTTTGGACATCAATGCTTTTCTGTTGATTAAAGAATTTTTATGGATCGGCGGATCTTACCGTACGGGTGTAAAACTCTATGACAAGAGTTACCTGCAACGCGATCTGACACCACGAAACTCAGCTGTTGCCGCTATTCAGATTTTCCCATCCCAAAGATTGAGAATTGGCTATGGCTACGATTTTTCCGTCGGACCACTGCAAGGCTATAGTGGTGGTACGCATGAGATCTCGATCGCTTATTCTTTCATCAGGCCGAATATCAGAATGGCCACGCCCCGGTTTTTTTAACACATCGTTCCATCCAAATCTCTATCAACCATACAATGAAGAAATTTTTACAAGATTTGAGGCTTATCATCTGTTTTTTAACTGCTTTTTCCCTGCCCTCTCAGGCACAATATGTATTGAAGGACGCCGATAAACAATATGAACTTTTCAACTATGCAAAGGCGATCGATTTATACGAGCAGGCCTTTAAAAAAAAAGAAAGTCTACATGCGGCAGAGCGATTGGCCAACGCCTATGCTTATATGAACAACTACAGGCAAGCCGAAAGCTGGTATGCCATCGCTTCCAAAATGCCAAATAGCAATTTGGATAATGTTTTGGGCTATGCCAAAGCACTGCAAAACAATGCTAGGTTTAGCGAGGCCAAGGTTGAGTATCAAAATTATATCGCTCAAAAAAAGGATGTTGCGCCGTGGCAACAAAATGTATGGCTATCTTCATGCGATTCTGCCATAAGGTGGATGAAATCCCCGAAACCTATCGAACTGATCAACCAAAAAGAGTTGAATAGCGTTCAGTCTGATTGGGGTGCAGTAACTTACCAAGGTGGGATGGTTTTTACTTCCGATCGGACCCATCCAGGTTTTGGTTTGAAAGAGAAAACACCGTTCCTGAAATTTGATGGTGCCAAGCTTCCAGATAAAAATATTTATGGATGGACAGGTAACGGCTATCTAAGACTATACCTCAAATCTTCACCTACCGATAGTTTAAAATTATTTCCAATTAAAACCGGAACAAAATATCATGTGGGCCCAGCAAGCTTTACCGCTGATGGTAAGACGATGTATTTCACCATGACCGCTATTCCCAATGATCTGGAAAAGGTAAAAAACAGGCCCAGTACCGTAAATGTGGGAATTTACTGCAGCACACAAGATGCAGATGGGAACTGGGGAGAACCTGTTCGTTTCAAATACAACGAGGTAAACAAATTTTCTGTCGGCGATCCATTTATCACACCCAATGGCGGTAAATTATATTTCTCTTCCGATATGCATGGTGGTTCAGGCGGTACAGATCTCTATGTTTGTTTAAAGACAGAAAGTGGAGATTGGGCCAGCCCGGTTAATTTGAAGGAGATAAATACGCCGGGCAATGAACGCACTCCGTTCTTTGATGAAAAGGACAATTTCTATTTTTCGAGCGATGGCAGAGTGGGGATGGGCGCACTGGATGTTTTTCGTGCTCCAAAAGTAGGAGCTAATATTGGCTCCATCGAAAATTTGGGCTATCCTTTCAACTCTCCGCAGGATGATTTCGGTTTTTACATGGATGGTAAGGATTTGATCTATCTTTCGTCAAATAGAGAGAATGGTGTGGGTGGAGATGACATTTACACCATCGACCAAAAGTTGATATTCTTCATCAAACTTCAGGGTAAGGTGTTTGATAAACAAAACAAACAACCTATTTCTAACGCCCTCATTACTTTGGTAAAAACAAATGGAAGTACAATGAAGGTGGAAACTGATGATACCGGTACTTATCAATTTGATCTTTCCAAAAATGCCAATTATCAGGTTTTGGCAGAGAAAACAAACTTTAATTCTGATGGAAAAAGCGTAACAACAAGTGGTCTAAACACAACTGAAGTGTTGAAACAGGATTTATACCTGGATCCAATTGTCATCAACAAGAGCATCAGACTAGAAAATATTTATTACGATTTTGACAAATGGAACATCCGTCCCGATGCTGCTGTTGAGTTGGATAAGTTGGTGAAAATTATGACCGACAACCCGACCATTTGGATTGAACTTGGTTCACATACGGACAGCAGGGGTAAAGATGCCTACAACTTAAGCTTATCGCAAAAAAGAGTCCAGTTTGCTATGGCGTATATCATTTCAAAAGGAATAAACAAAAACCGTATTACTGCCAAAGGTTATGGCGAAACGCAACTCCTAAATAAATGCGCTAACCATGTAGAATGTAGCGAAGCAGGTCACCATTTAAATAGAAGAACAGAATTTAAAATTGTGAAACTGTAAATTCATTTTAATTGTAACTAATAATATTAAAATTTCTTTTAAAGGTACTTAAGCGGTATACAGCGTAATAGCAATCACCGTCCTTATAAATAGAAGGTTTAAACTGCATCAAAAATATCGGTAACTTATCCCTGTTAATCCACAAGTCTTCCCGGGATCGTTCTGGCCTGCTGTTTCATAATGTATCTGTTTTTGTTGAAACATTGTTGTTTAACCGGTTTCTGTTTCCAGCAAACAAACGTATTTCTAAATTAACCGTTCGATGTTTACTTAAGATTAATAGGTTGTTGTCTGTTTGTTAAATTGTTGCAGGTTTTTACCAAATGGAGATTGCTTTTATTGTTAAGGATTATTTACAATACTAAGCAGATAAAGATCCACAGTATTTCTGGTTAGACGGGTGAATATGATCTGGTTTTTACCTTTTCGTATTTTAAATTAAATAGTTGTTCATAATGACAGACCTAATACCTTAAAAGCCTCACGTTTATATCTCTGCAAGTGTTTAATGTACAACTCCTGATCACCGATCATGCTAAGATAATAATACGCGCCATCAGAAATGACAAAGATGATATCAGCTGCTTCCGCTGCATCTCAATATCAATTAGTTTTGTGGTCAATGCAGTCTTGGATTAATTTTTCAAGCCATTTTCTCAATAGTATGTGAAGATCGCGGAAATGGGCCAAAACCTTTTCATTCCTGAAAATGAAGGCAAAGCAGTTGTAGAAAATGCTATGGATCATGACACTACATTCTTATTTCAAAAGTTGTTTCATCCTTCCTTGATAGGCCTGCAGGTAATTTCTTTTTGTTTTTTCGTCCAGAAAGGAAGCGAAAATAAGTTTTTCTACCTGATCGGCCTGCCCGAGCATTGAGGTCAGTATTCCGTCAAAGGCCTTCTTGCTGATCCCGACCAATTCTGCCAACAGTGAAAACTGTTGACTGATTTTGCCCATTGCCTTATTTTTAGGAAGTAGGCCATCATCTAGCGCAAAATCCTTGTCTCTGATGTGGATCCGGCTATTCAGCAGATCATAAGCTGGGCTCAGCCGGTAATCTCCCATGGGCGTCTCCAGCAATGAAAAGTTCTTAAAATGAGCGTCTCCGTTGGAAAAGAGATAATTGAACATTAAAATCTTTAACAGTTTCAATGCCTCCACTCTATAGGCTGGCACATATTTTTCCATCAACTCGAAAAGCTCAAGATAGTTTCCAAGATACTTATAATGCTCGCCATGGGTCTGCGGTGTGCGCCCTGCCAGTGATGCGAAATCGTCCTGCGCCAGCTTTTTACCATCTGGCCCGAAATCAAAGCGCTTGGTAACGTAGGCCTGTTGCCCATTCTGGAAAAATATCAGTGCATTTTCAGCTGTTTCGATGTTATATGCCTGTCTGGCGATCTGCATGGTGAGGTGCTCATTTGCCGGCATCTGCTCAGGCATTCTGCCTGCTGCCGGAATGGGTTTAAGGATATATTCTCCCTGCTCTCCTTCAGCGGTCAGCCTTAGTTTATTCTTTTCCAGCAGCACGGAAAATTTCTCCTGAACGCCGGAAATGGACATCCTTTTTCGGTTTTCATCAAAAAGTTCATCCGTTTCTGTGTTGGAAGCCGGGGAATCGTAGGCCAATATATGGCTCACTTTCTTTCCCGTGAATACCCGCTTTAAACAAGTAGTGCTATAGGTATTATGGCCCGGAGTTAACGTGCCAGGGCAGTATTTTATTTCTGGTAAATTCATTCTTGTTCCATTTTGATTACCGTTACCGCTCCGATTGTATCGTACTTTGCCGTATTCAATAGCAGTCCAAAATAATCAGTCTGATCGATTCGGTTGAGCTGACAGACCACCTGTTTATTGGTTCCCTCGGGAAGCATATTGTAGAAAAAGGGAAATAGGAATATGGAATGATAAGCTTCCAGACTTTTCGGCAGGGTCAGACTAATGGCTGGTTTCTTGTCGTCATTTACCCATACGTCATCATAGCGGAATTCAAATGTGCCATCATCATATTGCCTTAATATACCGGCCTCTTCTCCTTTAAATAATATTTTTGCTGCTCTCATCTCTTAGTAAGCATTATCTGTTCTTTACCCTCAAAAAAAGTTCAAGCCCCAGCGCATCTCCGATTTTCTGTAAAGTTGCAAGTGTGGGATTTCCCTTGCCACTTTCAAATTCTTTCAGCGTCCGCAGTCCAACTCCTGAAAGTTCAGCCAAAATCTCTTGGGTGACCTTGAGCGATTCCCTACGTTCCTTAACTATATTAATTAGTTCTAAAAAGTGCATCATACCGCATTATTTAAAGCAAAAATAACCAATTTAAATTAATTTCACAATAAAGTGCGGTAAAAAGCACTTATTTGTGATTTTTATTCTACGATGTTAAAATGAAGTGTTAAAGTGCAGCATAATGCACATACTGAAGCAAAAGTTTAGTTATTTCACAGTTGGCTTCTGTCTGGAGGTTATCTCCAATTGCTCACAGTTTTTAATAAGTGCTGGCTATACCCCTGGTGCGCCAGACCTCAACACGTACATTTGTTCTTCATGTTTTCCAATTTCTTTTGTGAAAAAAACATCTCGAAAGTTATTTAAAAGATGTTCCCGGCAGGCTGTCCGGTTAAAATTTATTAAATACTTCCTCCGGACAACAGTGGACTCACCTTGGCATCCCAGTTAGCGAAGTAGAAACCTTTGGTGGAATGGGAAAATGATCATTTATAGATTGTTTTTGTTCATTGTAAGTTGAGTGGCATCATGTATAATCCAGTCAACAGTTTGATTAACACATAGAGGTCTAACAAGTACCTGAAATTATAAAAACATTGTCAGTGGGCGATTATCTTGTAATCACGGTTGCTGATAACGGCAGCGGGATTGACAAAGGAACATCGAAATAATCTTCCAGAAAACGTCCGGATATCCAGTGATGTGGATCACATAGGCGTTGTTTTCATCTGCTTAGAAGGATAGTCGAACCAATCCAGAGCAAGGTAGAGCAGAAAGTGAGCTCGATAGGAGACCTTTGTTAACGCTGACCTCAAAAATCAACATTGAGAAACATCGGGCGTTTATAAACGCAAAACGTTCTCTTTTGACAAACCGGATCTTCGTACCATACCGTATTTTTCATTTGGTTAGCGCCGGAGGCTTCCTTTAAAATATAGTGTTTTTGTTGTGCGTTGCTCCCTTAACCAAGTTGTAGAAGAGATTTCGCAAATAATTGTAAGCACAGAGAGGCGTCAGTTTGAAAGCAAGAGCAACCCATTAATATAAGATGAACAAGAGTCAGTCCTGTTTTGCTCTCCCGGCTTGGCAATATGCTTTTCAAGAATTCTGTACAGCAAATCTAAATCGAAGGGTTTTTCAATATATCCGTCAAAGCCAGACGCATAGGCTAATTTATTGATGTTGTTATTGCAGCTCATCGCAATCACCGCAAGGTTGGGATATTTCCGCTTTACCATCCTTAATATTTCGATGCTTTTTTTGCCGTCGATCCGGAAATCCAGCATCATTACATGTGGACGGTTCTTTTCAATGAATTCAATAAAATTACCATCACATTCCTGAAGCGGGAAGACCTTGAAATTTTTTAATTCAAGTGCAAGCATAAGCACTTCTAAGATTTGTTCATCGGTATCCTGAATAATGATTGTTTCCATTTCATATTTCTTTAGGTAGCCCGCAATAAACAAAAGGAAAAGGCAGCTGCCATGATTCTTCGGGTAATTAAAAGGTACGAAGAATTTGTAATATAAAATCGCTAACCATGTAACGTTTTGAGTATATATCAGTTGCTCATATTTTTATAGACGTTAGTCTAAATGTAACCAGGAAAAATCACTTTTAGCATTCCTGCATTGTACACTTTGCAAATTTCGCATGATGGGAAGCATTCTATCCCTAATTTGCAATATCTCTATCTACTATATACCCATTATTATGATTCAATTGTTTCTCGTTCTTTACAGTTGCTTTGTAGTGGAGCAGTACGAACTTAGCAATCGGCTTCTTCTTAAAGAATATTTCGTATGACTAAATTCGGCAAGATTAAAGTTATCATTTGGTTAATCAAAACTAGGCGGCTCTTCGTATTCTCCACATGCCCAATATGGCAATTAAACCAAAAACGCCTATAAGATTACTGTCAAGCGGGCAATCCTGTGGATTCGTAGAGAAAGTAACCAGGGTACCATAATCAGAACTAGGCCCCCCATATCCCTGGATGTAACAACTGCCATGCCCTGCCCCAAGACCACTATAGCAATATATATTGGATACCTGATATCTGTTGGAAAAATTATCATTTCTGAACTGGGGAACCGATCCGTTATAACCGTCTGCAACGTAATAAATAGAATTCGAACCAGAGGTTGCTGTAGCTTGGCAGCCCTGAATGATCTGAGCTGCCAAATCGGGGTTACAGAGACTAAATAGAATAACAAAAATTAATAGGAATTTCCGTTGGATGTTGTTTGAAACAGTTCTGCGCTGAAAGGATCTTAAAGCTGCGTTGAATCGAATTTTTGAAAGCATTAATTGTTGTATAAGTATTATCATCTGATAATAGGTTTTAAGAGAAAAGTATGGAGATGTTTATGCTTAGTAGAAGGTATTCATTGTCCCACAGGTTTGATGAGGGATCTTTTGATCGTAATATACTTGCTTCAATGCTCTTGAGTAAGTTGGGCCGTCAAAGGCAAAACTCTAAGATTTTGGTCTCTTATAATAGGTTTCCATCCATAGGTTGATAAAAGGTTTAAGCACACTTGACCTTTTGTTGAGTTTGGAATTAAGAAACTTTGTACGCATCGCTCAATAAGTTTCAATGATTTTTTTTAATTTTTTTAGGATTTTAAAGTGATCGATTCGGAGTGGCTTGCTGAGGAAGCCATGGACCATTTCGTAGCCCTTCGCTCTATCACGGTCTGACTCTAATACCGA
>Ga0182006_1000861_pt1 | contig 20407 bp, 15 predicted proteins | sample Sormic07211104_1_FD_123022 | JGI IMG/M metagenome (GOLD analysis project Ga0182006, IMG submission 123022) | Rhizosphere microbial communities from Sorghum bicolor, Mead, Nebraska, USA - 072115-104_1 MetaG | ecosystem: Host-associated > Plants > Roots > Rhizosphere | place: USA: Nebraska...
AATGAGATAGGTTCAAGTGAATTTCGCCTGATTCTAAACGTGATACACTTAAAAAAGAAGTGATCATGGAACTCATTTTCCGGATCTGTTTTTGAACTTTATCTAAGGTATTTACGATAAAAAGGTCTGTTGAACTCCGATTCTGCATCAATTGAACATAAGCACTAATAGAGGTTAAAGGCGTTTTTAACTCATGGCTTACCATACTGATAAAATCATTCTTTTGCCGCTCCTCCTTTATACTGATTAGAAGCTGTTCCTGATCTAGTGCTTCCCGTTGCAGTTCAGTTTCTTTAATGGCTTTTTTCGCATTAACCATATCGGTAACATCGCTTGCGGTATGAAGAATACAATAAGGCATCCCAGTTTCATCCTTAATGGCGCGGTATTCGTAAGCATAATAAGCTGTTTGTAACTTTCCATCCCTTAGGGTTTCAGCCGGAATAGCATCTCCTTTATCTGTAATCCCGGTTAGCAACACATTTTTCAGCATATTGATAAAGGGCTGACCTTTTAATTCTGGCACAGCATCTTCTAACGGTTTACCAATAATAGAGCGGTCTTTTCCCCAAAAAGCAATCATGGCATCATTGGCCATTTCGATTACGATATGCTCGGATGTGTATATGGCTGTTGCGTCTTTTGATAAAGAAAGAACCTCTAAAAGCTGATTATTACTTAAAACCCTTGAATAACTTTCCATTTATACTTTAAAAATTAAAACCCAACTATGCTATGCTGACATTTATGATAAAATCAAATCACACTAACTATCATACAAGTCGGCCATTACAAATGTTTGGCTATTGTTAACCTTTTATCATCTGGTATTTAATTTATCGCGTATTTTCTGTTTAAGTATTCCCGCGGCCTGAGTATATCCCCCATCTGCTCCATCAACAAAATGAATGTGATCATCCTCCAGATCCCTCACATAGCAAGACATGATCGATTCGCCGCTAACATAGAGCGCATATAAAATTTCATTATTTTTTTCGAGCTGATTAAGCGCTTTCTGCAATATTAATCGCTGTTGTGCAGTTCCAGTAATTACAGTATTTATTCTACCATCTATCACTAGCGTATCCGACATTTCTACAAGCTGCTTGAGGTATTTTTTACCGCGCTCCGTTCTGAAATAGATATAGCCATAAATATTGATGAGCCATGACTTGATCAGTTCAAAGAGTTTAATCTTTCCAACTCGGTGTTTCATCTCTTGTCCTAAACTGTTAAAACTTGTCTTGAAAATCAGCTTAGAAACTGAAATCGGTTGGCGCTTTTCGGGGGTTCCATAAATTTGATCGAGGTGATGGATCACTTTACTGAATGCTATTGCCTGTTGCGCTGTTTCTGAAGCTATAACGATTAATGTAACTACCTCATCACTGTTTTCAGGTGGCGCTATCTTATCCCAACGGCATTGCATACCACTTAAATCGATTTCATCACTTGCAGTATTATGGCCAGCCAGCAGGTAATCATCTCCTTTGATAATCTGTTCTGCATAGGCCAGTCCATCGCCTAAAATAATGGGGATGGAAAACGTTTCAGCACTACTGAATCTACAAATGTTAAGGCTATGGCCTTGTTTGTAGATTTCTTCAACCGGTATAATCCCAGTCCTTAAATCAAGGTTAAAATTTTGTAAGGTGTTAGCCTTGTATTTTAATAGCGATTTCATCACATCATCCACAATACTGGGCGGAACAATAAAAGTAGCCCCATCGCCACCGAAGAAAAATGGAACCAAAATGTTTGCTTTAAATGCAATATTGAGTACCGCAACAATACTTCCAGTAGCAATCAGGTTAACATTTTCGTGTAGGCCCGAATTTACAGCCACTGTTGAGCGCTTAATATCGGTGATGATTACAGACCAGCTTGCAACCACTTTTTCAAACAATTGATTTTGAATCAACAATTGATATAATGGCATTTTGTGAACGGGCAGATTAGAGTAGAAATGGTCTTCGCTATTTTGCATAATTAATTTTGGTATATCCTAATATACGCATTCAAAAAAGTCATGTATTTTAAAAAGCAAACTAAAATCTAATCTTATTTAGAACAAATAAAAATACTTTTGTAATTCCGCTGCAAAAATGCTTCCTTTGCGCCAACTAAGAATTAATCTAAATAAAGATGAATAAAAAATTTACTTTTCTTTTAAATTTTATAGCTTTTTTTCTGTTTTTGGCAGGAAATACCATGGCACAAAGCAAAAATGGAGCTGTTTCGGGCTCGATTAAAACCAGCGATGGCAATCCAGCTGCTTATGTAAGTGTTGGTTTAAAAAACACTGGTAAAACTACACAAACAGATGAGAAAGGTAATTTCACCATTAAAAATCTAACACCTGGCACCTATACGATCAAAACATCTGCTATTGGCGTTTCTGCTCAGGAAAAATCAATTACTGTAGCGGCTGGTCAAACTGTAACTGCTGATTTCACCATTGCAGAATCTTCATCTCAATTGGATGAAGTAGCCATTAATGGTTACAAAACACCAAACAGAAAGCCTGCTAATCTGGGTAAAATAGCCATTGCCCCTATGGATCTTCCACAGGCGGTTCAAATTATCGGCAACCAGGTAATAACTGATATACAAGCCAACCGTTTAAGCGATGTATTGAAAAATGTAAATGGTGTTGCTTTTGGCGAAAATAGAGGCGGGGTAAGTGGCGAAACCTTTTTTGCACGTGGTTATAATTTAGGTGCCAATAATATTTTCAAAAATGGATCTCGGGCTACAAGCGGCGGTATGCCTGAAACCAGTACATTGGAATCAGTTGAGATTTTAAAAGGAAGTGCCGCTTTGCTCTATGGCGGGGTAAGTGGTGGAGCTGTAGTGAACCTGGTAACAAAAAAACCTAAATTCGAATACGGTGGTGAAGTTTCTATGCGAGGTGGTAGTTATGATATGTACAAACCAACAGGAGATATTTATGGCCCGATTACGAAGAATTTAGCCTTTCGCTTAATTGGTACATATGAAGATGCTGCAAGTTTCAGAAATAGTGTCAACTCGAACAGGGTTTATGTAAATCCATCTTTACTTTATAAAATAAGCGAGAAAACAGATATTTTATTACAAGGTGATTATTTGAAAAGTAACATGACGCCAGATTTTGGTGTTGGTACTGTTGAAAATCAAATCGTAGATATAGGCCGCAATGCTTTTGTGAATGCACCTTGGGCATACAACAAAACGAATACAGCTACGACACAATTAAACATTAACCATAAATTTAACGACAATTGGAAGTTGAATGTATTGGCTAATGTGCAATCCTACAACCGCAACTATTTTAGTGCAGAACGCCCATTTGCGGATACTAAAGTGGCAAATAACCCACTACCTTATGGTATTGCTGCAAGAAATGTTACCCGTTCTAAAACAAAAGAATTTACTTACAATGAGCAGATTAACTTAAATGGTTATTTTAAAACTGGAAGTATAAGTCACACGCTATTGGTTGGTGCTGATGCAGATCAATCGCGTACCACCAGCGGTGGTTTTACCTTCAACAATAACTTAGCTGCTTTTAACTATGGCAACGTAAACTTACTTGATCCATCAACTTATTTTGGATCGGGTATTGAGCCAACCGTAAATGTAGTTTCAGAGACCTTTGCGCCAATATACCGCATGGGTACATTTGTACAGGATTTGGTTTCGATTACCGACAAATTTAAAGTACTCGCCGGTGTTCGTTATACTTTCCAAAAAACACCAAGAACAGTCACCACAAACTTAGCTACAGGCGTACAAACCTTAAGTATAAACAGTTTAAATAAATCAAAAGTAGAAAGTGCCTTTACTCCAAAATTTGGTTTAATCTATCAACCGTTAAAAACAACATCAGTATATGCCAGTTACTCGAGCAATTTTGTCCAGAATACAGGAACCGATATTAATTTAGCTCCATTAGATCCTTCAACATTGCAACAATATGAGGCAGGTGTTAAAAACGACTTACTAAAAGGCAGATTATCTGTTAACTTAACCTGGTACAGAATTGCCAATGATAAATTTGCACAACAGGCACTAATTAATGCACAAGGTGTGCCAAATGGCGATGCTAATATTAAAGAACTTAATGGAAAATCGTTAAGTGATGGCTTAGAAATTGATATTACAGGTACAATAGTAAAAGGCTTGAACTTTATTGCTGGTTATAGCTATAACTATATTCGCTATACCGAAACCCGTGATAGAACAGTTTTAAAAGTGGCAGCGCCAACTTCTACTAACCCTAATGCAAATAGAGACGTTATTGTTGGTGGAATTATAGAAGGACAAAGATTGGTAGGTACTACTAAAAATACTGCTAACGGAACCTTATTTTATACTTTCCAAGCAGGAAGCTTTAAAGGTTTAAAGCTTGGTGCATCGGCGTACTACACTGGCGACCGTAATGGCGGATATAACGACTCTAAAATACAAGCATATAGCAGATTAATTCCATTAAGTTCGTTTACAACTTTCGATTTGTCTGCTGGTTATAACTGGAGAAAAATTTCATTATTAGCGAAGATTTCGAACATCACAAATGAGTTAAACTATTTTGTACATGAAAACTACAGTGTGAATCCAATTCCGCCACGTCAGTTCATGACCACATTATCTTATAAATTCTAATTACAAGAATAGGTTACACAAAAAGCTCCAGGCCGAAAGATCCGGAGCTTTTGTGTTTACAAATTAGGCAATTTGTACATCCTCCATCATTGGTATTTTACGCCAAAACCAGGTAACTGATGTGCAATACAAAACCAATGGTTACGAGATACATATCCTTGTAAAAAACACAACCAATTGGTTAAGGCAAGAAAGAAATTAAAGAATAATTAAGATGGTGCCCGATTTAAATAATTTAAAGTAGTAGTGAAACTCACCATGGCGGTTTACTTTTTCGATTTCGCACACTTTGCCTGATTTACCATATTCATCAGCTAATAAATCACCAATTTTAATGCTATCTAACTGATTTACGTTAAGGGATCCTCTTTTAATTAATGTAGCTGTTTTTTCCATAAGATTGCAGTTTGAAGTATTTACGTAACCAAAAACCATTAGGTTTTGTAGTGCAATAAAATACCTACTAATAAGTATCAAACATACAAAATTGTAGTGTTAATTAGCAATACACAATCTCATATACTCTTTTCATGTATAAGGCTTCGTCTATCTTGGTAAAAAACTCATACCACTCTTCACGCGTAAAAACTAAACTGATATCAGGGAAAGGTGTAGATAAAATAACAACCTGCCTCCCATCAGGCCTGCTCTCTAAATAATCATCGAAATCGAGTTTTTTAGTAGCCACATAAAAAGCATCAAACTGATCAAAAGAAAAGTTCATTAAAACACCCGAGCGCCATATATTTAGAACTTTACAATTATTGCACTGCGCAATAGTGATGTTGTCGTTTTGAGCAAGTACGGTTGTTTTACACATGGGCTTACATTTAAAATGATCGATAGATTTAACAAATATCTTATTATTTAGAATAATTCCAAATAATAAATTCGATTTATAAATAAAAGCAAAAAAATACCCCCGATTTTTTTCGGAGGTATTTTTTTATGCTGCATCGTAAATTACAACCTTTTCGAAATGAACCCTGAATTCATCCAGGAAAGCCTTATGTAATGGGTGAACCTGGTAAACATCATGCGCTGCCAAATCTTCAAATAATAAAAGGAGGCTAAATGTATAAGTGGTATCTACCACAGCACGCTCAATCGGTGCGGGTACACCAATGTGAAAAGTTTTAACAACTTCAATGTTTTCTAATGTTTGTAAGCTATTGCGGAAAGCAACTTTCTGCTCATCGGTGGTATCGGCTTTTAGCCAGAATAAAACGTGGTGTGCGATCATTTTTTAATTTTTTCCAAATATAATGAAAGCAGGAAAAGATCGTGGACTTTATCTAAAAACACTTTTAGCTTTATCGACAGCTTTTACTAAATCGATCCCCTTACCCAATACTCCTTTAAACAAATCTCCTTCAACTTTTAGGCGATCGATAGCATTAAAAATATTAAAATCTTTCATTTTCAAGCCAGGCTTAACTTCATCCCAATGCAAAGGCATGGATACCGTTGCACCAATTTTTGGCCTTAAGGAATAAGGTCCGGCAATTGTTGCCCCTGGCCTATTTTGCAAAAAATCCAAATACATTTTTCCTTTTCTGGCTGCTACCATGCGCTCGAGCGAAGTATATTCAGGTAATTGATTATGCACCAGGCTAACCACTATTTTGGCAAACATCTGACTTTGCTCATATGTATATTTGGCATTTAACGGAATGTAAATATGCATGCCGGTTGAACCTGAGGTTTTACAATAACTGGGAACATTAATGGCATCCAATACTTTTTTTGTTTCCAGAGCAGCTTCCACCACCTGATCAAAAGTATGTTTATCAGGATCTAAATCAATTACACAGTAATCGGGATAATCAGGGCTTTGCACCCGGCTAAACCAAGGATTCATTTCTATACAGCCTAAACTCGCCATCCAAAGTAATGAAGCTTCATCTGTTCCAACAAGGTATTCCTTTTTTTCGCCTTCACCATTTTCATAAGGGAAAGTTTCGGCCCAATTAGGCGCTTTTCCTTTTACATCTTTCTGGTAAAAACTCGGGCCGTGTATTCCGCCCGGAAAGCGGTTAAGTGATTGTGGACGATCTTTCAGATATGGCAAAATGTACTCAGCAACCTGATAGTAGTAGTTAAACATGTCTCTTTTGCTTACTTTATCTTCGGGCCAGTATATTTTACTCAGATTGGTGAATTTAAGCTCGTGACCTTTAATTTTCCGTACCTGCGTTTCGTCTTTCGGATTCAACAAAGTTTTAGGCGTTTTACCTGTTGGAGCTTTTATTGCCTGCGCATGAGGGTTTTCTACACCAGTATCGTCTACAATTTTTGCTGTTGGTACTTCTATTTCTCTTACCACTTCTTTGGCTTTTTTATCTTCACGCATGCCCTGAAAAGACGGGTGGCGAAAAACACCATCATCGGTTACTTCTGTAAAAGCGACTTCACATACGAGTTCTGGCTTTAACCAGGTTGCTTTCGCTTTTGGCGGATTTGGCCTGAAGCGCGAAGGCTTATTTACATCAGGTATAAGCTCGAAAGGGCTTTTGTCGATCATAATCGGCTTAAACTGCTCCATCATTGTTTTCTGTAATTTATCCGAAAATCCTGTCCCAACTTTACCTACATATTGCAATTTTCCTTTTTCATAAACACCCAACAGTAAAGAACTAAAAGATTTAGAAGTATCGGTATTTTTGGTAAAACCCGCGATAACAACTTCTTGTCGTTTCTGCACCTTAATTTTCAGCCACTCTTTTGATCTTCGGTCTGTAGCATAAGTACTATCCGTTTTTTTTGCGATAATGCCTTCTAATCCCATTCTCTCCGCCGCATCGAAAAAATCGACACCACTAGCTTTAAAAACCTTACCAAGGCGTACACGGTCATCATCGGTTGGCAATATATCGTTCAATATGGCTTGACGTTGATAAAGCGGCAGATCCATCAGGTTCTTACCTTCATACCAGAGGATATCGAACACATAAAAAACAAGTTCACCATCTGCTTCACTGCGCCAGTTCTGCAAGGAGCCAAAATTAGATACGCCTTTGTTATTTAACACCAAAATCTCACCATCAAATACTGCATTCATTTTCCAAGTCAAGAGCAGGTCGTAAATGGGGTAAAATTTTTCATTAAAAGATTTATTATTTCGCGATAACAAATCAACCTTTCCTTTATTAATAAAAGCCAGGGCGCGGTAACCATCCCATTTCACCTCATATTGCCAATCAGGATCATCGAAAGGTTCGTCAACCAGGGTAGCCAGCATAGGTTTTACCCCTTTTGGAATAGCTGTTTTGGGTGCTTTCTTTAATACGTTTTTTACATCTACAGTTTGGTCATCCCCTACTGGAATGGTTTCTTTCTTTGCTTTTTGTTTGGGGCTTTTTTTTTCAGTTTTTAAATCCTGCTCCTTTCCTTCTTTCCAAACCTTATCTGATGTTTTCTCCATCTTTTCGATTGTTTTTCCGGAGCGCACAGATTTATCTTCTTTGGTAATGTCTTTTATAGATGCGTAATCGTCTTTATGTTTGATTAACAGCCAGCCGTTCTCACCCATGCCATGTGTTTTAACAAGGGCAAACTCGCCATGAAGCTTTTCTCCATTTAATTTGATCTTTAAAGCGCCATCTTTTAACTGACTTAACAGATGTTTTTCTTGTGCTTTCTTGCCTTTAATCGTTTCTATCGGCTCATAAGTTCCTTCATCCCATACAATAACGGTTCCGCCACCATATTCACCCTGTGGAATAATTCCTTCAAAATCTTTGTAATCGTATGGATGATCTTCTACCATCATGGCCAGGCGTTTGGTTTTAGGATCGGTTGAAGGCCCTTTCGGCACTGCCCAGCTTTTTAGAACACCTTCCATTTCAAGCCTGAAATCGTAGTGCAAACGCGAAGCATCATGTTTTTGGATCACAAAATGTAATTTATTCCGATCGTTGCTTTTACCCGACTTTGGTTCGGTAGTTTTCGAGAAATCGCGCTTGGCAACATACTTTTTCAGGCTCATAATCAATAATTTACTTTTTCAAATAATCTTCAACTGCCCGGGCAGAGGTACCAACCGTTTGCACCACCGCTTTCAGCTTATCTTTGCTTACTCCGAATTTGTTAGACCAATAATCTAGCTCATAACCTTCGTTAATGTTGATCCTAGCCCGATCAGCACTACCGATTTTTTGTTTATCATCCATAACTATTTTTTGATTAGACAGATATAAAACAGCCGAATAATAAAAAAGGTTTTAATAGCCATTTTTTCAAACTGACATTAAAACCTTAAAAAAATAAAATTTAAAAGTTAATCTACTAGTGCTGTAACCATCTCTGTTTCTTCTTCGTAGACGGGTTTATCGTTTATAGCGATATTGATAACCCTCAACCATACCAAAAAATAAGGAAAACTAATGATGGATAATGATAAATGATGCGCTTTTGCAAAAGTTGGAAAAAGCAGCAAAGGGAAATTGCAGGTGATGAAAAGTAAAATTGGCAACAATGCATTTTTTAGCACTTTATTATTTTCGTTTACATACCAAATGCCAACACCAGTTATCGAAATGATAAACGTACAGTCTTCTGCTCCAGTACTAAACAGCACAGGAAACAACAATACTGACGATAGGATCATGAGCTGGAATTTACTTCTCGAAAAGTAAGTAACGTACAGAAAAGGCAACATAAACAATAGGGAGCCAAGTGTAATAAAAAGAAGGTTTGATACTTTAGGAATATCAAATAGTTGCCTAAAGAAACCCATAATCGAAATATCTCCTCCTCCTGAAACATTAATCATATTTTTTCCGATCAGGGAGTTTTTCCAATCGATGTAACTTTGCGCAACAAAATCAGGAGCGGCGAATAGCATTGGCAATAAGAATATTACGATAGACCACATAATCAACCACAACACAAAAACTGGTTTTTTCTTGGCAAAAAAGAAAAATGCTAATCCCACAATACCATAAAGCTTAATAAATGTACCCAGCACAATACACAGCGCAGACCATATCCCTCCACCTTTATTTATTTGCGTATAACTCAATATCATTAAGGCGCCGGCACCGGCATTAAACTGCTGGTTAAGCATCGATTCGATTAAACAGGGAATGGCAATATAACCGATAATCACCTTTTTATCCTCACTTAAAGGTAAAGTTTGAATAGCTTTAAAAAGCAGGAAACAGTTAAACAGGTTCCAGAAGAGCAAGCCAATCCAATTATGCATTAAGGCAAACGGAGCAATTAAAACACTAAAAATAGGGCCATAATGATTGGCGTCTTCATGATAGGCTGGGTACCATGCATAAAGAGATTTTTGTTGAAGAAGATTTCTGAAGGTATTCTCAAAAATGAGGTAATTATTATACCGATGTGTTGCCCAAGAATCGATTACAAAACTAAGTGTAATCAATACCCAAAGAAATAACACAAAACGATTGTCCTGATAAAATTTTGTGCGTTGGAATGTTTTTGAAGCGCTAGTTAGAAAATGACTCAACATTTGTAAAAATTACATTACAATACAATAATAAAAATGCTAATTGAGAATTCCTAATGTTTTGTAAGGAAAATGTTACTCTTTTTTGAGCTAAAATAACATTCATAAAAAAATAGACCTAAATCGATTTTTAAGACCAGTTTTATAATCGGTTTAGGTTAATTAAGGTGTTTCGCTTCATAATCATTAACAAAAAAAGCTTTTACACAGTTATATTTGATCATCTATTGGCAAAACTCCAAAACCAAACCAGAATTATCGGTGTTTATATCACATATTAACTAACCAAAAAATCAGTAAAAGATGGAATATCAAATTAATTCGATGAATGCCCGGAAAGAGTTTATTGAGATTGCAGATGAGCAAGACCGTAATTACTGGGCTGCCAGACTAGGTGTTACAGGTGAAAAACTAAAATCGGTGGTTAAAGCTATCCAAAGCATGGAATTTTCTATTGTGAAAGAATATCTGACCATGGAAAAGATTAAATCTGGAAATGCTTATAAACGCTTTCTGAATCCTTCATAGGTTTAAAGATTATTTAGATTTAGTTTAAAAATGCCTGATACAAACTGTTAATAGCTGCCCTGCTAAAATCAGGAAAGCCATCAGTATAGGTTGCATTTATACCATTCGTAATAATAACGAAGCCGAATTTTTCTTTTGGATTAAAAAACATGGTGCTGAACAAACCATAAGCTGAGCCAGTATGTCCTTTCAGTTTTACACCCGGGATAAGCTGATCTGCAGTCCTTATGGCCAGGCCATACCCTTCATCATCGGTCAAGGCAGTCTGCATCCTTTTCGCACTCTTTTTAGTGATTATCTTAACACCGTTTGATGTACCATAATTCATATGCATAATCATATATTTAGCTAAATCACTAGCCGAAATTTTCATCCCGCCTGTTGGCGAAAAAACAGGTGTACTATAACCCATTATGTAATTTGCAATTTCTGTTCTTCGTGGCGCGTATGCTGCTGGCGACGGTGTATAAGTTTTCGTATCGGCATGATATTCGTATAAATTAACAAACCGTGTGCTATCTAAAGAGTCAACGCAATAGCCTGCATAAAGTCCTAAGGGCTTCAACACATGTTTTTTCACATAATTATCAAAACGCTCGCCCGATTTTTTCTCAATGATGGTGCCAATCAGGTTAAAATTAAGATTGCAATAATCGAATTTGCTTCCTGGGGCATAATCATTATAACATTTGGCCCAGTTTGGATTTTTATCCGGATTGATCACGTCGAGATTTAAATAACCCTGAGAATCGTTTAAACTTGAAGTATGTGATAAAGCCATTTTTAAGGTAATTTTCTGATCAGGAAATTTTGGATTTCTGATTTTAAAACCCACGAGATCACCAAAATCATCATCTAAAGCAATCTTGCCCGCTTCTACCAGCTGCATAATCGACGTTGCCGAGAAAGATTTAGAAATCGAAGCAATTCTGAAAATATCCTGATCTGTTAACGGCGTTTTATTTTCTATATCTTTTAGTCCAAAAGAGTGGGCATAAATAATCTTACCTTCTTTTACCACAGCCACAGCAGCACCAACTGCATTATATTTCTCCATTACAGCTTTAAATTCTGCTTCGGCATTAGCATTTTGAGCTTTTAATTGCTCAACTACACCAATGATTAAAAAGGTAATACAAAAATATTTCAGGAATTTTAGTTTCATAAGTTTAGTGGATAAAACCTAAATATAAGGGATGGTGCAAACAAAACCTGCAGGTATTGAAAAATTTACTTAGCATCGTTTACTTCTAACCAATGCCCATCTGGATCTTTGAAATAAACCTGTTTTACGCCATCTACACGCAAAGTAATTCCACCTTTCTTTCCTGGCCAATCCTCGAAACTGATATTTTTGGCATTCAGCTTTTTTACAAATTCATCAACTGATGGAACACTGAAACACAAATGCCCGTTTTTATCAAAAACCTCATTCCCTTTTGCCCCCTGTATTAAATGCAACTGTCCGGCTGGCCCTAAAGTAAACCAGGTATGGCGGTTATCTTTAAAAGGTTCGGGAATGATTTTAAGGTTAAACACACTTTCGTAAAAAGTTGTTGCTATGCTGAGATCAGCTACATAAACAGCAATATGATTTAAAACAGCAGGTACATTTTCGGGTTTATTTTGCGCCATGGCTTTTTGAAAAATGATAGAAAATAAAATGGTGATAAACAGGAAGATTTTTTTCATGTTTAAATATCAAACTTATAAAGTAATAATTTCAATAAAAGTTAAACATTATTTAGCTGAAGGCAGTGTATTTAACCACAGATAAAAAGCATAAACAGCAAATATAACTTAGGTAACATTTTTTGTTTGGAGATCCTTCGACTCCGCTCAGCATGATACAAGGTGCATAAAAGCAAAAGCGCGAGCGTTATCTCTTAGACCAATGCGGAATAGAGATTTGAACTTCGAGCTTCTATTGTGTAAAGCCCCTGAAACAAGCTCATGATGACGAAACGAGTTAATGTATTCATGTCAAAAATTTGCTCGCGCCGCTTTCGGGTTCTTTGCTGCACTTAGGATGACAAGTCGTAATAGCATAGAAAATGCGCGCAAATATCTGTGTTATCTGTGCGCATCTGTGGTAAAATAATTGACTATTGTGCTAAACTTTCAAATTCTGCATCACTTAATTCGATTTCTGCAGCTTTTAAGTTTTCTTTTAAATGCACAATAGATTTTGTTCCAGGTATTAACAGGATGTTTGAAGATCTTTTTAATAACCAAGCCAATGCGATCTGTGCTGTAGTGGCCTGATGTTTTTCGGCTATTGCTTTAATTTTATCTTCTAATTTTGCAGGGCCAGAAGCCAGTGGATACCATGGAATAAAAGCCAAACCTTCTTCAGCAGTAAAATCAAGCACCTTTTCCCACTGTCTATTGGCCAGGTTGTACATATTTTGAACCGATACAATTGGCAAAATATCCTGTACCTGTCTAATCTGATCGATGGTTACTTCAGACAGGCCAACATATTTTATTTTACCCTCTTTTACTGCTTCTATAACTGGCGCAAGGGTATCGGCTACATTAACTTTAGGATCGATACGATGCAGTTGCCATAAATCAATCGAGTCTACTTTTAAACGCTGTAAACTTCCTTCAATATCCTGCCGGATTTTTTCAGGATTACCATTCGGAACCCAATTGTTGGGACCCGGTCTGTCAAAACCACCTTTGGTTGCAATAAGGAGATCGTGTTTATAAGGATGTAGTGCGTCAGCAATTAAAGATTCGTTAAATTTTGGACCGTAAGCTTCTGCGGTATCAATAAAATTAACACCATTTGCTACGGCTTCCTGCAAAACTTTTATTGCATTTTCGCGATCTTCCACTTCACCAAAAACACCATTACCTGTTAGCTGCATTGCACCATAACCTAAACGGTTAATTTCTAATTCGCCTAATTTAAATGTTGTATTTCCCATTTGCTTTTAGATATAATAATAATTTCTATATGATAAAGATAAACCCTAAGTGAGTGGCTTTGTTTTTAAAGTAATTTTTATGATAAATAAATGAATAAAGCAAAAAGGCTACTCCGATAACCCGGAGCAGCCTTAATAGAAATATAACGATAATATGAATTGCGATTATACTTTACCTAATTCCATCCCCCACCCAAGGCGTGATAAATATCTACCACCGCATTTAACTGTTGTTTTTTGGTTTCGATCAATTCTAGTTTTGATTGCAAAGCATCACGTTGGGTCATCAACACTTCAAAATAATCAGCCCTTGCCGATTTAAACAAATCGTTAGAAATATCGATCGATTGGGTAAGTGCTGCTACCTGTTTCGATTTCAAATCGTAGCTTTTTTGCAGGTTGCTGATCTTCGACATCTGATTGGCCACTTCAATATAACCGTTCAGAATTGTTTTTTCGTAATCATAAACGGCCTGCAATTGTTTTGCATTAGCGGTTAAATACTCCGCTTTTATGGCATTGCGGTTAATGAGTGGTCCGGCGAGATCTCCGGCCAAGGAGTAAATTAAAGATTCTGGCGTTCTCAATAAATAAGATGGATTAAAAGCCTGGTAACCGATGGCCGCAGAAATACCCAAGGATGGATAAAACTGTGCTTTAGCCACTTTAACATCTAATTTAGCAGCAGCGAGTTCTAACTCAGCCTGTTTAATATCAGGGCGGTTGGCCAGCAATTGTGAAGGTAAACCTGTTTGTACTGTTGGTGGTACCAGATCGGTAAAACTCGATTTATCCCTAACGATAGGTTGAGGAAAACGGCCTAACAGGAAATTGATTTTATTCTCCGTTTCGGTAATATTTTGCTGAATATCAAATTCCAGACTCTTAGAGCTTAAAACCTCAGCTTCAAATTTACGTACGGCAAGTTCGTTAACCCTACTGGCCTGTTTCTGGATTTTCATCAGTTCTAAGGCATTTTTCTGTAGCTCAATGTTTTTTTTCACTGTCTCTAACTGATTATCGGCTGCTAGCAGTTCGTAATATGAATTTGCAACCTCAGCAATTAAATTGGTTACCACGAAATTTTTGCCTTCAACCGTTGCTAAATAATGACTTATGGCCCCTTTTTTTGCATTGCGTAATTTGTGCCAGATATCGGCTTCCCAGTTAGCCTGTAAACCGAAACGATAATCGGGCAATACCTCAGGCACTTCTTTACCTGGGGTAATTTCTGTAGAAGCATCGCCTGCACCCGAACTGGTGTAGCGACCCACTTTATCGAAGCCTGCACCAACGCCATAGGTTACACTTGGTAAAAGCTCACCTTTTTTAGCCTTGATATCATTTTTAGCAATCTCGATATCCTGAAGCGTAATATTTAGCTCCTGGTTATTTTTTAATGCGGTATCGATCAGGTTTACCAGATTTGGATCGGTAAAAAACTTACGCCATTGTATGCTGGCTGTACTTACGGTATCCTGCGCGCCACTAAAGGCGGCAGGAACATTTCTATTTTCGGTACGTTGGGCCACTTCTGGCAATTTACATGCGGTATATGCGGCACATATCAGCAATAAACCAAGGCCTTTATAAATATTTTTCTTAAACATTATCTTCTACTTCTTCAGTTAATGGATGTTCTTCTTCAATTTTGATCAGCTTGTGTTTTGCTGCTATTGATCCGAATATGTAATACAGTCCGGGAATTACAACTACCCCGAAAATGGTACCAAAAACCATACCTCCGGCAGCAGCCGATCCAATGGTTCTGTTACCTATTTTTCCAGGTCCTGATGCAATCATCAATGGAATTAAACCTGCAATAAAGGCAAAAGAGGTCATTAAAATCGGACGGAAACGTACGATGGCGCCTTCCATTGCGGCTTTTAATACCGTTGCCCCCTGCGCATGCCGCTGTGCAGCAAATTCCACAATCAAGACGGCGTTTTTACCGAGTAAACCAATCAGCATTACCATCGCAACCTGTGCATAAATGTTGTTTTCCAATCCTAATAATTTTAAGAACAAGAAAGCCCCAAAAATACCCGCTGGTAAAGAAAGGATAACCGAAAGCGGCAAAATAAAACTTTCATATTGTGCTGCCAGAACCAGATAAACGAAGCCCAAGCAGATCAGGAAGATATAAATGGCTTCATTACCTCTCGATACCTCATCTTTTGATATACCAGCCCAATCGATGCCAAATCCCCTTGGAAGTGATTTTTTGGCTACTTCGGTAATGGCCTTAATGGCTTCACCAGAACTGTAACCCGGAGCAGATTGTCCGCTGATCTCCGAAGCATTATACATATTGTGTCTGGTAATTTCAGATAAACCATATACCTTACGCATTTTGATAAAAGCCGAGAAAGGCACCATTTCGTCGCGGTCGTTTTTAACCGACAGTTTTAAAATATCTTCTGGCAAAGCCCTGTATTGCGGCAATGCCTGTACAATTACTTTATATTGGTGATCATATTTAATAAAACTGGTTTCGTAATTACTACCTACAAAAGTGGACAGTGTGTTCATCGCGTTATCGATACTCACTCCTTTTTGCTGCGCAATATCGTTGTCAACATCTAACATGTACTGAGGAAAACTTGCACTGTAAAAAGTAAATACTGAAGATAGCTCTTTACGTTTATTTAGTTCCTTTACAAAATCGTTGGCAACGGTTTCCATTTTTTTGTAATCGCCGCTACCTGCTTTATCCAGTAAACGAAGCTCGAAACCGCCCGCAGCACCGTAACCCGGAACGGCTGGCGGCTGGAAAAACTCGATAGTTGCACCCGGAATAGATTTCGATTTCTCTTCAAGTTCTTCAATAATCTCTACTGCTGAGTGCTTCCGTTCGCTCCAATCTTTCAGGTTGATTAAACAGGTACCCGAGTTTGATCCCGTACCTTCTGTTAGAATTTCGTATCCAGCCAAAGATGAAACCGACTTTACGCCATCAATATCTTCGCACATTTTCTGCAGTTTCTCTGAAATCTGGTCGGTACGTTCTAAAGTAGATCCCGGAGGCGTTTGGATAATGGCATAAACCATTCCCTGATCTTCGTTCGGAATAAAACCTGATGGTACACTGCCGCTTAATCCCCAAACACCCAAACAAAAGGCTACCAATATACCGAAGGTTAATATTCTGCGGCTTACTACTTTGGTTAACACCAGTTCATACTTACCAGAAAGCTTGGCAAAACCATTGTTGAAACGGTCTAAGAAGCGATCAATAATGGTTTTCTTTTTCTTCGATCCGTGGTTATTCTTCAACATAATGGCACACAACGCAGGCGTAAGTGTTAATGCCACAATACCCGAAAGGATAATCGCCGTTGCCATTGTGATCGAGAACTGACGATAAAAAATACCTACCGGACCTGACATAAAAGCTACCGGGATAAATACCGATGCCATTAAAAAGGTAATGGCAATAATTGCACCCCCAATTTCTTTCATAGCCTGCTGTGTGGCTTTCAACACAGAAAGTTTCCGATCGTGTTCCATTTTGGCATGTACCGCTTCAATTACCACAATGGCATCATCAACCACTACCCCAATGGCCAACACCAAGGCGAACAAGGTAATTAAGTTAAGTGTAATGCCGAAGAACTGCATAAACACAAAGGTTCCGATTAAGGATACGGGCACTGCAATAGCGGGAATAAGCGTTGAACGCCAATCTCCAAGGAAGAGGAATACCACTAAACCAACCAGGATAAAAGCTTCGACAAGCGTGTGGATTACTTTTTCAATTGAGGCATCGAGGAATTTAGAAACGTCGTAACTTACTTCATAATCTAAACCCTTAGGAAATGAGCTCGATTTGATTTCGGCCATTTTCGCTTTTACATCTTTAATTACCTGACTGGCGTTACTTCCGTAAGATTGTTTCAATACGATAGCCGCAGAAGCCTTTCCGTTTAAGGTAGAGTATAAATTGTAAGCTGAAGCACTAAAATCTACATCGGCCACATCTTTTAAACGAAGTAATTCGCCGTTAGCGCTTGCTCTTAGTACAACATTTTCGTATCCTTCTTTCGTACTAAAGCGTCCTGAATATTTTAACACATACTCAAAGGCCTGAGAGCGTTTACCAGAACTCTCACCTGTTTTACCTGGAGAGGCTTCTAAACTTTGCTCGTCAAGCGCTTTCATCACCTCATCAACAGAGATTTTATAAGCCTGCATACGGTCGGGTTTAAGCCAGATCCGCATGGCGTAATCCCTATCACCCAAAATGTCGGCAAAACCTACACCATCAACCCTTTTCAACTCGGAAAGTAAGTTGATATCGGCATAATTGTACAGAAAGTTTTGGTTCATTTTAGGGTCTTTACTGTACAAATTGATATACATCAACATGTTAGACTCCTCACGGGTGATTTTTACCCCCTCGCGAACCACCAAAGGAGGAAGTTTATTGGTAACAGCTGCTACACGATTCTGTACATTAAGCGAAGCTTGATTGGGATCTGTACCTAAGTTAAATACAACCTGGATGGATGCTTCACCATCATTACCGGCATCAGAGGCGATATATTTCATTCCTGGCACACCATTAAGCGCACGTTCGAGCGGAATAACCACGGATTTAATTAACAACTCGTTATTTGCACCCGGGTACTCAGCCGTAATATTAACTTTAGGCGGCGAAATAGACGGGAATTGTGTAACCGGTAGATAGCTGATGGCCAACACCCCAAGAAACACAATAATAAGCGATATTACGATAGAAAGGACAGGCCTTTGTATGAATTTACTAAACATAAAATAAGTATGGAGGGTAGATTATTCAGTTTTCAATCTTAATTGCTTCATCACTTCTTGAGGCTGCTGAAATTTGAAGGCAATTTTATCATCGTCTTTAACTTTCTGTACACCTTCAAGCAAGATTTTATCCCCAGTAGCAATGCCATCACCCACGATGTATAAATCGGGAAGATCGCCCGCGATCGTAATGGCTCTAGAATGTACTTTGTTATTTTTATCAATCACAAAAACATAGGTTTTATCCTGAATATCGTAAGTAGCTTTTTGTGGGATTACCAAGGCATTTTTTAAAGGTACTACCATCTGGATTTTACCAGTTTCGCCATTCCTAAGCAAGTTATCAGTATTATTAAACCTGGCTCTAAAAGCGATGTTTCCTGTCTCATTATCAAATTCGCTCTCGATCACTTCAACCTTACCTTTCGATTTTAACAGCTCATTATTCGCCAACAACAGGCTAACTTCTTGCTGGCCTTTTGCTTTCGCTGTACGCTGGTAGTTTAGGTATTCTGGCTCAGATACATTAAAATAGGCAAAAACCTGACTGTTATCTGAAAGACTGGTTAATAACGCACCTTCATCAACCAAGCTTCCCAGTTTTAAAGGAATACGGTCTATGGTACCATCAAATGGTGCTCTGATTTCGGTATTTGATAAATGGAATTTGGCTAACGAAGTTTCGGCATTTGCTGATTGCAGCTTGGCTTTCGCCATAGCCAGCTCGTTTTTAGAAACGATGTTTTTATCAGAAAGTAATCTGGTATTTTCGAGCTCAATTTCTGCCGATTTAGTTTCTGCCTGTGCTTTTAACAACTCAGATTGTGCAGCTTTAGGCATAATCTTAAACAACAGCTGACCTGCTTTTACATGCTGACCTTCATCTACATAAATATTTTGTAGATACCCCTTTTCCTGGGCCCTAACTTCGATATTCCGAACAGATTTAATCTGCGAAACATATTCCTTGGTAAACGAAGTATCCATTCTTATCGGCGTGGTTACCGCATAAGTAGCTACTTCTTCTTTTTCTTCTTTCTTCGAGGTACAACCTGTTACGTAAAGCAAAGTACACAAGACAAAGCACATGACAACTCTTTTCATTTTTTTTTGTTGAATGGTTTTAATCTGATTTATTTTTCTCTAATTAGCTTCCCTTGGCAACCAATTTATGATAAAAGTAGCCTACAACTGATGTGCAGATACTTAATTGATTTCAATAAATTATGGTTACGCAATGATTTAATTCGAAAGCGAAATAAATACAGATTTATGAAGTTATAATGAAGTTGAACTTCAGGTTTGGATGAGCGAAATTATGTTTCGAGACGAAAATTGACGTTTTTAGACTATAAACCGATCAATTAAGAACGTTTACGTGCAGAATAATGAATTACCAAATGAATTTAGACGATGAAATATGATTTATCCTATCAAAACTTCAATTTTTGTCGTTTAAAGATATTTTTCAAATCATTAACAAGTTGGACTTATTGACTGTAAATTAACATAAGCTTAATTACTGAGCTGTTATGCTGAGTGCAATGTCTTAAGTTAAGCTCATGTGCAGTCAGATTTTACCATCTGACTATCGACTACTAAAAAAAAGGAATATCTGGAATATATGGTTTTTAGTTTCATTTGGGAACAGCTGACACCACAATTAGATTGCTCCGTCGGCTGAAAAAAGCCTTCTCGCAATGACGACTCCTCGTAGCCTTGATATCTTAATGACCTATACAATAACAATCAAAATCACTTATTAAAGTAGCCCTTAATTACCGAGAAAACATAAATCAAAATTACCCAGCCTGCTATTACAAATTTTGGCCATGCAATAAAATCTGTTCGCCAAAATTCGGCCAGATTTCCGGGGTGATGGAAACTGTGTAATAGCCTGATATTTTCAATAATATCCAGCAATCCAATCAAGAATGCCAGCAATAAATTAAGCCGCAGCAATTCATTTAGCCAGTTCGTTTTTTCTCTTTGCATTTGCGCGTTGGATAACGTCATAATAAGCACTGCGTAGATCAAAATAAAC
>Ga0182006_1000863_pt1 | contig 20367 bp, 18 predicted proteins | sample Sormic07211104_1_FD_123022 | JGI IMG/M metagenome (GOLD analysis project Ga0182006, IMG submission 123022) | Rhizosphere microbial communities from Sorghum bicolor, Mead, Nebraska, USA - 072115-104_1 MetaG | ecosystem: Host-associated > Plants > Roots > Rhizosphere | place: USA: Nebraska...
AGGCCAAGTGTAACTGTCACAAGCTAATTCTGTCTGCGTAGAATTTGTTGCATTAGTTATTGTTAATACTAAAGTTTTAGTATCACATCCCACAGTATTTGTGTATGTTCCAGAAGTTGTGTATGTTAGCCCATTCACAGGCCAGGTGTAACTGTCACAAACAGATTCTGTCTGCGTAGAACTTGTAGTATTAGTTACTGTTAATACTAAAGTCTTAGTATCGCATCCTACAGTTTTTGTGTATGTTCCAGAAGTTGTATAAGTTTCTCCATTCACAGGCCAAGTGTAACTGTCACAAACGGATTCTGTCTGCGTAGAATTTGTTGCATTAGTTACTGTTAATACTAAAGTTTTAGTATCACAACCAATAGTTTTTGTGTATGTTCCAGAAGTTGTGTATGTTACCCCATTTACAGGCCAAGTATAACTATCACAAACAGATTCTGTCTGGGTAGAGCTTGTAGTATTAGTTATTGTTAATACTAAAGTTTTAGTATCGCATCCTACAGTTTTTGTGTATGTTCCAGAAGTTGTGTATGTTTCTCCATTTACTGGCCAAGTGTAACTGTCACAAACAGATTCTGTCTGTGTAGAATTCGTTGTATTAGTTATTGTTAATGCTAAAGTTTTTGTATCGCAACCTATCTTATCTGTATAAGTACCAGAAGCTGTGTATGTTTGTCCATTTACAGGCCAAGTATATGAATCACATCTAGAAATTGTTTCCACAGGAGATGATGTAGAAGGTGTTATGGTTAAATTCAATGTTTTAGTATCACAGCCAACAGTTGCTGTATATGTACCAGAACTATTATAAGTTACTCCATTAACACTCCATTTATAAGTATCACATGCAACTACATTTTCTGGTGCAGAAGTTGTAGAAGGTGTTATGGTTAAATTCAACGTTTTAGTATCGCAGCCTACAGTCGATGTATATGTACCTGAACTAGTATAAGTTGTTCCATTTACACTCCATTTGTAAGTATCACACGCGACTACATTTTCTGGTGGAGAAGCAGTGGAAGGTGTACCAGTAACCGTTTTTACCAAAACTCTGTCACTAGCACAATATGCAGTTTCACACGCTACGCAGTAAGTTGTATTATTTGCCGTTGGAGTTGCTGAAACGGAAGCTCCATTTGCAAAACTTGTTCCTCCAGTCATTGCAGTATACCAAGTAGCAGTTGTATTAAGCGGGCAAACAGCATTCAAAGTAACTGCAGTACTTCCTAAACAAGTAATATTTTGTGTATCAGTAGTAACTGTAGCATTTGCTGGTTTGATCGATGTGGTAGTGATATTTGAATTTACCGTTGCAAAATTTGAACCACTTACCGTCGCTTGATTTGTAACAGAACAAGTGTTTTGTGGTAATGTTACAGCAGCATTAATTGTTGCACTAAATGTAATTACTGTAGATTTCCCTGCTGGTAAAGTAAATGGTCCAGCAGAAAGTGTTGTTGCAGTTGCAGCAGCAGATGCACTTTTTGCAGTAACTGAATTATTGTTTTGAAGATTTGCAGCAACAGTTTCTACTGTTGGAGCTGTTTCTTCTGTAGGAACGGTTTGAGTAGGAGCCATTTTTGAAGCTGAAGCATTGTCAGGAGCAGTAACTGTACCTGAAACTATTTTTCCAGTATATGGAGGCTCATGTAATGCTGTCCCAGTGCTATTATTTGCGTCCCAGAATGTTTTTAGCTGCACAGAATTATTGGTAAAATTTGTTCCAGGAACAAAGGCAGCTGTACCCTGCAATATTACTTGAGAATTTGTACCTTGAGAGACAACATCAAATGTTCCTGCTATTAATCCAGTAGGAGCGTTTGTTATGTTTCCTGTTATATTGGCAGCACTTATCATGTTACTTGCATTATTATCAGCATAAGATACTATTGCTATATGAGCATAGCCACCGTTAATAAGCGATATGTTATTATTTTTAATTGTAGCATCGATTCTAGCAGTACTTACTATATTATTATCATTTGCCTCAGAAGAAATACCATAAGTACCAGCATTGGTAATGGTGTTACCAATTATTTCAGTAATATGTTTGGCACTTCCGTATGCAGAAACAGTAATTGCAGTAGTAGAAGATGATACACCACCTGCATCAATTATATTATTATTTATTCGTCCTTTAACAGTTCCAGATCCTTGATTTCCAACATTGCATGTATAAAGGGCATTATAACTTGATTTTATAGTATTGTTTATAATATTATAATTTACAGTTGCAGATTCATTTACTTGTAATGATAAACCACTGCTTCCTGGACTAGAGGTTGCTGCATTTATAGTATTTGCATCTGTAGCAGCATTATTACCACCTATTTGTACAGTATTTGAAGATGTTCCATAAAAGTTTAGTGCTAAACCAGTACTTTTAGAATTCGAAAAATCATTTTTCTTAAAAACTAAATTGTTAATGGTGCTCCCTTTAGCCTGAAAAATAAAGTTACTATCTCCGTTTGATTTATTGAAAGAATTTTTAAATTGACATCCTGTAACGGCCAATGAAAGATTTGGATTCTGAGAAAGAAGTCCATTAAATCCAAAAAAGCCTCGTCCCCAAGAGTCATTTACATTTGTGTTGGTTATGGAGCAAGTTCCTTTTAAGTTAAGAGCAAATATTCCGCCGACATTTACATTTCCGCCATTATAACTTCCGCAACCAGTTAATGTACTATTACTTAAAGCAAAATTAGTAACATTATTAAGGTTAATACCCATAGAATTAGTTGTTCCTGTAATAGCAATGTTATCTAAAGTAACACCACCAGAAATAGATTTAAAAAACATCGCTCCAAAAGAACTGCTGTTATCATCTTCTGGATTACTTGCGATTGAAGTTGAACTATTTGCATTCGTAAAATTCATGTTTTTAAGTGAGATATTGGCACATGAAATAAATTCAACACCTCTATCTTGAATATTTAAAATAGTACCTCCAGATCCTGCTGTAGTTCCAGTTCCTGTTATTTGAAAATTTCCTGCAGCATTTGTAACCGAGATTCCTTTTACAGCATTATTACAAGAAATACTTTGAAAAACGCAATCTATTGTACTTGCTGTACTTGCATTACCAATACTTACAGCTTGACCATTTGTTACACTAATCGTAGCATTTTTGATTTTTAAATTACCAACAGCAGACCCAGACAAGGTTCCAGTCATTGCTACAGCCTGAATATCATTATTTGCTTTTAAATTGATCCCTGCAATAATAGGATTTGTTCCTGCTGTTGAAGGGAGTGTGTTACTATAACTTGGCACTGTAAGGCTTAATATAGAAACTAAACTTAGCGCCGCACCTTGGCCAATTACTTTTTGATCATTATTTAAATTCAAAGTTCCAAGAGCTGTTCCACTATATATAAAAATAGGATTTGCGCTTGTACCTGTAATACTGCTTAAAGCTTTATAAGGTGTAGCCAAAGTACCGTTTCCTGCTGTTGCAGCGGCTCCGTTAACAAATATGATAGGTGTAGTAACAGTAATGTTTACTGTGGCTGTTGAGGTTTTTCCGCTTCCAGTTGTTACAGTGTAAGTAAAACTATCCGCTCCAGAATATCCTGCATTAGAATTATAGGTAAAAGAGCCATTTGATGCCAGATTAACAGTTCCGTTTGTCGGATTAGTTAAAACACCAGCGGTTAAAGTTGTTCCGTCTGGACTTATATCATTTACTAAAACTCCTTGTGCAGCATTTACAGTAATACCAACATTTCCTATACAAGAATAAGAATCATTATTACCAATTGGAGTGGCTTTAAAAGAATTAGGCACTAAGGTTAAATTTGAATCTAATATATCCTGAAAAGTGGTTCCTAATGCATCATCTGCGCCCGTGTTTGCAATTGTAATAGTATAATCAAGCTGAGAACCAGGTTGTGCATTCCCACCACCATTTACAGCTACAGCATTTGTTACAGTAACAGTTGCAGCAACTGCAGAGGTAGTTTTCTGGATTTTCTTAATCTCGGGCTTTTTACTTTTATTTTTTTCTTCTTTTTGATTAATAAAAGTTATTTCAGCTTTTGCTAAACTTTCAACTATAGGGGCAACAACATTTTTCTTGATAATACTATTGTATTTCATACCGAAGCTTAGAAATCCTAATAATATTATTACAACTAAGAGTTTGTTATTTTTCATTTTTTTTGCTTTAAATTGCCTGATTAAGAAAATACTGCTTCATATTTCATTCCCACTTCATCAAAACCAAGTGGAGTCAGAAATAATTCTAAATTGCCTTCTTGAGGGTGGATTACATTAAAAATACCCTGCTCGTAATATTCATCTTTTTGTTGAGTACGAAAAACTAAAGAAAATGGAGTTCTTTCTAAGGGAGAATAACTGTTGAATTCTGTTGCCGAAATTAATTCCGCGTCAAGCTGAACTTCTTCCGAAATTTTAATGACAAAAATTGTATTAAGTAATGAATTAAAGTTATTTACAGAGAGTAAAGTTATATCCATAGAGTATAGTTAGTCGTTATATTTCAATTATTTAGAGGTCCATTCCATTAAATGATAAACTCCATTTGTTTCGCTTATTTTTTTAAATCCTAATCTTTTGTATAATTCCATCGCAGGGTTAAAAACTTCTACATGTATCTCTACACTTCGGTTATGATCAGCCGCTTTTTTCAAAATTTCTTTTAAAATAGAGCTGCCAATACTTTTATTTCGCCACTCTGGTAATAATGTAATATCTATAATTTTAATCCCTTCGTTTTCAAAAGAAGAATCAATATATAATCTTCCGATTGGTATATTCTCTTTTTCAATTATATAGTATTTAGTTTTTAAAAAAGTTTTCTGATAATATTGATGTTGAGCATAAAACTGCTGGTCAATAAAAAGCTTTTTTTGTTCATCATTCCAATTCGTTCCTTTATCTAATTCTTCTTGACGTGTACTGCCATATATTTTGCGAAGAAGTGGCATGTCCATTTCCTCAATGCTGCGAAAACCAATATCTTTTATTTCTAATTCCAAATCATTAATAAAATTAGGGTCTTTGAGGAAAAATTCCTTGAAGAGCGATACAAAAATTCATTGTCAAATAAGGCATCATATTATTGTGAGGGATGCTCGATCCACTGGTAGCAATTGTCTTTTCTCCCATAAGAGCATCTGTACCAGCATTAGTATAAACTCTTATAGGATTACCTCGACCTAAACTATTATTAGCGGGAGAAGTTGATTGAGAATTTAAAGTAGCCGCCATTAATGAATGAGTATGCAATGGAATTTCAGATTCTAGTAAAGTAACCGTTTCAGATCCACCAATTTCTCCCAAATTATGTAATGATAAACCCGGACCTTGTCCAGGGTGCATTGGTACACTCCCTTGTAAATCGGGTAATGCAAAATTACTTTTTCCATCACCTCCATAAGTTGTCCCCAGTAAAGAGAAAAGCGCTGTATTTTGAGATATGGGTAATAATTGGCCATTACACATAGCCCAACCTGTGGGCGCAAAGTTAAATGGGAACAGGCGTATCTAGGCAACAAATTGATCCATAGATATATCGTTTTTGTTTATTAAAAAAAAATTAAACTTTAAATTTTTAAGTTTGACTAGGAAATATTCCAAACAACGAGATAATAAAATTGATGCACAAATACGGCTGAAAATTAGTATGTGGCTGATTACCTCCAACTGGAGTTATTACAGCTGAGTTTAGAGCTGTTGTAGGATTAGCACTTGAATACATTTTACTTCCCGGCGGAGTTGTACTTAATTGAGCGCTTGCAGCGCTTGCAGTATCTGCTAAATCTGTTGCCGCCAATAATGAATGACTATGCGCAGGAATTTGATTAACAGTAAGAGTCACTTCTTCAGCACCACCTGTTTCTGCTAATGTAAAGTTTGTACCATAATTAGCATTACCCGTATGTATAGGAACTCTGCCTCTTAAATCGGGTAGTGCAAATGTACTTTGGCCGTCACCTCCATACGTAGTACCAATTAATTGAAATAGCGTTTCATTTTCCGAAATAGGGAGAATTTGTCCTTCACAAAATTGCCATCCGTTAGGAGCAAAATTTCCCGCAAACATTCTGATTTCACCAATGTAAGGTTGTGACATATCTAATTTTTTCTAATTATTTTAATTTTGACTTGGAAAAATACCTACTAACGAAATACAAAAATTCAACGTTAAGAAAGGCTGCATATTTAAATGTGCCTGACTTCCACCCACATTTGTAATTGATCCAGAGTTCATAGCAGTAAAATTTTGACTTTGGCCGCTATAAACTAAATTTGGAGCTGTATTTCCTAAATAATTTGCAGAAGCAGGAATATTTGTATTTACTGCATCTGTTTTCACCTTCAAGGCATGAGTATGCTGTGGCAGCTCAGAAATATTTAAGGTATGTGCATATTCGCCAGCTTGTTCACCAATAATATGTCCATTTCCAAAATGAATAGGGGTCCTGCCGCGTAAATTAGGTAAAGCAAAATTAACTCTTCCATCTCCACCATACATCGTTCCCAATAATGAAAACAAAGCTTGGTTTTGATTTATCGGTAAAAGCTGTCCATTACACATCGCCCAGTTTTTTGGAGCAAAGTTAAATGACATGATGCGTATTTCTCCTAAAAAAGGTTGTGCCATAATTTTGACTATTTATAGGTTAAAGAAGATTTTTTTTAAATCAAAAAAGAATTAACAGTAAGCTTATGCTGAGAAATAACTTCTTTTTGATATACAATAGAACTACCTTCTTTTATGATAATTTTTGTTGAAGTTTGATCTGAAGCTAAAATAGTTTGCAAAGAAACGCTTCCTTTTTGTGTATCAAAAGAATACGGATTTAATTGCTGCGTTGGAGCAGGAAATAAATATTTTGATAAATCAACATTAGGATTATTTTTCTTTAATTCTGTCATTGCATGAGAAATCGCTTCCAAATCAAAACCTGATAAAGATTTTACAGGTTTCCATTCGCCGTTTTCATTTTTTCCAAAACACAATAAAACATCATCTATTTTTCCAGTTGTTTCGGTATGAAGATGCATTGGAAACATTTTTAAAAAACCATCTTGAGAACTGTAACAAACATCTGAAGCTGCTTCATATCCATTTTTTTGCCAAGTTATAATACCTTTAGTATAGCATTCCTGCAAAGAATGGTCAAGTTGAAAAGTACTTGAAGCGGATAATTTTAAAAACTTTGATAGAATATTTTCCTCATTTGAATGCTTTAAATCCCAAAAGTCTGTAAAGGTATTTTGGGCAATAAGAGAACTGCTGAATAATGTTGCAGCTCCTGCAATGCCAACGTTTTTTATAAAACTCCTACGTGTTGAATTAATCATAATTATCTGCTTATCAGTTACAAATTCTTGATAAAAATAAGTAAAAGAAAAATGCAAATGATAAAATTATGTTAAAAGAACAATAAAAACCGTATAACTACGTTGCTTTTTTTATTTTTTAAAGAAAACACTTATAAGCTAAAATTTTGTATTTACTGGGATTTTTAGCACAAAAAAATCCCAGACTATAATTTATAGTCTGGGATTAATTAATAAGTTGAAGGTTACTATTTTGTTTCTTCCTCTTGTTTTTTAGCAGCAGGTTGATCGTCTTTAGCAGCGTTTTTAAATTCCTTAATTCCACTTCCTAAACCTTTCATTAATTCTGGAATTTTTTTACCTCCAAAAAGTAATATCACAATACCTACTATAACAAGGATTTCTGTAAGACCTAATCTTCCCATGACTGTATATTTAATGCCGAAGCAAATTGATTATTAAGTTTTCACCGCAAAGGTATATAGAAATATACGAACTAAAAGTATTTTTGGTTTAAAATATTTGTCTTATACCACGTTAAATATTTTATAAAATGCTATATTAAGCAAATTTGGAGAAATTAACGGGGCATTATCAATATGATTAATTACTATATTTGCTTGAATAAAGAAGTATAATGGCTAAGAAAAAAAAGAAAAATCTGAGGAAAAAATTATTCATCAAAAATCGGCTGGTAGTTTTGAATGAAGATACTTTTGAAGAAATATTTTCCTTTAGACTTACTTTAATGAATGTATTTGTGACATTTACTTTAGGAGGTATTTTTTTAATTCTAATTACAACTTTCATAATAGCCTTTACACCGCTTCGCGAGTTTATTCCAGGATATTCTTCTACCGAATTAAAAAGAAATGCTACAAAATTGGCAATCAAATCCGATTCGTTAGAAACAGCTCTAAAACAAAATGAAGCTTATATTAAAGGAGTTCAAAAAGTATTAAAAGGAGAATTAGAATATTCAAAATTTAACAAAGATTCTATTTTAGCAGAAACAGTTGTAGATCCATCAGATTTAAACATGAAAGCTTCTGATGCTGAAATTAAATTAAGAGAAGAAGTCGCAGCAACTGAAAAGGAACAAAACACCAAATCGAAGGACAAAAAGAAAAGTGACAAAAAATAATACCACATCAAATGTCAATTAAAGGAATCGCGGCAAAATTATTTGCCAGTAAAATATACCATCAAACACAAACTTGGGCACAAAAACCAGTCGAAACCCAACAGAGAATCTTTAAGAAATTAATAAAAGAGGCAAAAGGAACAAGTTTTGGTAAAGACCATCGTTTTGATGAAATAAATACAATTGAAGATTTTCAGAAAAATGTTCCGGTACGAGATTATGAAGATTTAAAACCTTATATAGAAAAAGTTGTAAAAGGAGAAGAAGATATTTTATGGAAAGGAAAGCCCATATATTTTGCTAAAACTTCGGGAACAACTTCGGGCGCAAAATTTATTCCGCTGACGAAAGAATCCATGCCCTATCATATTGAAGCTGCTCGAAATGCCATCTTACATTATGTTCATGAAACCGGAAATGTCGATTTTGTTGACGGAAAAATGATCTTTTTGCAGGGAAGCCCTATTCTGACTGAAAAATATGGAATCAAATTTGGGAGGCTTTCTGGAATTGTAGCGCATTTTGTTCCTAAATATCTCCAGAAAAATAGAATGCCATCTTGGGAAACCAATTGCATTGAAGATTGGGAAACCAAAGTAGATGCAATTGTAGACGAAACAATTAAAGAAGATATGTCGGTGATTTCTGGAATTCCGTCTTGGGTTCAGATGTATTTTGAACGTTTGCAGCAAAAAAGCGGCGGGAAGAAAATAGGCGATATTTTTAAAAATTTTAATCTGTTTATTTATGGGGGCGTTAATTACGAACCATATCGTGCCAAGTTCGAAAACATGATTGGCAGAAAGGTAGATAGTATAGAATTATTTCCGGCCTCTGAAGGATTTTTTGCCTATCAGGATTCTCAGAAAGAAAAAGGAATGCTTTTATTGTTGAATTCAGGAATTTTCTACGAGTTCATAAAAGCAGACGAATTTTTTAACGAAAATCCGAAAGTATATACAATTGGGGAAGTTGAGGTAGGAGTAAACTACGTTTTGATTATTTCGACCAATGCAGGACTTTGGCGTTATAATATCGGAGATACTGTTCAGTTTACATCTTTATCTCCATATCGTGTTATAGTTTCTGGACGTATTAAGCATTATATTTCGGCTTTTGGCGAACATGTAATTGCTAATGAAGTAGAAAATGCAATGAAAGAAGCCGTTGCATCGACTAATATTGTAATTAACGAATTCACGGTAGCGCCGCAAATTAATCCTTCAAACGGACTTCCATATCACGAATGGTTGGTTGAATTTGAAAATGAGCCAGAAAACATGGAAGTTTTTGCCGAAACTATTGACAATTCAATGCGCAATCAAAACATTTATTACGATGATTTGATTACTGGAAATGTTTTAAGAAAAGTCGTGGTTACTAAAGTTTCTAAAAACGGATTTCAGGATTATATGAAATCACAGGGAAAATTGGGCGGACAGAATAAAATTCCGAGATTGTCGAATAATAGAGATATTGCGGATAATTTGAAGTAGAAATTATTATAAAATGAAGTTGTCAAATAATGCTGATAGATATTTCTCTAAATTAAAGAGAAATGAAGAATTTGTAATAAATGCGGATGACTTAATAAAATATTTTGAGGTACATAATATTCCCAAGTTTGAAAAAATAATAGAATTCCAATTGAAATTCTCGGGAATAGAGTTAAAAATTGAAAATGATGAATCTTCAAATTTCAATGCTTTTTTAGTTTCTAAAACTGATATTAAGAATAATAATGAAATCGAATATTTGATAATCGAAAATACTTATTATTTTTTTTGTGGAGATCATCAAACGGCTCAGTTTTGGTTTGTAATCAGTGATAAAGGTGAAATTTGCACCTATAATAACAATAACGAAACTGTAAATATTTTATATACTTCATTTGAAAAGTTTATTGAAAATTATGCGTTCATTGATTTAGTTAAACAAAATAAAAAATATGAACATCCTGGATACTATAATTTATTAGATTTTACTCGATTTGATGAATTAGTTAAAAGTTTTACTATCTATGATTCTTCAAATGATAAATTTAATAAATGGATATCTAATGGAAGTTTAGTAATTAATAAAGGACTATGGCTCCATGAACATTCTTTTTATATTCACATTTATGGGAAAAATAAGGAAGAGTGTGATATATTTCTAAAGTTATTAAAAATTGAAAAAATTATAGATTAAAGATTAATGATATTGATTTGGAAATAATGATTTCAGAGTAAATTATTATTTAATTAGTATTTTCGTTAATCAAAGTACATATTATATCTTCTAAATAGAAGATTTATAAAATAAAAAAGCATGAAAGAAACCAAACATATATCAAGATCTAGAGCGCAGGAATCATCTGCGGCTATAGAAAAAATGTACATTACAATGCGCCATTTATTCAACCGTGGTTTTTACAAACCAATGGGAGTTTCTGGCGACAGCTTACGCGAATCATTATTAGCATTACGTCCTGAAATCTACGGAAATATAGCCGAAGAAAAAGTAGAACTTAACGGACTTTTATACGTTATTGAGCGTTTACCAATCGGAATCGAACAATGCCGTTTTATCAATTTAACTTCGGATGAAGGATATTCTAAATCGCATTTTCAGGCAATTGTTCCTCCAAAAAGAAGAAGAAACTGCTACAGAATCGACGAAGAACAAATGAACGTAGAAATTACGCGCGGACGTTCTGATATTTATGACATTCTAACGCATTTGACTTTCATTTTTATTGAATCACATAAAATTAAAAATAGAGTTTTAATTGATGACGGAGGAGAAGTTTCTCGCGATTGGCAAAAATTGGAGCAAGCTGTTATGCAGACCAAAAAGCTTTCTCAAGTTGAAAAAGAAAAAGCTATTTCGCACGTGGCTAATATTTTAGCAAGAACTTTCGAAGAAGTTTTGGATATTTACGATGCTTTTGGTTCTGAAAATGCGCCAGATCGTTTCCTGCACGTTATTTATTGGTTAGGAAAATTAGCAATCGAAGAAATTGTTGAGAATAATAAGCGTACAATTACATTTAGTCCAGTTCTTCGCGAACGTTTAGGACACCATATTCACGGAGAAATCTGGGCAACAAATATCAAGGAAGTTCTTAAAGCAAACGATTTGCTGAAAAGACCAATTCACGTCATTAGTGCGAATATGCACAGTGTCATGAATTCGATTTTTGCAACGCCGTTATTAAAAACAAAATTTAAAGGAAAAACAGATTTCTTTATTTACGAAGAATTAAGCAGTTCAGGATCAAAAGAAATTAGAGGGCAAGTTGAAGAACTGGCTCTTAAAAACGGAATGATTTCGCTTCCAGATACTTCTGGAACGAATATCGACGTTCAGATTTTTGATACGGCGAAAATTGACTGGTCGAAAACCGCATTTTCTTATGCTAATATCGACGAAGAAAAACCAGTTATCATTGTAATGGATTATGCTTTTGGAGAACAAGCTTATGAAACTATCGATGAACTTTTGAAACCATTTAAGAAAGAGACTTTACTAAATGTAAAATCGGTTTCTATTATGGGTAAAGCTGGAATTCTAGAAGGTGGAAAAGGAGATATCATGATCCCTACGGCACATATTAACGAGGGAACTGCAGATAATTATTTCTTCGAAAATGAACTTACAGGTGCAATGTTTGAAGGAAATGACATTGATATTTATGAAGGCGCGATGGTTACCGTTCTTGGAACATCGTTACAAAATAGAGATTTACTGAAATTTTTCCACGAATCAACATGGGGTGTAATTGGTCTTGAAATGGAAGGATCTTATTACCAAAAAGCGATTCAGTCGGCATCTAAAATTAGAAAAAGCGTGCCGCATGATATTAAAGTTCGTTATGCTTATTATGCTTCAGACAATCCATTAGAAACAGGAAGTACGTTAGCTTCTGGAGGATTAGGAACAACAGGAGTAAAACCAACTTATTTGATTACAATAAAAATTCTTGAACAGATTTTCAATATAAAAGAACCAGTGTAAATGAGTACAAAAGTACCCCACAATTCAGAAGATCAAGAGATTGATTTGGCCAAGATTTCAAAAAAAATAGGCAATTTTTTTGAATCTCTTAAAATTTCTATTTTTAATGGAATTCAGTTTTTTGTTCGAAATTGGATTATAGTTTTAATTTTAATTGTGGCTGGGTTTGGTCTGGGAATGGTTTTAGATAAAACGCAGAAAACTTTTGATAATCAAATAATTGTAACACCAAATTTTGGCAGTGTCGATTATTTATATGCTAAAATTGATTTGCTTCAGTCTAAGATTGTCTCAAAAGATGAGGTATTTTTAAAAAAAATCGGAATATCTGAAATTCCAAAAATAACTAAAATTGAAATAGAACCAATTGTTGATGTATTTAAGTTTGTTAATAATAATGAACAGAATTTAGAGGTTTTAAAATTAATGACTCCAAATGGAGATTTGAAATCGATAATTACAGAAAAAACTACAAGCAAAAACTATCCTTTTTATATTATAAGTTTTTCGACAACAGGAATTTTAAAAAACAGCAATACTGTAAAAGCTTTATTGAATTATCTTAACACCGATTCATATTATGTTGAAATTCAAAAGATTTCATTAAACAATATGAAACAAAAAGTAAAAGCTAATGAAGAAATACTTTTACAGATAGATGGTATTTTAAGTAAGTTTTCTAATAATGAATCACCAAGTTCCTTAAGAAATGATAAACTCGTTTATTACAGTGAAAATGTACAATTAAACGATATTATCAAAACCAAAGATGGACTCATAAAAGAAAATGGAGAATTAAAACTTCAGATTAGTAAATCGGATAAAATTATAAAAGAATGTTCTGTCACGACTAATATTGAGGAAACAAAATCTATAAAAGGAAAAATGAAATTTGTATTGCCAATTTTGTTTCTGTTCTTGTATATTTTTGCTATACGATTTCTTAGTTTTTATAAAAGATATTCTATCCTGAACAAATAAATTCTAACGCTAAAATAATGAGCCAAAAATCATTTTATTTTTATTTAATGTTGTTTTTCACCTTAATTTCCTGTAACCAGAAAAGTGAAAACCAAGCTGCTTCACAAGATAATTTTTCTGTAATTCTGGAGGGAATCTTTGCAAAAAATGACAGGATTCAGATTTTTTATTTAACGAAAGATAAAGACTGGAATGATGAAAACTCAGTAATTACTCCCGTTTATGCTTCATCAGAAATGCAGAAAATTCAAATAGATTTTCCTGAAAAAATAGTACCCAAAAATATAAGAGTTGATGTCAGCGAAAATGAATATCAATCAAATATTACGCTAAAAAATATTTCTGTATTATATAAAAATGATACTATAAGCGGTGATAATGATAACTTTAAAATATATTTTTATCCAAATGAATTTATAACATGGGATCCAGTATATTTTGGTTATAAGCTTAGTAAAATTAATAACGGATATGATCCTTATTTTATGGGTAATGATGTACTAATAGATAAGCTTGATCAGATAAAAAACCCAATTAAAGAATAGAGTAATTGTACAGCAATAGTTTAAAAATTTGAAGATGCGTTTTAATTTTAAAATTATCTTAAATAATGAAAAAATTAGAGAGTATCTTTTTTTTATAGGCGTTCTATTTTTAATATTATTACCAAAGGGAGGATTTAAAATTGCAGGAATTCCAATTACTTGGGGCTATTTATATTTAGGATTTCTTTTTTTGCTTTCAATTTTAATAATATTAGACAAAAGGAGATTTTTGGTTTCATCAAAACACTTTTTGTGCTGGACTGCCACTTTACCGTTTGTTATATATTTTTCTATTAATTTATTGTTTAGTGGCTATGATGGCTCTTTCGGAAATCTAATTGCTTTTTATGTAAGTTTTGGATTTCTCCCATTATTATTTTATATCTTTTTAAGTTCCTTTTTAAAGAAAATAAATCAGGAATTTGTTGAAAATTTGCTGACCAATGCCGTTTTTTGGATTTCGCTTTATGGAATAATTTTATTTGCTTTCAAACAAATAACGGGAAGTTATATCGAAATTCCCTATTTAACTGTAAATGCTGACGATTTAGGCACGCTCGAGGGAAAGTATAACATGAGAGGGTCCTTGTATAAACTAATTTCTACTTACAACAACGGTAATATCTTTGGGGTTTGTATGTTAATGCTCTTTCCAATATTTCATAAGCAAAATGTATCAAAAATTAAACTTGGAATTGTAATTTTAGCTTTACTTCTTACACTTTCAAGAACCGTTTGGCTGGGATTGCTTTTTTATTTTGTCCTTATTTACAGAGATAGAGTTTTTAAACTTGTCAAGGTATATGCTTTTTTAGGACTTATTTTATTTGTTTTTGCCACCTTTTTAATGAATCGATATTTTCAATATGGTTCATTATCAGGATTTATTTTAGATTCTAATTTAGGAGGAAGAATAAGCCAGATAAAACAATTTACAGGCTTAAGTTTTTTTGGCAGCCAGACCTTCGATTTTATTGAAGAAATTGTTTATTTATCAATTTTTAAACAACTAGGAATTGTCGGTTTAATATTGTTTCTAATTTCTTTTTTTTCACAAATTTACGTTGCGCTAAGTACCAGAAATAATAATTATCCCTATCTTTTAGGAAGTCTAACTTATCTGTTTGTGTGCTTAAGTGATGGCTGTATGCTTTACATTCCTACTTTAGCATTCTTTTACTTCATTAATACCATGATCTTTATTCCTAAAAAGAGCGCCTAAAAGCAAAATATCACAAAGAAAATAAATATAAATACCATATTGGCGTACTAAAATGTTTTCTGTGATAAATGCTATTGCAAATAAAACAGTTACAGAAAAATATAGATATTGTTTCTGTTGTAAAGTTTCTTTTAGTTTAACAAATAACGACCAAATAAAAGCGCAAAATAGTAATAATCCACCCTTTAATAAAAAATCCAGATATTGGTTGTGAGAGTTTATCCGAAATTTTTTCAATTCAAAATTATTGAAAGGAACGTAACATTCATTTAATTTTTGCTGAATTAAATTATAATCCATTCCAAAAAAATGCGAATCATAAATAAGTTTTAAACTGCATGTCCAGCTTGCATATCGCGTAGAATTTTTAAAAGAATCATTAGCCAAAAAATCAATTGCATCAAGATATCTCTGAGATAATAAGATGATTAGTAAAATGATCACTGCTATACTTATCTTTTGTTTAATGCTTATTGTAATTTTTTCTCTTTTTAAAATTGCCAAACGCAATAAAACAACAATAAAAAGACCTAAAAGTATATTTCTGGAATTATAGATAATTAAACCAGCAAAGAGACAAATAAGCATTAAAATACTGCAGCCTTTTAGCGTTTTGGAGCTTTTTTTAAAATCTGAAACATAGTCGAATAAGAATAAAATTGCAACCCCAATCCACAAGCAAATATATGTTCCGTGAATCTTACAGTAAAATTCCAGATTATAACGGGCTAAGTACCAATCGAAATGATGATTTGGGATATCATTTATATAAAAAACAATAAAATACAAACACAATGCACTAACTGCAGCGCTATATGCAAATTGAATTTTTTTTATGTTTTTTGTAAACGAATCTATTCTGTACAGATAGTAACTAAATAAGGGAGCTATAAAAAGTAAAAAGCTTTCTCCAATGAGTTTGAAGGTATGATTACTGAAGTAAAATAAGTAGTAAAAGGCAAGAATGAAAAATGAAGCAATAAACGGAGCATTTTTGGAACTAACTTTAAAATCACGAAACCTAACCAAGAAAAGTAAAAATAGACCGCTCAAGATCATCAATAAAGACTGAATTGCTTCTAAATAATAAATAATAGGAGAAATTGCGAGCAGATAAAGCACCGGAATAACAGCCAATTTTAAAAGAGCTTTAAATTTCATTAGTCAATTTAGATTTGAAAAAGTTAAGTTTCTTGTCAGCGAGTATAGAGAAATTAAGATATAGTGTTATAAAAGTTTCAGTAAAAATTAAAGCCATTATAATTCCGTAAACATTTAAGTAATAACAAAGAATAATACCTAAAGACAGATTAAGGATCAATCCAAAAAGATGTGCATAAAAATAGGCACTTTTCTTATTATGTAAAATAAGTGACATATACGAAGATTGACTTACTGATGCAATTAGAGGTATTGGCGAAAGTAAAAGCAAAATATGGCTGGATTCACTCGTTGCTTCATTACTTAGAACATGAATGATGAGATTGGGAAAAAGCAGCAAGATAACAGTTCCCAAGCCATACATAAGAATATAATAAATAAAAACCGATTTGAAAAAGGCATTAAGCTCAGCAGTTTTTAAAATTCCTATCGAACATGCTTTTTGATAAACACCTTGAAATAAAACACTTAGAGATTGTTTGCAAAGCATAACTATTTTTTCTGCAACATTATAAATCCCGACTGTTTTAATATCTGCAAACATACCCAAAATCAAAGTATTAGAATTGAGCATCGCGCAAATAGTCAAATTTGTTAAAAATAACTTGAAACCTTTTTTAAGCTCTTCAAAGATTTCTTTTAAAGAAGAAAAAGAATAATTATAGCCATATTTTTTTATCAAAAATAAGGTTGAAATTATAAATATTACAATATCAGTTATTCCCAAATAATAAAAAACAAATTGATAATCAGTTTTTTCGGTTAAAGTTAAAATGATAAGAATGATACAACCTAATTTAACAATAGTATTAATTACAAAGTATGGCGAAACATCATCTAAGCCTATAAAAAAACAAAGATTGTTTTGTGACCTTGAAAATAAAAATATCAATAAAGAGAATGAAAAAACTATCTCATTTTTAAGATTATTAAAAAGAAATACAAAAAGAACCAGAAAGAGAATTGAAGGAATGAAAAGAAGAATCTTTGTATTGATGACTTTAGAAATATAGTGGTTTACCAACAGGGCATCATTTTTTATTTTGTTAATTTCTATAGGCGCAAAAGCATACCAAGAATAGTCATAAATAACAGAAATTATATTTACCAAAGACAAAGAAACCGCAATCAATCCGTAAGTATTGATACCAAAAGTTTTAATGTAAAATGGTATTAATAATAAAGGAAATAAAAGATTAACGAAATTTATTCCAAAACTCAAAGAGATATTTTTAAGCACTATATTGAATGGATTGTGTTTCTATAAGTTTGTAATATTAAAACAAAGTTGATTTTTTATTTTAAAGTTTTACAAATTAAAATCATATTTTTGGAAAAATCAGAAAATTGCAGCTTTTTCATGAATAAAATTATTGAGGGATATAGTATTGCGATTCCTGCATATGGCAGACCAAATGAGTATGATGAATTGCTGACATCTATATTTGACATGAGTCTTTTGCCAAATGAAATTATTATCTGCGAAGATTTTTCGAAACAAAGAAATGAGATTAGAAAAATTACAGAAAATCATCGTAATAAGTTTGAAGGAAAAAATGTCATATTGACTTACATCGAAAACGAAAACAATCTTGGTTATGATGCCAATATTAGAAAACTTATTGATCTCGCATTATGCAAATGGGTCATTCTAATAGGAAATGATGATTTGTTTTTAAAAGATGGACTGAAAGAAATAGACCTTTTCTGCAAAAAAAATCCAGACGTTGCAATGATTTCCCGGCCCTTTATTAGGTTTGAAAAAGACATTGATAAACCAATCGGAATTTCCAGAATTTTACCAGGTGAAGCAATTATACAAAAAGGGGATTCTCCGAAATTGATTTTTAGAATGTGTGGTTTTGTAGGAGGTTTAGTTGTCAATAAAGAGTGGGCAGAACCCTTCAAAACAGATAAATATGACGGAACACTCTTTTATCAAATTTATTTGTCTGCCAACGCCTTTTGTACAAAAGGAATTGGCTACTTATCAAAACCATCTGTGGGCGGCCGAGGTGGTAATCCGCCATTATTTGGAGATTCTCAGAAAGATGGACAAATACATGTTTCGGGAATGTATTCAACAAAAGGAAGAGCTAAAATGTGGAAAGGAGTTTTGGATATTGCAAAAGATGTTCAAGATTTATATAAAATAGAAATTGCTGAGGAATTAAGAAAAGAGTTAATGATCAGGCAGTCTTTTCATGTTTTTGAAATGAATGTAGGAGCGTCCAAAGATACTTTAAGGGAACTAAAAAAGGAGCTCCAGAAACTTAATTTATTTGATCATTGGGTACCAAAATCCTTGTATATCTTAAACACGATTTTTGGGAAATATGCTTATTATTTTTATTACCTTGTGCGGAAATTTGCCCAATAAATAAACATGAAAAAAGCCCTAATTAGCGATTGGTATTATGTAAATGGAGGAGCCGAAAAAGTGATTCATTCTATCAATTCAATTTGGAATGATTTTGATCATTTTGCGCTAATTGATTTTTTGAATGAAGAAGACCGTAAGTTTATTTTAAATGGAAAAAAAGCTAAAACCAGCTTTATTCAAAAACTTCCGACTGTAAAAAAAAACCATCGCAAATTTTTACAGCTTTTTCCAATAGCCATAGAGCAATTTGATTTAAGCGATTACGATCTAATAATCAGTTCTTCATCGGCAGTGGCAAAAGGAATTAAAGTCAATAAAAACCAGCTGCATATTTGTTATTGCCACTCGCCAATGCGCTACGCCTGGGATTTAAGAGAGCAATATTTAAAAGACGCTGGCTTAACCAAAGGCTTAAAAGGGTTTTATGCGAAATCAGTCTTAGATAAAATCCAAAAATGGGATCTTTCAAATTCAGAAAATGTAGATTATTTTATAGCCAATTCTAAGCATATTGCGCAAAGAATAAAAAACACCTACAATAAAGATTCTGTTGTAATTTATCCGCCTGTTGATGTTGATTTTTTTAGTTTAGAAGAAACAAAAGAAGAGTACTATTTAACAGCTTCACGAATGGTAGCGTATAAAAAAACGCAGCTTATCGTAGAAGCTTTCAATGAATTGCCTCATTTAAAACTGATCGTTGCAGGAGAAGGACCAGAATTAGAAAAACTTCAAAAAATAGCCAAAAGCAATATAGAATTTGTTGGCTATGTCGAAAACAAAAAGCTTAGAAGTTTAATGCAAAAAGCAAAAGCATTTGTTTTTGCTGCAGAAGAAGATTTTGGAATAATTCCCGTTGAAGCACAAGCTTGTGGAACTCCAGTCATTGCTTTGTCAAAAGGGGGAACTCTTGAAACCGTTGTTGATAATGAAACCGGAATTTTCTTTGACGAACAGTCGTCTGAAAAAATCAAGGAAGCAGTAATTAATTTCGGATCCAAAAAATTCGATCCAAAAATAATACGAGAGCATGCCGTTTTATTTTCAAAAAAACGATTTGAAAAAGAAATAAAAGAATTTGTAGAAGCAAAATATAAAGCACATCAAGAGTCTTTAAAACAAGATAAATCGGAAATATAACTGAAAAATAATTTTCAAATCAGTTACATTTGCGCAGAATAAAGAATTATCATGAAAAGAATACTTATCACCGGAGCTGCAGGATTTCTAGGATCGCATTTATGTGACAGATTTATCAAAGAAGGATATTTTGTTATTGGAATGGATAATTTAATTACTGGAGATCTTAAAAATATCGAACATTTGTTTAAACTAGAAAACTTTGAGTTTTATCATCATGATATTACAAAATTTGTTCATGTTCCAGGTGATTTAGATTATATTTTGCATTTTGCTTCGCCGGCAAGTCCGATCGATTATTTAAAAATTCCAATTCAAACTTTAAAAGTAGGATCTCTTGGAACGCATAATTTATTAGGATTGGCGAGAGTAAAAAAAGCACGAATTTTAATTGCTTCAACATCTGAAGTTTATGGAGATCCATTAGTGCATCCGCAGACCGAAGAATATTACGGAAACGTAAATACAATTGGAC
>Ga0182006_1000864_pt1 | contig 20335 bp, 24 predicted proteins | sample Sormic07211104_1_FD_123022 | JGI IMG/M metagenome (GOLD analysis project Ga0182006, IMG submission 123022) | Rhizosphere microbial communities from Sorghum bicolor, Mead, Nebraska, USA - 072115-104_1 MetaG | ecosystem: Host-associated > Plants > Roots > Rhizosphere | place: USA: Nebraska...
AGACCCTTGGCAGGATCTGATACGTAGATTTTTTTCTCTGTAGTTTTATAAACAGTTACAAAGTGGCTGTCAGCCCAGTGGACTATACAGGGAAGGGGAACCTTTGTATGAAGATCGGATAATGTAGATCTGACCGATAGGCTCCTAAAGCCAATGCTTTCTGCGGCATAGCTTATGTCGAGAAAGGATACGCCCTCCCGTGACATACCACACTTATCCCGAAGGAACTGGAGCGAGTAGTATTTGCCATAGTATTTTGCTATATTTTTAAGACATGCCGGACCACAATCCATCATATCGAGTTGCCTGTCTACTGGGAAACTTTTTGGTAACATTTTGAGCGTTTTTTGAATTTGGTTAGAATTTTATTTGGTAAATGTAAATATTATCTTGACATTTAAGCCAACCAAATATATAAAAATAATGTCTCTCAAGCTTACTAAATCGATTTCGTTGTGTACGACTTGTATGAATCGGCTTCCACATGTCAAGGAGACACTTATTCGGAACATTCTCGATAACAAAAGTTGTAAAAATGTAGAATTTGTTCTGCTTGATTACAATTCCACAGATGGGCTGGAAGATTATGTGAAAAATAACCTGTATAATTATATTTCAGATGGAAGTCTTTCCTATTATAGGACCGACACTCCTTCCGCTTACAATATGTCGCATCCCCGAAACCTGGCGTTTAGATTGGCGAAAGGAGAAATCCTCTGCAATGTAGATGCGGATAATTTCACAGGAAAAGATTTTGCCTCCCATGTGCTGGAGCTTTTTTCATCACAGGAAGATATTTTTTTAAGTACCCATAAGGCATCTTGGGTCAAAAACGATGTCCTGGGCAGGATAGCAGTAAGGAACAGCGACTTTATGGCTTTAGGGGGCTATGACGAGCAGATGAAATTTTATGGGTTTGACGATTATGATCTGATCAACCGACTTCAGATATATGGGCTTAAGAAAGTTCTGATAGAGGAGGACAGGTTCCTAAAGGCGATCGCCCACTCCAATGCCGATCGGATGGAAAATTGGATCAACCACTCCAACCTTAGTGAAATGCTGATTTCCTACATTTCTCCTGCGAAGAGCAAATTGGTTTTTTTGTGGAAAGACCAGCGCTATACAGTGGGTACTATGGTCAGTAATGAAAATATTAGATTACTGGAAAACAGTCCCAGAAGCTTTTCTAAATATAGTTTTGATGTTGAAGAGCAATACTGGTCGGAAGGCCAATGGAAATATGAAAAAAAACAGATTCATTTTAACGGTACTCACCGATTTGTTTTTGATAGATCGAAAACATCAGATAGTTGGTTTTTAAAAGGGTCTGGGCAGGTTTTTTATAACATCAAAAATCCAAGGTTAATAGAAGAAGCCATATTTTTCTATCATCAGACCTCCAATAGGGCGGTAATGGAAGATAATCTTAAAGCGGGGCGGTTCAGGGTCAATGAGCCGGGCTTTGGAATGGGCCTTGTGACTGGAAATTTCAAGGGCAAATATCGTTTTGATCATTAGGGGATGGTGAAAAGTAGTTTAAAAATATCGGTTTTTTACCGGCAGGACAGTTGGCAGGAACTATTAAGGTCTGAATGTATCTCACGGTTCATTTCCAGGCATCGGGCAGAAGGCAGACCCTTTCAGATCGATTTCGGGTCAGTACAGGGACAGAATATAAGCATAGGATTTAATCCCAGAAGTGAAAAAGAAATACAGGAATTTGTGGGAGAACTTAAATCTTTCGTGAAATCCAATCCATCGGTAAATACGGGTAATAAATTCCCGGTAGATGGTTTTTTTATGGATTTTCCGAATAATGCCGTCTTTTCAGGTGGGGGTTCTTTGGATGTCAACCGGGCGAAGCTGATTGATCAGGTATCGTATCTAGAAATAAAAACTAAGGTTTCTGCATTGATCGTTGAAAAGCTGGCAGAAGACAAAGTCGACGAGGACAACATTTTTTCTTTTCTCCTTGCGTTGCAATTTCGGCTTGCGGAGGCTCTTTTTCCGGCCCGGAAAGAAGCGAAAGTCAAGATCAGAACAGTGGTCAATATATTAAGCCAGAGACTTCATGTTGAGGCCCAGGTAAAGATTGATGAGCAGCTGATGGATATTTTTTTAGATAATATCGATGAATTCAGGGACATGGGCGGGGTGATGTGGCATAAGAAACCAAGCGAAGACATGTGGCTGGACAGTTGGGAGAAAACATGCAAAGAAGTTGTTTCGGAGCAGACAGATAGGGTGGCTCTCTTTTTGAAAATCTCTACCCTCATTTTTGAACAGGTCAATGTTGTCGATAACTATAAGCTGCTACTATCATGTAAACTCTTATATAACGTTCTTGTATTGAAATAAACTTTTATCATGTTTTTCTATAGTAAAAGGTTGGCCTAAAAAGATAAAAAAGGTTGATAATCAACGATGAAAAACGAAATTAAGTGCCCGTAAAAATGATTAATGAAAAAAACAAAAAGAAATGAAAAAACTAAAATTTAAATTGGACGCTCTCCGTGAAGAAATGGAGATACTCAACATGGATGATCTTATCTCTACAAAAGGAGGCGGGGCTGCAGGTTATTATGGTTATAGTACCTGGGAAGACTTTCTTTATGCTGTAGATCGTGGAGATGTACCAGATGGCACTTATTTTCCGGATGGGGTTTCGGGTGGTTATGGAGTACACGGAAATTATGGTACGGATCTCACCTGGTTGCATCTGGACAGCGGCTATGGTACATGGAATGCAGGAGGGGGGTATGGCGGTTATGGCGGATCTGCTCCGGAATCGCATATTCACTTTATGAACGATTCCCAAGGCAGCTATTTGATAGATGATACACTATATATATCAGAATACGGGCATGTATATCACAAGGTATCCTTGGACGGGGGAGCTACTTGGACAAATCAGGTTCCGGAAACCCCAAATATATACATGCCAGAATGGACACGCAGTACCTTCTATAAAGGATCAATTGAAACCTATGCTATTAATGCGTCAAACGCGACAAGTTATCTTACCGCCTTAAAAGATGCTGGTCCGTCCGTAACACAATCTGCGGCAATGAGTTTAGCGGGAATTGCGCTTGGTTATTTGAATCCTGAGGTGGGAGCGTATGCGACACTGGTTCAGGTGCAGATGTCAATTACGCAAGCTGCGACGCAGGCAATATATACAAAATACACAGCGGAATCTGGAGGTTCAGGTCTATTTGTAACTATCGTTTCAAGGGACAACCCAGATCCTAATGTGAATATGCCGTTGATGTTTGTTACATTTAAAGACGGTAACGGCAAAGAGCTTGGCACAATTAATTTATAGTTGAAAAAGTATAGATTACTACCCTCTCTGGAATGTTATCGCGTAAATTATAGCTGTAAACTTATGAATCGAATATTTAATAGGCTGGCTTTAGTTAGCCTATTAAAATAAAACATAGTCAATCTCTCAACATCTTGAAATTGGACTCACTGACTTTGTGAATAATGGTTTTTATAATATGATTTTCATCACAATCGCAGATCTATAAGCTTTTTTAAAAAGAATAATGAAAAAAACGACAACTCTTGACAAACTTACTTATGTTACTCAGGCCATTTTAGTTGGAATTTCTGTTTACCTGCTTTTTGTTGATCCCCAGAGTAAAGAAATCCATTTTCCGTGGGGCTTAATACTTTTGGCATGCATGATAAATATAATATTGATCTATGTAAATAGAAAATACGCCTTGATATACACTTGGCTGATCACATCAGGGTTCATTCTTTATTATTTTTTTTGCTAGTTACCTTTCAACCCTTCTGAAGGGCTACAGCTACTGCTTAATGATGAAGTGCTGAACATTTACCAAATAAATAAATGATGCTAGTACTAACCAGGCTTTATAAGAACCTCTAGAATGATCAATACAATTAATTAATATGATTAAGTAAGTGGTTGTGCACATTATATCGGGAGGCTTAGTATGAATATGAAATTACTATTTCAGCTTGCTGGGCAACTCCTGAGATTAAAATATATTTCTTTATTGCGCTCAAATTTTTTAAATGAAAACGACGAAATCTAAAAAAGGATTTTATAGTGGCATCACCGTTATAATGCCCACTTACAACCAATCTTTTTACATCAAAGCAGCTATATCCAGTCTCAAAGCCCAAAATTTTAATCAGTTTGAACTCATCATTATCAATGACGGATCTACAGATGATTCTGATGCGGTGATACAAACACTCTTAAGTGAAGTCAAAGATACAAGATATTTAAAAAATGACGATAACAAGGGGCTTGGTGCTTGTTTGAATAAGGGGATAAAATTGGCGAAATATGGTCTCATTGCCTATTTGCCCTCCGATGATATTTATTATCCCAACCATCTGTCGACGATGTATGATGCGCTTTTAGCTAATATCGGTGCTGTTGCCAGCTTTTCAGGAATTAAATACAATTATAGTGACAACAGTTATTTTAGCCGTGCCGCTGTTTCAAATGGAAGCCAGAATGATCCCCCTTTACAATTGGTACAGGTATTACATAAAAAGAATGAGGTCAGATGGAAAGAGCGCAGAGAGATTGTAACGGACAGTTTAAGCCTGATGTTCTGGAAAGAATTAAAAGCTAAAGGAAATTTTGTTCCCACAAAACTGATTACAGCCGAATGGGTTTCGCATGCCAAGCAAAGGCATAAGTTGATAAATGAGTTTTATGGTGGAAATATCTTTATTTATAAAAACCATTACGGGGTTAAGGATAAGCTGAGGTTTTTGACTGCTGGAGGATTGTCTATAGATGAGCATTCAGCCTTTGCCGAAGTAAAACGAAAGGATGAAAAGAAGCTTTCAACAAACCCATTAAAAATATTAATTGTCGGGGAACTTGCCTATAATGCCGATCGGATACGCGCACTAGAGGATAAGGGCCATAAGCTGTATGGTCTTTGGATCGGAAAGCCCTATTACTACAATACTATTGGCCCGATCCCATTCTGTAATGTTGAGGATATTCCATATCTGGGTTACAAAGAACGTATAGATGACATTAAACCGGATATAATATATGCCCTGTTAAACAATGTGGCTGTAGAACTGGCTCATGAGGTGCTCATGAGTGGAGTTGATATCCCCTTTGTATGGCATTTTAAGGAAGGGCCGTTCTTTTGTAGAGAGATGGGTATTTGGGATAAGTTAGCCGATCTCTACACAAAATCAGACGGCCAGATTTATATTAATGAGGAAACAAAAAACTGGTTCGATTTATTTTTTTCACCCAAGAGGCCAAAAACTATGCTATTGGACGGAGACTTGCCGTCTGAGCGCTATTTTAAAAATAGACGGTCTAAAAAGTTATCAGCGGTGGATGGCGAGGTTCATACGGTCATTCCGGGTAGGCCATTTGGATTAACACCCTTGGATATCTCGGTGCTTTCAGGTCAGAAAATACACCTTCATCTTTATGGAAATCATGAAATAACATATCGGAACTGGTTGAAGGATATTTCTGAAAGCGCTAAAAGGTATCTTCATCTTCACCCTAACTGTGAGGCTTCCCAATGGACTACTGAACTTTCGAAATATGATGCAGGTTGGCTCCATGTTTCTGATAGCAATAATTTTGGTGATCTGCTAAGATGCGAATGGCCAGACCTTAACTATCCCGCCAGGATGAACACACTGGCTGCTGCGGGGCTTCCGATGATACAAAGGAATAATGCCATGCATACCGTGGCAACCCAGAACCTAACGAAAGGTTTGGGGATTGGCTTGTTCTTCTCAACTTATACTGAACTGGCAGAAAAATTAAATGATAAGGATATGATTGGTAAAATGCAGAAAAAATGTTGGGCAAAGCGGGAATCTTTCTCCTTCGAGTTTCACCTGGATAAACTGCTTGTTTTCTTTAATGAGGTGATAACTGATTATAAAAATAAGGAAAAAATGTTTCCCCGATTATGAAAGAATTGATCATATTGATCTGTTGGCACCAGGAAGGTGACAAGGAGAAAATTCTGGCCTTCGAAGAAAACAGAAAAAGTTTTGAGGAATATAATCCGGGAATTGAAATCATAACGGTCATGAATATAATGTCAGAGTCCAGGGAAGCCTGGCTAAGTACCGATCTTTCTGTTTTTAACTGGTACTTAAATACCGGAAAACGAGCAGAGCGATATGTCATTGTTGAATGGGATTGCTGGTGCGACTGTGATATGAAAGGCTATTTTTCCCGGGTCTGGGATTGCGAATTGGTTGTTCCAAGTATCAAATATCCCGAACGGGATGATTGGGTATGGTTTAAAACAATTCACCAGTTGCCGGATATAGCCAGGTCGTATGCAGTTGGGGTTACGCCCTTCTGTGGCATCCTGATTTCTGAACGTGCTATGGCAGCAATTTCACAAGAAATTTTTAAAGAAGGGTATAAGGGGCTTAATAGTGAGCTTCGTTTGGGTACGATAGCTACTATGCTTGATTTTGACCCTATTGTAAACCCGGTGTATAACAGGTCCATCGGATGGCGTTTCGTTAGCCCCTTTGATTTAAAGTATAAGGGACTGCACCATCCCCGAAAAAAAATAACAGAAAACTAATATGATTAGATGTGCGGTAATAACCGATATTGCAGTGTGGAGTTATGGCGCAGGCCACATTTCCCGACTAAGAGCGCTTATTGATTTTCTAACTAAGTATTCTTTGGTGACTATCATTTATATCGGGCGAAAACCGGTCGAGCATATTCCCCCACTGCTCCCTCCAAGGGTAAATATTGTTTTTCTGGAGCATGAGCATAAAGCAGACGAAGAACGAAATATTGTGCTGGTTAATAAGCTGCTAAGTTTTGAAGCTTACAAAGTCTGCTTTGTTGAGTACATTCATCTGTCCTATTTTCTAAGGGCAATACCCGATCATGTGATTTCGGTTTTGGATGCCCATGATATTATCAGTGAAAGGAATAAAAGTTTCAACAGCCTCAGATACGATAACTGGGACTATGAGATGCCGGCGGAACGCGAATTCAAGCTTTATAGGTTATATGATAAGGTGATGTTGATTTCAAAAAATGATTTTGATATTTCCGCAAGAAAAATCGGCAAACGGAATCTTATTTTGGGACCACATCCTATGAAGGTAAAAAGAAAGCTGATCTCTGGCAAGCCAAAGGTAATTGGTTTTGTTGCGAGCGATTATCTTCCAAATGTAGATGCGATTTGTTGGTTCCTAAAAGAAGTATGGCCGGCAATTCCCAAAAGCCTCGGATTGGAGCTGCATCTCTATGGGCTGATTTGCCGCAAGGTTCCACTCAACAATGGGATTGAAAATGTTTTTTTAAAGGGCTTTGCTTCAGATCTTGACATAATGTATTCACAAATCGATATAGCGATCAATCCGGTAAGGATGGGATCTGGTATGAAGATCAAAAATATTGAAGCGCTTGCCTATGGTATACCTCTTGTTACGACCCATCATGGTTCCAGTGGTATCGAACAGGGAATCGGAAATTCATTTCTGACTGCCCAGACCGGTGAGCAGTTTGCGGAATCGGTTATCCGGCTGGCTCTTGATAACGAGATGTACCAGCGCTTTTCAGATAATGCCTTGATATTGGTTGAAAGACAATTTTCAGACGAAAAGTGTTTTGGGCAGATAAAAAAAATTCTCTTAAAAAAATAGACACTTAAAATATGTTCATAAAAGTAGATGTTTACAAGCACCAGAAAGTAAAAAAGAGTGCAGTCCAATCGTCCGTCTGGTTAGTGGGGAAAATAATTTCACTCTGATCACTTTTTTAATCCTAGATCACCCTCGAACTTTTTAACAAGTTCATTCAGAAATGCCTCACTAAAATGATTGTTTTTGGTGATTTCGAAGATAGCCTTATTGATATGACTGGCATTTCCTGCGTTTTGTGATCGCCTGTAATAGAACTCAGCTTTATAAAGAATTTTTTTGCCGAATATTTTTGAATTATTTTGAAACCGAATGTCAATGGTGAGCTCTGGTAATAAAATATACTTGAGTGGATTTTTTTTGTCGCGACCCAGCCTTTGACCTGATGTGAGGCTGCGCTTTTCAGCTTGCCGCTATCATTTAAAAACTTAAATGGCCGGTAAAGTGTTTCCTCATTATGGAAACCAATGAAATCAGACATCACATTTCTAAACTCGAGAAATGGACAGCTAAACACCATAAAGGATTATTGGTCGGGGGAATACTCGGCTTCTCGTTAACGGTGGCGTATCTGCTTTCCTTAAAAAAGAAAAGGATAGGTCCTGTAAGGCCGAAAAAAATAGGTTTAGATATGGAAAGATATGTTTTTGACATCCCCACCGATGATGGAGATAAACAGGCTATTGTGGAAAGTGGGGGCGACTGTTATGCGGTGACCCTTGATGGCAAATACATAGGTAGCATGTGGCGGGATGAAGACCGTGGCATGCAGTGGAATACTTTGGACGAAAGCCTAACACCTCATCTTTGGAATATCGCAAGTCAATTGTCGGAAGCGTTTTCGCGCAAGGGCTTTCCTTCGCTGTTAAAAGGTGCCTATCCGGAAATCCATTCAACTGAATGGAAAAGCACAGAAACGCTGGAAATCGTTATATCCCCAGAGACGGACTTGGAGGTATTTTCAACTTTCCTCAAAGACGAAGTGCTGAACCTCGTAGATTTTGAAGAGCATCTGGACATGGTGGTAAAAAAAGCTGACGATGCCTATTTTGTGCTTATTGGTGTGAATTAGGGCTTTGATAAATACAGTCTGCGTTTTTAAGGTAACAAGATAAAATCAAAACCAATTAAATTCCTAATTGTTGGGTAGAAATGGAAGAACTAGCTTATACCTTCAAAGATAAAAAAGGAGCAGAATTTACCTATACTATTGTCGAATATGCCTCCAAAGATGTTTTTAACTTTATGCCCAACGGGGGAACAGTCCGCAGGGCAAAAAAACAGGATGGAAAATGGGTACAGCTTTCTGGAGCTGATACAGACCCGGAAATCCTGCAGGAACTGGGTGGATTTATGGATCGGCACCATATGCAGCAAGAACACGGCAATCAATAACAGATAGTATGGAAACTTACAGAATAGCCCTTGGAGATGGGATGGTGCACTCCTTTGAGGTCGCCATGTATCCGCACCACCAGCAGCCCAGTTGCCGATATGGCGTTTTCCAGGACGGAAAACCCGTAGCCTCCCTGTCTCCGGATAGTCAGGGTTTCTTATACATTTGCCAAAATCCAGGCAACATCAGCGGAGATGTCCTTGATCTGATTTGCGAGGCCATAGAACTGAGGCATCCGCATTACATTTCTGAATATATGACTGATAGTCATTAAATTAATTCTAGCAAATATTATAAACCATGGGCATTGATAAAAATGGGCTTCAGTTCAGTGAGGCGGAAAGGAAAAAATTTGATGACGGGGTATTGGAAACCATTTGGACAGATAATGGAATACCCTATTTTATCATAAAGTGTGGCCTGGACCCATCGGAATATGCCAGGCTGGCGAAGCTGTCTCTCGAGCATAACCGGCAGATTGCCCATGATTTTACCAGTAAGGTTACTGATGAATCTGGGGAAAAGGAAGTGAAATTTACCTACCGTTCAAAATGGTTCCTTGAGGGCCTGGCCAACAAAGATATGGAGTAAGCTTATGGACAGTCACGGCCCAACCTGTATCCTCACTGCCCGCCTTGATGAAAAAAGCCAAGCATTTTTTGATGAAATGAGGACCCGCTACTTTCCTGTGGAACGGAACCTTCTCGCTGCCCATCTCACACTCTTCCACAAGTTGCCGGATACAGCGCAGACCGAAAAGATTCTAACGGGCTTAGATCAGCAGGCCTTTCTTTCACCCGTAGTTTCTTTGCAGCATATCGGCCATGGAGTAGCTTATTTTATCGATAGCAAAGAATTGTCAAAACTGCATGGGTATCTAAAGCTGCAGTTCCTTCTGGAATTAAGTGCCCAGGACCTGCAGGGCATAAGGCCGCACATCACTATTCAGAACAAGGTTAAACCGGAAGATGCTAGGGCATTATTGAATACACTGCATGTGGGTTTTGAGCCTTTTCAGGTCACTGTACTTGGTCTTGACCTATGGCATTATCTTGATGGTCCCTGGGAACATTACAAATATTTTCCATTTAAACCTTTGATTTAAACAGTGGATAAATTAGGGGATCAACGTGCTTTGTTTATTTCTTTTGCACCTTTCCGAGCAGAATTTGACACTTTCCCAAACCTTTTCCCATTTTTTCCGCCAGCTAAAGCTACGTCCACAGACTAAGCAGTTTTTTTCCGGGAGGTGCTGCTTTTTAACCCCTTTCATCTTTCCAATGCTTTTTTAAGCGAGCATACTTTTCATTGGCTTCGGCAAGTTTCCACATATCATAAAATATGGAAGCCGATAGTGCTTTTTGTTCATTCCCCGTACCGCGTTCCAGCTGGCGATAACCTTGATCGGCATCATATTTTTTGCCGCCCTTGTAATTGGCATAGCGCCTCGACCGGGTATAGCCCATCTGTAGGTATTTACGCGCCATATCTGCGCCGACAAAATCCCCTTCCTGTAGGTAGCTTAGAAACAAAGTGTAGATTTTATCACTGCTCTGCCTGGCAATTTCCGGCGTTTTAAAACGCCAGAATTTACCAATCTCGCTTTTATATGGCTCACAGATCAGAACACCCTGTTCACCTTTGCCCACCTGGTATGCAGCGGGATGTTTCCGGTAATCAATGTCCGGTTTCCAGGCATATTTTGAATGGTCAAAGTTGAGATAGCTGGGTTTGTCCATAAGCGGTCCATTAACCTTGGTTGATGTGTCCGTTCAGGTAGCTTTCGGCACTGACCAGATCATTGTCCACCTGCTCTTTTGCTGTTGCCGATTCATAGTGAAGGGAATCCTCTGCGAATTCGCTCAGCAGGGTAAATCGGACTTCGGCTCCTTCCTCAGCATGGGCAGCTTTTCCAATCACGGTAAAAATGCCTTCAATACCTTCATGCACAAAACTGTACTTGACCTGAAAATCGTCCTGGTCTTCGGTAGGAATCTCCGCGATCTCGGTATACGCGCGGTCCTGGATGGTTTCCAATCCCTGTTTCAATAACTTGATCGCCTGCTGCTTTTTATCTGCTGTCATATCTGCTGTATTTAATTTCTCTTTTCTAACAGTCCTTGGGCGCTAAAGTTTTATCTCATTAGCCTTGATGTTTTTTGATAACAGTTTTTTTAGCTAAACCCTGATATCGGGGTACTGCAGGATATTATCCTGTTGAAGCGGTGAAATCCGCTATGGGTGAGAAACAACCAATTTTGAATCTGGCTTTAAAACCTTTTGAATTTCAAATATGTTCTGAGAAATGTCGGAATGATTCCGACCTTTTTTAATGTTTATCCATGGATGCATTCAAAATTTTTGATTTTCACAGGATTTTTTTTGGTGATCTTCCTTATGGTTTTTTATTGGAGATTGTTTTCCGGACGGCAGTGATGTATGCCTATACCATAATTTTGCTCAGACTGCTGGGTAAGAGGAGTATGGGCCAGCTCAGCACATTGGAGCTTGCTATCATTATCTGTTTCGGTTCAGCGGTAGGCGATCCGATGATGGGAAAGGATATCCCGATTGTGCATGGGATGGTGGTTATCACTACAGTAGCTATTCTGCAGAGTGCTGCCGAATGGATTATCAACCGGAACAAGAAACTTGAGGCATTTATGGAGGGTAGGCCGGACTGTCTGGTTAAGGACGGGATGATTGTTAATTCCTCACTGAACAAAAACAATCTGAGCCATGAAGATCTTTACAGGTTTTTGCGAAGTAGGGATATTGAACATTTGGGTCAGGTTAAGAATGCTTTTTTTGAAACTTCGGGACTGGTATCGGTATGGTGCTTTCCAAAATCTGAAATGGTTCCCGGATTAGGCATACTTCCTGAGGAACAAGTAGCTGAAGATCATATAAAGGCTGCTGGAACGCTAGTTTCTGTGGAAGGGCATTTTAGTTGTACCCATTGTGGTTATACACGGTATTTAGCTTTAGACAAGAAATTTCCGGATTGCCCAAAATGTGGTGGCAAAGAATGGATGAGGTCAGTTGAGCATTAAATGCTTAAGCCGATAAACGCTGATTTTCCATGTCGGCAATATTTTATTGTGGCCGTTATACTATATTAAATACAGAGACCGCCCCGGTATGTTTTTGAGTAAACTGTATATTATATTCCCTCCGGTTGTGGATTTGCCAGATAGTAAATTTTAATTACTAAAAATTTTAGTATAATTTTGATGTGCACTAAGGCAATGGGTTTATGATCAGGTCGTTTGAGAAAAGAGCAGAGCAGAAGATTTCGGGATTTCAGTCCCCGGCGGCGGATTATTTAGAAGGTAGGCTGGACCTGGGGGAAAAACTGGTGATAGATCCGCATTCCACTTTTTATTTCCAGATGCAGGGGACTGCTATGTTATCGTATGGTATAGCTGATGCTGATCTGTTGGTCATCGACCGCTCTCTGAAGCCCTGTCACGGGTCGATTGTTATTGCTTTTATCTCCGGCAGTTTTAGCTGTAGGTTGTTTTTGGAAGAAAACGGTTCTTTCCTGCTCAGCAACGATACCGGTTCGATATGCGAAACTGAAATGGGTATGCTCCAGGTCTGGGGGGTTGTCACCTCGGTGTGCAGGAACGTTTTACCAAAAACATTAAGGAGGGGAAGATATAACGATGTTTGCACTTTGTGACTGTAATAACTTTTATGCTTCGGCTGAAAGGCTTTTCCGTCCCGAGCTTAACGGTAAACCTGTAGTTGTGTTAAGCAACAATGATGGTTGCGTAATAGCAAGGAGTGAGGAGGCAAAAGCCTGTGGGATCAAAATGGGTGATCCTGAGTTTTTGGTAAGGGATCTGATCAAAAAGTTCAACATCTATGTTTTTTCCAGTAATTATGTGCTGTACGGTGATATGAGCGAAAGAGTGATGCATAACCTTGGCCGGTGGTTCCCCAGGCTTGATGTCTATAGTATAGATGAGGCTTTTGGGTGGCTTGGGGGTATTGGAGACCTTCAAAATTATACGCCTAAGATCCGAAATTCAGTTATCCGCAATACAGGCATTCCTGTATCAATCGGTGTTGCACCCACAAAAACGCTGGCAAAACTTGCAAATAAACTCTCTAAAAAGGCTGGCGGGGTAATGGTGTTGGATACTGATGAGAAGATCAGTGCCGCAGTCAGGGATTTTCCGGTTCACGAGCTTTGGGGAATAGGCCGACAGTATTACAAAAAGTTTGAGGAGCTGAATATCTCGACTGTGGGAGCTTTGAGGGAAATGCCGGAAATGTGGTTCAAGCAGCATATGACCGTTATGGGTCAGCGGATGTGGAACGAGCTCTGGGGAAGGCCGGCGATCCCGCTGGATGCAGTCAGGGAGGTTAAAAAAGGAATTACGGTCAGCAGGTCTTTCCGGAATTACATCGAACATCCGGATATCCTGGCCGAAGCCCTCACATTATATGCAAGCAGGCTGGCTGAAAAGCTCAGGACAGAAAAACTGCGGTGTTTATACCTTCAGGTATTTCTCTATACGAATAAGAACAGGGAAGACCATCCACAGCACTTTCCCAGCCATACCCATAAGCTGCTGATCGCAAGCAACAGCACCACAGATCTGGTCAGTATTGCAGTCCGTATGTCTGCAATGCTTTTCAAATATGGGGTTAAATATAGAAAAGCCGGTGTGATCGCCAGCGGCCTGGTGCCGGAAGCGGAGCTACAGCTGAGTGCATTTACGCCCCATGATAATGGAAAAAAAGATCTGGTATCCGGTGTGCTGGATAAACTGAACCTTGCTTATGGCAGGGGTACATTGAGAATGGCCACGGAAGGCTTTGAGAAAAATTGGCGGTTGAAACATGAATATTTATCAAAAGGTTACACCACAAGGTGGGCCGATATCATCAAAGTAGTTTAATCAAGTTAAAATAGAGATATGTGCGGAAGAACGCTGATTGGGGAAAGTCTGGCAATGGCTGCAAAAGCGGGCCTGCTGCTTGGGGGAGATGCTAGGGAAAAGGATACAAACCGTCCTCCTGGAACAGATATGCCGGTAATCCTGGATGCAAGGCCAGGGAGGCTGCATTATTTAAAATGGGGCTTGATCCCTTCGGGATCGAAGGAAGTGCCTAAATTTTCTACCACTTATTGCAGGATCGAAACGATGTACAGCCTGCCTACCTACCGTCCGTTGATCGGTAGAAGACACTGCGTTTTTGTCGTGGAAGGTTTTTATGAATGGGACCGTAGCGGGAGTGCGAAACAGCCCTACTTCTTTGAAAGGAAAGATGGTGGTATACTTTTATTGGCGGGCTATTGGGACAGCTGGAGAGATCCTCGTACTGGTATTGTGATCCCTTCCTGTACGATGATTATGCAAAAGGCAAACGATTATGTTGGGAAAATCCACGACCGGATGCCATGTATTCTGTCACAATCTGAGAGTGCCATTTGGCTGGACCGCGAACTTCCCGTTGAGCAGCGGTTAAGAGCCCTTCATCCGGTTGATAATGAATTGTTAAAAGGCTGGCAGGTGGATCCTAAGATCAATAATGCGCGTAACAAGGATGAAAACAACAATAATCCTTCCGGACCTGACCTGACGCTGTTTGATTAGTTGTAGAAATAATGCCGTATTGTTGTTTTCAGTAAGTTTATTTCCAGTTACCTGCCTAATTAAACCTATGGCATGATTAATCCTGTTGGGTTTGCAGCCTTCATCCTGATAACAAAACCCGTTTGGCAATACCTGAGCTGCCTGATAGCGGTATTGAGTTCATCTCTTGACCTCTGGGAAACCTACGCTGAATGGCAGATAAGAATGTAATGGTAATAGAAGTACTCCACCGAAATACACCTTCAGTCCATTTTTAAATGTTTTGTTGGTTATTTCAAAGCAAAAGACAGGCTGTCATTTCCCCAGGAAGCCTTAGCAAAGAATTTTATAGTGTTGACCAGCATATGGCCGCACGCGTTCGGGATCTGTTACAGCCTATGGTTCTGCGGATCAACCGTAATTTTTTTCCAATGGCCGTTGCAGTAAATGCAACAGGCCTCTATTATCTAAATATGCGCTGAGCTCGCCCAGCCAGTTATAGCTAAACCCTTCTTTATTGATCAGTCGTTCAGGCGAAAGAGATGTGATGTCGTTCAATGTGCTGAAATGCATTGAAGTACAAGCTTTACAGAATTAAGTACTAAAACCAAGTCTGTCAATAGGGGTGTGTAATAATTCCTCAATTTCCATATTTTTAGTTACATGACGTGTTATAAAGATACATTTTTTCATTTTTAATTAGATATATCGATTGTGCTGTTTCTTTTTAAGAGTACCTCTCACGCATCATTTTGGTTGCTTTACGTTATGAGTAGAGCTAAAAACGAAGGGAGCGCGAGAATATAAAGCAAGTTTTAAATTGGTTTGGTGTACCGAATATGTTTCCTTAGGGAGGCTAAAGGCGAACGGAATTATTAAAAATTTGCCTTTAAACATGACCTTAACCGTACCCAGCTCTGGTGATATTGAAAACAATTGTTAATATTATAGTCATTTATTATCAATTCATCTGGTAGTGCGCTGAGTTTAAACCCTAAAACAGCTAAGCATCCGTATGGAATTTGATAACGGACAATAAAAATTCGATGTCGATTAATTTTGATAAACCTGACAGAAGATATAAGATCGAAAAGAAAATATTTATATCGATTCACGATATAATTTGTGTAGACCTGGCGACTGCGAGATACAGTAATAAGCTTAACCCAATACTAAACTTTACCATGGATAATGAAGCAAGCGCAAAACTTGCATCGTTAGCCGATGGTTCTGTGGCAAGAAGGGAGATGGGACTTGTAATCAATTCCAAACTTATTCAGGTTTCAACAATATTTGGAGAATTTTCCAGGAACAAAATGAGTATGACATGAGAGTTGCGAAAGAAGAATTACTTAAGCTAAAGGAAAATATTGACCATGAAAAGGTTAGTCCTGAATAAATCATCAATGATTGGTTTTTATGGCAGAGACCAATGTGCTGGTTGAAGAGTTTTGTTGAAGTAAAAACTAATCATTGATATTGTGTTGTAATATAAATATTACATTTAGTTAAATAAAGAATACGCTATCTATAACGAAAATACTACTATTTGTAAAGGATTTCTGCCTTTCCATGTATTTGAATAGTACGGTGGTTACTAAGGTTATATTATTGCGCTCAATAAGGAGATATGTTCTTCGTATCGAAATCCATATTAATAATTTACTGTAACATAAATGCAGATTTTTAAAGTCATCCGTCCCAATCTTGAAAGTATAACCCGGCAATTGTTGAGCAGCTTGAGTGTCCGGATTACAAAGTCAACAGCCGACTACTGTTTGCAGGAGCACCCTGGTTATCCAAGCCTGCTTGCTTTGAGCGATTGTCTCTCGGATTGGAAGATTGAAAACCAGGCTTACTTGATCAAACGGGAAGATTACGATGCAGACGACTTACTATTCCCTTTTATAGCGCATTTCAAAGAAAATGGTGGACGTTTCGTACTGGTAAAATCGATCGAAAACGGTAACGTGGTATTTGCGGACGAATTTAAAAAAAGGTGGAAGATAAGCGAAGAAGAATTTTTGGATAGGTGGGATGGCATTGCTCAGCACGCTGAAAAAACTGCGATAAGCGGTGAACAAAATTACATCAGTAAATACATTCAGAATAAGCTGAATTACTTGATTATACCAGGAATTTGCGCCCTGTTTATTACTACATTTTTTTACCTGTCTAGTTTTGGCGCATTTTCTCCTGAAAATGTCTGGATTTTTACGGTTAAGTTCATTGGTATAACGGTTAGTGTATTACTCCTAATCCAGTCTATTGGAGGCAATAATCCTTTTCTAAAGAAAATTTGTGGGATTGCAGGTAAAAGTGACTGTAATGATGTTCTTCATTCAGCTGCAGCCAAGATCACGCCTTGGCTTAGCTGGAGCGAAGTGGGATTCTTTTATTTCACAGGAACTCTAATTATGCTAACCATTAAACCATCATCGTTAAATACGCTCTCTGCCATCAATATCTTTGCATTACCTTATACTTTCTATTCCGTATTTTACCAATACAGGTCGCAAAGTTGGTGCATTTTATGTTGCACGGTCCAGTTGGTATTGTGGTCCGAGTTCCTGATCAACCTAGTGCACGGCTCGATTGGTTTGGATGTTACCCTGTCTTCTTTAGGCTACCTATTATTGTCATTTTCATTCCCAGTATTCATTTGGGCCTTCCTAAAACCTTTTTTTATTAAATCTTCGCAATTTGGAGCATTGAAAAACCAATTGAAAAACTTCAAATATAATGGTGAGTTATTTCGAAAGGCATTGACCAGCCAGCCACGGTATGCCGTTCCGGAGGATTTAATGCCTGTAGTATTTGGCAATCCTGACGGAAAAACAATTGTGACACTAATCAGCAGCCCATATTGTGACCCTTGTGGTAAGGCACACCAGTCGCTGAAAGATTGGGCAGAAATCAATAAGGACTTGCAAGTAAGGTTGTTTTTCAAAACAGGGGGTAGGAAAAATGAGGATAAAACACTGTTTGCTGAGCATGTTACCGCAATGGGGGTGCAATATAAAAGACACTATGTTGGACAGGCAATACATCAATGGTATGGGCAATCCATTAAAAAATTTGAAACCTGGAAGGTAGATCATCCTGTTAAACCTGATGAACGGGTAAAGGTTGCCGTGGAAAGACAGAAAGAATGGTGTGATCTTGTAGAGACTGTATACACTCCGACAATACTGGTTAATGGTTATAAACTCCCTGATCCTTATGATATTGAAGATGTCAGGTATTTCACCAACTTGCCCGGATAATTCTCAGGCAAATGGAGAATTCATAAAGAAATTTGTACAAAACGGATCAGCGGGTTGCAAACTGTCTATCCACCGGAGTACCCGCGTTTACAGGGACCGCCAAGTTGCCTTGCGATAAAGTCAGCATTAAATTTCAACAAAAAAATATGAAAAGCGTAAAATTTAACAATGAAAACACAACGGGTGCAGTTCTATTGAGCCGTGCGGACATGAAAAATGTAATGGGTGGGAATATTGAACCTGCTATGCCATGTGATAAAGTAGTTTGCCAGGCGGATAGCTGGTGCTGCGATACTTCAGGCGTTTGTGTTTCAAGAAACGGTGGAAAATGCTAATCTAGCAGTTATATGTACTGGGTGGTCTGTAAACAGCCACCCAATTTTTCCTATATTTAGAAATTTAAAACTTAAGAATTGAAAAGAATTATTTTAATCATATGGGGTTTAATGCCCTTAGCTGCTTCAGCTCAAGATGTAAATGCCACAGCGTTCAAAGTTGAGGGTAATATTAATTTGGATACCGGAAGGCTGGATGTTGAAATGGCTGAAAACAAGGCATTATATCCTGACGGATTTAAAAATTTCTCAGTTACGATTAAAAATGGAAAATTTCTAATTACAGGTAAAACCATGTATCCGATCTGGGTGTCGTTTAAAGTTGGAGATAAGTATTCTTCAAACAGTACGGCTATTGCTCCGGGAGAACAGCTAATAAGCCTAAATGTAGATTCAAACAACAGTTCTCCTAAAAACACCAATTCTGTAATGGCTGATGAGGGAAAGTATAGCTACTACCTAAAAGATGCTGCACTGAAAACACAGCTATATAGAAAGCATTATGATAGCCTGAGAGTAATTTACCCGGGGAATTTTCCTGGTGAAGTTGAATATGCGAGCAGAAAGGAATTAAAGGATTCATATGCCGCGAATGACATCGCGATGCTGAATTTCATTAAAGCCAATCCCAATTCGTATTATGCTATGCTTAAGTTATATCATATTGTCGACTTTGGATACAATCAGACACTTGGCGAGGCATACAGAAGTTTTTCTACAGCGCTAAAAAAATCGCCTTATGGTGAGCTTTTGTTAAAAAAAATAAATGTGGCAAAGCAAATTGCTAAGGGATCGCAGCTTCCTGCGTTAAATGTAAAAGACCAAGATGGGAGAAAAATTGATTTTCAAAAATATTCGAGCAAGAAGTACGTACTAATTGATCTGTGGTACAGCCACTGTGCTCCATGTATCGCCCAATTCCCCGACCTGAAAGACATCTATAAAGAGTTTTCGGGTAAAGGTTTCGAGATTTTGTCTATCTCCACAGATAAGGAAAAATATGTTAACGATTGGAAAGCCGTGATCTTAAAACACAAGTTGCCATGGCCACAGTATTTGGATTTAAATGGCGTCGAAGCGCACAGCTTCAATGTGAAAATATACCCATCAAGCCTTCTTGTGGATCAAAAGGGTAAAATAGTGGCAACAGATATTTCACCGATCGAATTGAAATATTTTTTGGGTGAAAATCTGAAATAATTAAAAAATCATAATAGGTGGCAGCGGTTTGGCAAGCGGCCATTCAAATTATATGTTTAGGATTTTGTACATGCGCAAATTATCCTAGCTAAACTTTTGCCTAAATAAAACCATCAAATTCTTGAAAAAATTTATTTTCTACAAACAGCCTGATCAAATGGACTGTGGGCCTACCTGCTTAAAAATGATCGGTAAGCACTATGGAAAAAACATTAGTCTTCAGAGGCTTAGAGAAATTTCTGGTATCAACCGCGAAGGTGTTTCACTTTTGGGGCTCAGCGATGCTGCGGAACGAATTGGATTCAGGACATTAGGCTCAAAGTTAAACCTGTCTCTATTGGAGAAAACAGAGCTTCCTGTAATTCTTCACTGGAACCAGAATCACTTCGTTGTATTATACAAAATCCGGAAAGAAATTTTTTACATTGCAGATCCGGCAAAAGGTCTGATCGAATATAGCACGGCAGAGTTTTTACATCATTGGTCAAACGAAAATTCCGGGCAGCAAAAAATCGGGATATCGTTGTCTCTTACGCCAACACCGGAATTTTTTGCCCATGAAGAGGATGAGGTAAAGCCTGCGAATCTGTCACAGATACTTGGTTATCTGTTTAGATATAAGTCGTTGCTTGTTCAACTCATATTAGGAATTGGTATTGGTAGCCTGTTACAGCTTATTTTCCCGTTTTTAACGCAATCTGTCGTTGATGTTGGGATCAATACAAGGAACCTAAATTTTATTTATGTTATCCTGATAGCCCAATTAATGCTCTTGGTAGGCCGGCTTAGCGTAGATTTTATACGATCCTGGATTTTATTGCATATCAGCACAAGAATAAATATTTCTATACTGACGGATTTCCTAATTAAGTTAATGAAGCT
>Ga0182006_1000866_pt1 | contig 20313 bp, 20 predicted proteins | sample Sormic07211104_1_FD_123022 | JGI IMG/M metagenome (GOLD analysis project Ga0182006, IMG submission 123022) | Rhizosphere microbial communities from Sorghum bicolor, Mead, Nebraska, USA - 072115-104_1 MetaG | ecosystem: Host-associated > Plants > Roots > Rhizosphere | place: USA: Nebraska...
CATATCCATGGTGCGGCGTAAGATCGGCTCCATACCCAACCACTGCAACTCGGAGCACATCATCATGAAACGCCAGACTATCCTCGGTATCGCTTTCTCGGTTTTTGCACTGAATGCCTTCGCCGCCACCGAAACCGACCCGCTGTTCAGTGATGCGGTCGCGGCCGCCACTCAAACAGACCGCTTGTTCAGCGATGCAGTAGCCGCAACCGAAACTGACCCGCTGTTCAGCGATGCAGTCGCTGCGACCGAAACTGACCCACTGTTCAGCGATGCAGTAGCCTCTGATGGCTCCGATCATCTGCAAGGCAATCGGGTCGCCGAAGGTGGCGCTGACCGTCTGCTCGAACGTCGCACCGCTTGAGCGCAACGATGAGCATCTATACCGAATGCCACCTTAACCACAGGCGGCATTCTTTCTATTCGGGCATCACGACACTCATTTAAACCTCGCTCGGCAGCACAGCCTTATCCCTGTCGCGACCCTTGAACGTCGCCCAGAAACACATCAGCACCGCTACGGAAAAACCGGCGGGGAACAGCCAGATGCTTTGCCAGTCATGGCCTGCACTTGATGTGAAGTGGTCAGTAATCCGTCCCGCAATCCAGAACCCAATCAACATGCCCAACCCGTACGTGGCCAAGGTGATCAAACCTTGCGCTGAGCTGCGGAAGCGTTCCGGTGCCTTGGCATCCGTGTAGATTTGCCCGGACACGAAGAAGAAGTCATAGCACACGCCGTGCAGGGCAATGCCGATCAGCAACATGAATGCCTGATCGTCGTTATTGCCGAAGGCAAACAGCACGTAGCGCAACGCCCAGGCAGCCATGCCGACCAGGAGCGCTATCTTGATGCCGAAGCGGTGGATGAACAGCGGCAACAGCAACATGAACAGTACTTCCGACACCTGACCGATGGCCATTTTCGCCGTCGGATTGGTCACGCCGATCTCGGCCAGAAACGGATTGGCATTCTGGTAATAGAACGCCAGCGGAATGCAGATCAGGATCGAGGCAAGGAAGAACACCAGATAGCTGCGATCCTTGAGCAAACCCAGCGCATCGACGCCGAGCATCTGCTTGAGGCTTGATGCGCCGGCTGCGGTTTTCAGCGGTGCAGTGTTCGGCAGACTGAAGCTGTAAAGCCCCAACAGCAGCGACGCGACGGCGGACATCAGGAACGTATTGCGCAAGCCTCCGGCGGCGATGCTTTGCTGCGAATCCCAGGCGAACACGAAACTGATCACCACACCAGCGACAATCCAGCCCACCGTGCCCCACACGCGAATGCGCGAGAACTCCAGCGCAGGGTCTTTGATCTGGCGGAACGCCACGGCGTTCACCAGTGCCAATGTCGGCATGTAGACCATCATGTAGGCGAGCACATAGGGATAGAACGCGCTGAAATCCGCCGCGCGATAAAGCTGATAGAGCAACACCGCGCCGAGCAAATGCAGCACCGCAAGAATACGTTCGGCATTGAAGAAACGGTCGGCGATCAGCCCAATGACAAACGGTGCCAGAATCGCGCCCCAGGACTGCGTGGCGAAGGCCATGCCGACCTGACCACCACTGGCGGCCAGCGTTGTCGCCAGAAAAGTACCGAGGGTGACGAACCAGCCACCCCAGATGAAAAACTGCAAAAACATCATCACGCTGAGTCGCGCATTCATTACGTTCATTTCAGATCACCGTATTGTTTTTATGTCGGTAACGCGGATGAATCAGTCGTCAGTCAGGCCGAGCAAGCGCCGGTTGGAAGCGGCGTCCGCGCTGACCCCGGCGAAATCGTCGAAAGCCTTGGCGGTCTTGCGGATCATGTGCCGCTCGATGAAGGCCGCGCCTTCTGCCGCGCCCTGTGCGGAGTCTTTCAGGCAGCATTCCCACTCGAGCACCGCCCAGCCGTTGAAGTCGTATTGGCACAGTTTGCTGAAGATCGATTTGAAATCGATCTGGCCATCGCCCAGCGAGCGGAAGCGCCCGGGACGTTCGACCCAGCCCTGATAACCGCCGTAGACGCCGGAGCGCGCATCGGGGCGGAATTCGGCATCCTTGACGTGAAACATGCGGATGCGCTGGTGGTAGCGGTCGATGAAGCCGAGGTAATCCATTTGCTGCAGCAGCAGGTGGCTCGGGTCATACAGAATTGCCGCGCGAGGGTGGTGATTCACCGCTTCGAGAAACTGTTCGAACGACGCGCCGTCATGCAGGTCTTCGCCGGGATGGATTTCGTAGCACAGATCAACGCCTGCCTCTTCGAAGCAGTCGAGAATCGGCAGCCAGCGCTTGCCCAATTCGGCGAAACCTTGCTCGACCAAGCCAGCCGGACGTTGCGGCCACGGATAGACGTAGGGCCAGAGCAGGGCGCCGGAAAAGGTCGCATGGGCCGTTAGTCCGAGACGCTGGCTGGCACGGGCGGCCAGTTTCAACTGCTCAATGGCCCACGCGGTGCGCTCCTGCGGCTTGCCGCGCAGTGCTGGCGGGGCGAAGTCGTCGAACAGGCTGTCAAACGCCGGATGCACCGCGACCAATTGCCCTTGCAGGTGCGTCGACAACTCGCTGATAACTACACCGGCGCGGGCGCAAACGGCGATCAGTTCGTCGCAATAGTCCTGATTCTCGGCGGCGCGCTGCAAATCGATGAAGCGCGTGCCGAGGGTCGGTACCTGGATGGCTTTGTAGCCTTGCGAGGCCGCCCACTCGGCGATGTTGGCGAGGGAGTCGAATGGCGCTTCGTCAGCGATGAACTGAGCGAGGAAGATGCCGGGGCCTTTCAAACCTGCGGCGTTCTGCTGATTACTGTTCATTGTGCGGGGCTCCTGTCAGTTGGCCGGGGATCTCGCTCCACTTCTCGTTGCCAAGATGATTGGCGATGGCGGTTTCAATGAAGGCCATGCCGCGCAGGCCGGTATCGATGCCCGGTACGCCCGGCGCCTGATGGCCCTCGGCGCCATGCACAATCGCTTCGGCGAGATCGCCGTACAGGTTGGCCATGGCTTCCAGATAACCTTCGGGATGCCCCGCAGGCAGGCGCATGCGTTGGGTTGCGGCGGCACACAGCCACGGCTGACCGACTCCGGAGCGCAGAACGCGCATCGGCTCGTTCAACGGTCGATGAATCAGGCTGGCCGGCTGTTCCTGACGCCATTCCAGCCCACCCTTGTCACCGTAGACGCGGATCTTCAGCGGGTTTTCCTCACCGGCGCAGACCTGACTGGCGAGCAAAACGCCACTGGCGCCATCGCGCATCTTGAACAGCATCGCCACATCGTCATCCAGTTGCCGACCCTCGACATGGGCGCCGAGCATCGCGCAGATGAACTGGATCGACTGACCGGTGACAAACTCCGCGAGGGAAAACGCATGAGTGCCGATATCGCCGATGCAGCCGCCGATCCCTGACTGCGCCGGGTCGTCGCGCCAGCCGGCCTGCTTGTTGCCTTGCCCGGCAACGTCGCTGCTGAGCCAGCCTTGCGGGTACTCGACGATGACTTTGCGCACGTGCCCGAGCACGCCGCTGGCGACCATCTCGCGGGCCTGCCAGACCATTGCATAGCCGAGGTAGGTGTGTGCGAGCCCGTAAATTCGCTGGCTGTTGATGACCACCGAGTGCAGCGCCTGCACCTCGGCGAGGTTCAGCGCCGCAGGTTTCTCGCTGAACACATGAAAACCGGCGCGCAATGCCTCATGGGCAATCGGTGCATGTAGATGATTGGGGGTGACGATGACCAGCAGTTGCATGCGCTGCTCGGCGGGCAGGGCGGCCTCGCGGGCGAGCAGGGTTTGCCAGTCGTCGTAACAACGCTCGGCAGCAACACCCAAGGCCGCAGCGGTGCGCTGATTATTCTCCGAGTCGCGGCTGAACGCGCCACAGACCAGTTCGAAGCGTCCGTCGAGGCCGGCGGCTTGCCGGTGGGCACGGGCGATGAAGGAGCCTTCACCGCCGCCGACGAAACCCATTCTTATTTTTTTTGCGGCGTACATGGCAGTCGTCTCGGTAGCTGGATGCAAGTTTGATAATGATGTAACCGGTTACATAGTGGGCGAAATCTAGGCGTGAAATAGCAGGGTGTCAAATGCCAGCGGATGATCGACAGCGTTTCGAACGCGCTTCGGCTGCGGTAAGCTCCGCGCCTGATCGGCATGAAACAACGAGGTGGTTTTGTCCAATATTCGCGAAGTGGCTCGGCTGGCAGGTGTTTCAGTGGCGACCGTGTCGAGGACTTTGAAATCGCCCGAGCGCGTCCTCGCAGCCACCCGCGAGCGCGTTATGGCGGCAGTTGAGCAAGCGGGCTACCGGCCTAATCTGATGGCCGTGCAGTTTCGCTCGCGACGCACCGGCAATCTGGTGATTCTGGTGCCGACCATCGCCAACACCTTTTTTGCCCGGGTCATCAGCGGCGCCCAGCAAGCGGCCCAGGCGGCCGGCTATCGCTTGCTGCTCTGCGACACCCAGGGCCGGGAAGAACTGGAGCGGCAATTCGCCGAGCTGGTGTACGCCTATCAGGCCGACGGGGTGATCCAATTGCGCGCTTACGATCCTTTCGAAAACGCTCCGGCCGACGCCGATGTGCCGCCGATCGTTAACGCCTGCGAAGTGATCAAGGCCGGGCGTTATCCAACCATCAGCCTCGACAACGTCACCGCCGCCCAAGCCATGACCGAATACCTGATCGCCTTGGGACACCGACGCATCGGCCTGATCAAAGGCTCGAAAAAAAGTCCGCTGACCCGCGATCGACTGGCAGGCTACGAAGCGGCATTACGCGCGGCCGGAATCGCCTTTGACGAGGCACTGATTTGCCATGGCAACTTCACCCTTGAAGCCGGCTTCGCAGGAGCGGAAAGGATGCTGGCAATGGTCAATAGACCCACCGCTCTGTTCTGTGAAAACGATGAAATGGCCATCGGCGCGCTCAAGCGCATCCGGCTGGCCGGGCTGCGTGTTCCCGAGGACATTTCACTGGTCGGTTTCGATGACATTCCGATGGCTGCGTACTGCGATCCGCCGCTGACCACCATCTCGCAACCAGCCGAGGCTTTCGGGGCCAAGGCGGTCGAGATGCTGATTGCCCTCATCGAGAAACAGCCGCTGACAGAGCGGCATGTCGTCCTGCCGTTCGAGCTGACGCCACGCAGCAGTACGGCCAGCGTCGACAACTCGGGCAAGCGGTAGCCGAATCACGCCGCTGGCGGTTTCGCCAGCGCAATGCCCGCCGCGCCCAAGCGCTTGAGCACTTCGAACAACAGATCACTTTTGGTCAGCCCGACGATCCTCGGGCTACCGACATAACCGGTGACCGTGAGGGTTATGCCGTCCGGCGACAATTTGCTGAAACGCACGAACGGCGCCGGTTTATCGAGGATGGTTTCGTTCTCGTGATAGGCGTCGAGCAGCAGTTGTTTGACCTCCTCAGGATCGATATCCAGCGGGAACACCAGCTCCAGCGATGCCACGCCCTGAGCAGTGCCGCCGAGGGTAACGTTACGCAGGTTCTGCGAGATCAGTTGCGAGTTGGGCACGATCACGATCGAGCGGTCGCTGAGCTGGATTTCCGTGGCACGCACGTTGATCCGGCGGATATCGCCCTCGACGCCGCTGATGCTGATCAGGTCGCCGACCTTGACCGGGCGCTCGGTGAGCAGGATCAGGCCGGAGACGAAATTCTTGACGATCTCCTGCAAACCGAAGCCGATGCCCACCGACAGCGCACTGACGATCCACGCCAGGTTGGTCCACTGCACGCCCAGTGACGAGAGGGTCAGCAGAATCACAAAGGCGTAGCCGATATTCGAAAACAACGTACTCAACGACGCACACATGCCCGGGTCCATGTCGGTCTTGGGCAGGAATTCGTTGTCGAGCCAGCGGCTCAATGCGCGGATCAGCCAGATGCCTATCAGCAGCGCCAATAGCGCATTGAGCAGGTGTGCCGGGACGATGTTCAGCTTGCGCAAACCGGCGCCGCCGAGGATCGACATGATGTTGGTGACCAGTTGGCCGAGCGTGGTGCCGATACCGCCGACGAACAACGAAATCAGCGCCATCAACATCAGCCCCGCGCGGCTGACGCCGGACAACAGGATCGACGTCTGCTCAAGGCGCCGATCGCTGACGCCGAGCAATTGCTTGAGCGCCTGGCCGCTCGCGTGTTTCGGCGAAAACAGGTGCTCGCAGGCGTCCTTGACCAACTGAATCAGCAAGTAAAACCCCGATAACACGATGTAGCCCCAGACCAGCTCATAACTGATGAACCGCGCCAACGATACATATCCCGCCAGCAACGCGATGGCCGATGCAAACATCGAGAGGCTGGCGACGCTGTAGATCAGCCCGGCGAACACGCTGTTCGTCGCCGAGGGGTCATTGGCCGCGACCAGCGCCTTGCGCACTTTGCCGACGCGCAAAAGCATCGTGCCGATGATCGCCAGTACCACCATCGAAATCACACCGCGCCCGGCCATAACGATATCGCTGCTCATGCCTGTGGCATTGGCGACCTGCACCAGCGTCACCAGCACCAGCAAGGTACAGGCAAGAATCCGCGGATAAGGTTTGAGCGCCATCGCCACCGGATCGGCAATCGCCGGCAGGCGCCACGACGGATGTTCGGTCGACAGCAGCGCGCGGCTGAGCCCGGTGATCAGCACGCAGGCGTACACGACTTTTTCGAACTCTTCGGAAAACGTCTCCAGCACCGGCGGCAGGGCGTCGTGGCGGGTACAGGCGTAGAACAGTAGTTTCAGGGCGATGGCGGTGGTTATGAACGTCGCGATGGCTGACGCGAAGGCCAAGGCACTGCGGCGCAGTCGGCCCTCCGCCACGCGATGAATGCAGAACCAGGTCAGCCCACGCTCAGCCAGACGGCGGCCGAACGTCCAGACCAGCAGCGCCAACAGCACCAGCACGCAGGTGAAGAAACGCTCGCCCGGCGCCCAGACCGTGGCCCAGACGTCACTGACCTGCGCCACGAACAGGCGCAGCCGCTGGCGGTCGTCCTCGCTTGGACTGACCAGCGGCGCCCAGAAATGCGGACTCAATACGCTACGGGTACTCAGGGTCAGTTCGCTTTCCAGCAGCGTGCGGCGGATCCCGGCAATTTGCGTGATCAGATCGGCGGCATTCTGTTTCAGTGCGGAGAGGCTTCTCAGCGTGCCATCGACCTTGTTTTTCTGCTCCGCCAGCGCGGCCCGCTGCGCGACAATATCCGCTTGCTCGGCAGCTACCTCGGCGTCTGGCGCCGTGCCCAGTACGCCCAGTTGCACCGCCAGTTGCGCCTGTTGTGGCAACAGCGCTGCCGACAGCCGGTCGACATCGAGAATGAACGCCTGCACCCGGTCCTGCGGGCCTTCGAGCTGGTTGTAATTGTTGGCTGCCGAAATCTGCTGCTTCAGCCCGTCGAGGCGTTGTTGCAGGGCTTGCAGATCGCTTTGCGAAATCACTGGTAGCGGCGCTGGGCTTGAGTTCGCCGGCGGCGCAAGGTCCGCCGCCCTCAGTGCAGCGCTGCCCGGCATGAGCAGTAGGAACAGAATGAAAAACAACGACTTGAATGAACAGCGCATGGGGGCGGCGGGCTCGAGTGGATCACACAGTCTATGAGGGTAGGTGATCACGCCGAATGGAGCGGAAAACTTTCATGGAACAGGCATTTTGTGCGGACAGAATTTCATGTGGTGCTACCCGTCCTTGGGCGGGGGGCAACAGCTGAGTAATATTTGCGCATGTATAATCAGTCGATGTAGGTGAAAATCACCCAGCAAGCGAAGGCGACATGCAGGTTTTTTGAAAGTGAGGGGCCAAATGGAAGGAAAAAATATTCTGTTTCTTGGCAAATCGCTATTATAGTCCCTTTAAATTTTGATGTCTTTTTTCATCAATTCAAGTCCTTGAAAATTAATTTTATGTAGGTGCGCTTGTGGTGCGGAAGGGAATCGGTGGTGATGGAAACAGCATAGAAGTTGTTTTTTCCAAGGAGGCAATACAGCCAGAACTGTTGAGCAGGAGTACTATCTATATCGTACCGAGTGCGGATCGCTGGAATGATTTCGGGTATCGAACAAAAATCGATATTCAAATTCACTTGGAAGACGGGCATGATCTCATAGTGGCGGGTTATATAGGATTTATTACCAACTCCGAAAAAGATTCAAATGGCGTTGATAGGGTTCAAGAGTTAATGGAAAGCTCTAGCGCTTTGTTGATTCCTTCCGCGGCAGGATACAAGTTTTTTACAATGCTGGCTGATATGGAGTCCTATAGAAAGCTAGTAAGATATTTTGGCATTGATAATGCCGTCGTTGTGCTTAGGTCTATAAATGATGTAGTTGTTTTTCGTGAATTTAAGACGTCGGCCAATTGGTTGGATGTCGCTTGCCAGTCAAGTGTCTTTCTGAAATCATTCATGAGAAATACTGAATCATTTTTTGCATTTAATAATGCGGGTTCGATACTTCGCGGTAGTGAGATGGAGAAGTTTCAGGCTATGTCAAATAGTCTCGCGATTAGTTTCAAATTGGCAGGGAAACTAAATCATCATCAGATGTCTTTCCGCTTTGGTCACGTCGAAAGTCTTCCAAAACGAATGGCTGTCATCATAGGTGAGAATGGTGTTGGTAAAAGCCAGACTTTAGGAAGAATAGTGAGAGCGGCGATCGTCGGGAGTCAAGATTTGATAGATGCTGACACTCTACAACGTCCTTCGTTTAATAGGATATTAGCGTTTGCGCCCTCCGCAGAGGCCGGCTCTGTATTTCCCACCGATCGTCGCAAACGCACGAAGGTATGGTACAAGAGATTTGCTCTTAATAGGATTGGTGCATCTCAAACAACAAGAAATCGGGTTTCAGATTTAATCGTTCAGGTCGCGAGGTCGGACGAATATCTTGGAGCTAATTCAAGATGGGAATTGTTTATAGAGTCGCTTCAGGCCATTAAAGGTTGGGAGGAAATAAGTCTCAGATTCAACGAGGACTCCGGTGGTTTCATAAAGCTGCAAGAGTTGGCAGGGGGGCGCGAAGAACGAGTTTTGGACACTTACGCCGCTCTTGATCTCCGTAAAGACCCGCTTAGAGTAATTGCTGGTGTTGGATATCCATTAAGCAGCGGTGAGATTTCATTTTTGCGATTTGCTGCTCAGGCCAGTTTGTACGTAGAAAACGGGTCTCTTCTTCTGCTGGATGAACCAGAGACACATCTGCACCCAAATTTCATAAGTAAATTTGTCGGATTGTTGGATCGTTTACTGGAGTTGACTGGTTCGGCGGCGATCATCGCAACTCACTCTGTTTATTTCGTTAGAGAAGTTTTTCCTGAACAGGTCACCGTTTTACGAACTAGTGTCAATGGTGTAGTAGAAATGCCAGTGACTGCACTCCAAACCTTTGGTGCTGATGTTGGAGCTATCTCTTATTTCGTGTTTGGCGAGGATGAGCCATCGGATTTGGCAATGAGAGTTGAAAGAAAATTGCTCGAAATGTATGAGCGCTGGGAAGATTTGTATGCGGACTACAAAGATAAGCTTTCTCTAGAGGTGTTGAGTTCATTGCGTCGTGTGTTGGAAGATCAGAGACATGAATAAAATATCAAGACCTCCATATAATGACGCTGCAGCGATATCTGCTCTAGCGGAAAACGCGCGTGTAATAAGCCATCCTCATCTCCAAGCTTCGGTAAAATACATCCTGCAAAATTACAAGCAATATGTATCGGCCGAGGGTAATGCTTTTATTGTTTCCCCTGTAAAGTTGTCAGCTGATGTGGGTTGTTTTTTAAAGAAGCACTATTCAGCGCCTCCTAAAGATTTGCAATATATAAGCGAAATGCGGCGAGAAAGTAGATATTTGGGGTGCCCTATGTGTGGCTCTATGTTAAGTGGTACGTTAGATCACTTGCTACCAAAAAACAGTTACCCTGAGTTTTCAGTGTTTTCCCAGAATCTTGTTCAAGCTTGTCAATGCAATTCACTGCGAAGTGAAGTCTTAATGGGGGTAGCGAACGAGAGGGTGCTACATCCGTACTTTGATGAATGTCTGTCTGAACGTTTGATTGGAGCTGGCTTCGAGGATCTAGGCCGCAGTCCGAAGGTCAGTATTAAGGTTTCAGTTAGCTCTGCGCATCGAAATTACTCTGCTATTTGTTTTCACCTTAAAGAGGTTGTTCTGAAGACAGGTATATTAGGCTATATGATCAGGCAGTGGAGTAATTTTGTGCGAAAGCCTAGCTTGGTTGTCAGATCGCTTGAAAAAAACCCAGCCTCATTGAGTGAGTTGGAGTGCGCCCTTCTTAAGGAACGAGCACTTATAGATGACGCAAGGGACGGAAAAAATACATGGGACTCCGTCTTTTTATCCGGGTTGCTGGATCCGCCGGTATTGTTATGGATTTATAATTCCCTGCATTTTGCTGGCAGGATAGAAGATGGCCCATTAGTCTAATTTATTTAAGTTTGGTTTAGAGCGAGGCGATCGGTCTTTCTAAATACATGTCATAGCTGAGTCCACCGTTTTCTTGTACTGCGACACTAAGAACTGCATCTTCGGTTGCTCGGTGCCCAAAGCCTAATGTGACAAATGCAAGCTTGCGTTCAGTCATCCCTATGGAATGATCAGCGCAGCGCATGGTCAACCGGCAATAAAGGCTTCGAGAGCACACCATGTCCATTGCCAGGGAAACGATTGAATACTTGCGTCACCATTCACTGATGATCACCACCGCTGAGTCCTGTACGGCAGGAGAAATCGTCATGATTTTATCGGGAGTGCCCGGTAGCGGCGAGTTGATCGAATGCGGCTATGTGGTCTACTCGCCACAGGCCAAGCAGCGCCTGCTGCACGTCAGCCCGGCGACCATGGACACCTTCAATCTGACCAGCGTCGAAGTTGCCAGTGAAATGGCCATCGGCGCGCTGCGCGACAGCACCGCCAACGTTGCGGTCGCCACCACCGGCATTCTCGGCCCCGACGACATGGATGGGATAAAAGCCGGTACGGTGTGTTTCGCCTGGGCGTTCCAGTTCGATGACAAACATTTTCTGTTCAGCACCCAGCAATGGTTTCCCGGATCGCGCAGTGAAGTGCAGAACCTCGCTTCTGAATTCGCCTTGCAGCAGTTGCCGGATTATCACCGTCGCGCCCTGCGCGGTGAAGGAGGGTGGAGTCAATGAAGGATGAGACTGACCATCCCGATCTGCACAGCAGGCAGTTCCCAGTGCAGGAGGACATGGCCTTCCAACTGAAGGTCTGGCGCTTCGAGCACATCGGTTGGTATCTGCTGGTGCTGTGCATGCTGCTCGGTCTGTTGGGGCTGTTTTCCCGTGGCGTGCTCAGTTCCCAGGATGCGCGCAGCGATGATGGCAAACTTCAGGTCGAGTACGAGATGTTCCATCGCAACGGCTCGACCAACCCATTGAAACTCAGCGTGCACGCGACGCCTGAAGCTACTGTCGAACTGGACATCGGCGGCGAGCTGCTCGATGGCTTCAGCATTGAAACGATGCAGCCGGCGCCGGTGCGTATGCGCAGCTCAGCGCAGGGCATGCGCTTGTGGTTGCAGGCGGACGCGCAGGGCCAGGCGACGCTTTACCTGACCCTGCGTGGCGACGGATTGGGCCTGTTTCGCAGCCGTATCCGCGCGCCGGGCTCGAGCGAAGTCAGGTTCACTCAATTCATTTATCCATAGGTGACCCATGGACTCGGTGTTGCGCGCACTCGCGATGTATCTGGCACTGATGGTGCTGTTCAAAATTGCCGGCCGGCGTTCGCTGGCCGAACTGACCACTTTCGATTTCGTCTTGCTGATGATCATCGGTGAAGCGACTCAGCAAGCGCTGCTGGGCGATGATTTCTCCCTGACCAATGCGTTTTTGGTGATCATCACCCTGATCGCCATCGACGTCGGGTTTTCCCTGCTCAAACAGCGTTCCAGCTGGATCTCGCGATTGATCGATGGCGAGCCGACGATCATCGTCGAGAACGGCAAGCTGCTGCATCGACGTCTGCGTCATGCGCGCCTGGTCGAGGCGGATGTCATGGAGGCGGCGCGCTCCAGCCAAGGCATTGAAACCATCGAGCAGATCAAATTCGCGATCATTGAGCGCAACGGCAAGATTTCCGTGATCCGCCAGGATCCGGAAGGCGGCTGAGCCTTTGGCACCATGGGGTCGCAATTTTTTTGAACGCTCAAAAGGCCTCGCAGCCCAATGCTTACCAGTCATTGGAGGATCGCGAAATGAACGAGGCAGCGAGTTATTTTTCCATCGCCGTGGCGGTGATCATTCTGCTGGTTGACCTGTGGGCGATCGTCAGCGTGTTTCGCAGCAACAAGAGTGTTGGCGTCAAAGCCGCTTGGGCGATCGGTCTGATCGTGTTCCCGGTGCTCGGCCTGATCGTGTGGGGCATCGCCGGCCCGCGCGGTGTCAAGGAAGGGCCTTCGTCGCCAGAGCACAGCAAGGGCTGAGTATTGATGCAACCTGACCACTGTTTAAGGAGATCGTCATGAAAAAAATCTGTGTATGCCTGGGCTTCTGCTCAATGTTTCTGTTGCACGGCTGTTTCGATTCCAACAAGGCGACCAGCCAGGACGAAGACAAGAGCAAGGCATCAGTACAAATGCAGCAGAAGAAGGCGGATTAGCCCGGTAAGGTTCTCAGGGTTATCGGCACACGGCGCCGCTTTTTCTCCGAACAGACCCGCTTCCACTTTTCATTGCGCAACGCAAATCCTGTGGAAGCGAGCCTGCTCGCGAAGGCTTTCGATAGTGAGCAGCCAGCGGCTCACGCGTCAGTCCATTCCAGCCATGCCCAATAAGCCATAGCCGTGGCACTGATACTCGCACCCAGCAGACAAACGCCAACCCAGCCAAAATGCGCATAGGTGTACGTCGCCGCTATCGCGCCCAGACCGCTACCCAATGAGTAAAAACACATATACGCACCGACCAGTCGGCTTTGCGCATCGGGTCGTGCGGCAAAGATCAGACTTTGATTGGTGACATGCACGGCCTGGACGGCGAAGTCGAGCAGAACGACGCCCACGGCCATCGCCAGCAGCGAACGCTCGACAAACGCGATGGGCAGCCACGACAGGGTCAACAGTGCCAAGGCGATGCCGGTAGTGCGATTGCCCAGCCCTTTATCTGCCAGGTGGCCAGCGCGTGCGGCGGCAAGTGCGCCCGCCACCCCGGCCAGGCCGAACAGGCCGATCTGCGTATGCGAGAGCGACAGTGGCGGCGCGCTGAGCGGCAGCACCATAGACGTCCACAACACGCTGAATGCGGCGAAGATGAGCAGGGCGAACATGCCTCGGATGCGCAATACGTGTTCAGTCAAAAACAGCCGGAACACCGAACGTAGCAGTTGCCAATAGTTGCCCTGTGCGGGCGGTTTTGCCGAGGCGGGCAGGGTGCGCAACAACATGATCGCCACGCCGATCATCATCATTGCCGAGACGAAATAGACGCTGCGCCAGCCCGCCACGTCGGCGACTATGCCGGAGACGAAACGCGCCAGCAGGATGCCAAGCACCACACCGCTGGTGACGGTGCCCACGGCTGCACCGCGCTGATCCGGGCTCGCGAGGCTAGCGGTGCAGGCAACCACCACTTGCACGACAACCGCTAACAAGCCTACCAACACCATGGCTGCGAGTAGCATGCCCCAGCTTTCGGCGAAGCCGACTGCGCACAGCGCTACCGCCGACAAAAGCAACTGGCTGATGATGAGCTTCTTGCGATCGAGCAAATCACCCAGCGGCACGATGAACAACAGGCCGACGGCATACCCGGCTTGGGTGGCGGTCACTACAACGCCGATAACATCGGACGAAACGTCCAGGCTGACGGCCATGGATTCGAGCAACGGCTGGGCGAAGTAAACGTTGGCCACGGCCATGGCGCAGGTGATCGCAAAAAGGTAAGTCTGTAAGCGACTCAAACCATCCGACGAGGTGTGAGCCGCATCGTGTGGATCGACCAGGGTTTGCGTGGGGCAGGGCATCCTTGCGTCCTCGTATTGTGGTTTTGAATTGAAACCTTGGCGTTGATCTTTGTCCATTCGGGTTGTTAAATGCAACCACATTCAGCAGCCGACCCAGTTCAGGAACAACATGGCCCGACAGCAATTATTGGCCCAGAGCGAATGCCCGGTGGCCCGGACCCTTGAGGCCATTGGCGATCGCTGGGCCTTGATGATTATTCGCGATGCATTCGATGACGTGCGCCGTTTCAGCGAATTCCAGAAACGGCTGGGGCTGGCGAAGAACATCCTCTCGGCCAAGCTGAAAAGACTGGTCGAACTTGGCGTGCTGGAGATTCAACCGGCGTCCGACGGCAGTGCCTACAAGGAATACGTGCTCACTGACATGGGCCGCGCGGTGTTTCCCATCGTTGTCAGTCTGCGTCAGTGGGGCGAGCGCTTTCTGTTCGCGCAAGGCGACGAGCATTCGGTACTGCTCGACAATGAGCGGGCCGAGCCTGTCGAAACCATCACCGTACGTTCGGCGACCGGCGCGCTGCTGACTCCGGCCGATTGCCATCGAAGACTGGTGACACGCGGGCGATGATGCGCGCTGGTTATGATTTTTCTTTCAGAGTTTGTTGAGCGGAATTTTCAGATAGACCACGCCATTGTCTTCCGCTGCCGGCAGATTTCCCGCCCGCACATTCACTTGGATGGCCGGCAGCAACAACGTCGGCATGCCCAGCCCGGCATCACGCTGAGTGCGCATTTCGACGAACGCCGCTTCATCGATTCCGTCGTGCACGTGGATATTGCTTTGGCGCTGTTCGCCAACCGTAGTCTGGCACTGCGAGGCGCGGCCCTCAGGCGGGTAATCGTGGCAGACGTAGAGCTTCACGCTGGCCGGAAAAGCCAACAGCTTCCGGATCGATTTGAATAATTGCTGCGCATTGCCGCCGGGGAAATCGCAGCGCGCGGTGCCGACATCGGGCATGAACAGCGTGTCGCCGACGAGGATCTGTTCGCCGTCGATCAGGTAGGCCATGTCCGCCGGCGTATGGCCGGGAACATGCAGGGCGGTGGCCTTGAGATTGCCGATCATGAACGACTCGTCCGGCGCGAACAGGTGATCGAACTGCGAGCCATCGACGCGAAATTCCGGCTCAAGGTTGAACAGCGCCTTGAACACGTTCTGCACGTTACTGATCGATTCGCCGATGGCGATCTTGCCGCCCAATTCACGACGCAGATAAGGCGCGGCGGACAGGTGATCGGCGTGTGCATGGGTTTCCAGCAACCATTGCACTTGCAACTGATGCGCACGGACGAAAGCGATGATCTTGTCCGCCTGTGCCGTGCCGGTTCGCCCGGCGGCGCCGTCGTAATCGAGCACCGGGTCGACGATCGCGCACTGGCCGCCGTCGGCTTCATAGAGCACATAGCTGTAGGTCGAGGAGGCGGGGTCGAGGAACGCTTCTATCAGGGCGGGCATGGCAAAAACCTGTGTTGGGGAATTTCGGGTTGCAACACTTTATGTAAAAACATAATGTTCGCAGCTTAAGTGACCTTCAAGGCCTCGTGCAAATGCAATCCAGTCTGACCGAATGTGAAGTCGCCCAACTGCGCGCCTCGGCGTCCAAAGCCTGCGCGCTGCTCAAGGCTCTGGCCAATGAGGATCGCCTGTTGATTCTCTGCCAGCTGACGCAAGGCGAACGCAACGTCGGCGAGCTGGAAACCATGACCGGCGTACGCCAGCCGACGCTGTCCCAGCAACTCGGCATCCTCCGCGACGAAGGGCTGGTCGCGACCCGTCGCGAAGGCAAATACATTTTCTACGGCCTGGCCAGCCACGAAGTGATCCAGGTGATGAAGACCCTCTCGGGACTTTATTGCGGAGCGGTGCTCAAGAGCTGGGAACAGCCATAAATGCCAGCCTTCACACCTGCCAATTGTGGGTGTGAAGACTGAAATCCTTGCGTGCAGCAAAAGGAACAAGCAATGAACGATCAACACTGGGGCCCATCCATCAGTGCGGACATCGTGGTCATCGGCGGCGGGACGGCCGGTATCGGGTTCGTCGCCAGCCTGCTCAAGCGTGACCCGCAGCTCAAAATCACCGTGATCGAACCGAGTTCACAGCATTACTATCAACCGGCGTGGACGCTGGTCGGCGGTGGCGCGTTTGACGTAAAAGACACGGTCAGACCGATGAGCAAAGTCATGCCGCGTCAGGCGACCTGGATTCAGGCCAGTGTCAGCGCCATTGACCCGCAAAGCCGCCAACTCACGCTCGATGACCAGCGCACCGTCAGCTATCAAAACCTGATCGTCTGCCCCGGCCTGCGCCTGGCCTGGGAGAAAATCGAAGGCTTGCAGGAAAGCCTCGGCCAGCACGGCGTCACCTCCAACTACAGCTATCAACACGCCCAGTACACCTGGGATCAAGTGCAGAAACTGCACGACGGCCGGGCGCTGTTCACCCAGCCAGCGATGCCGATCAAATGCGCCGGCGCGCCGCAGAAGGCCCTGTATCTGTCTTGCGATTACTGGCGCAAATCCGCCGTGCTGAAAGACATCAATGTCGAATTCAATCTCGCTGGCGCTGCGCTGTTTGGCGTGCCGACCTTCGTCCCGCCGTTGATGAAGTACATCGAACAGTACGACGCGCAACTGGCGTTCAACTCGAATCTGGTCAAGGTCGACGGCCCGGCAAAAACCGCGTGGTTCGAAGTCAAGGACGCCGACGGCAACGTCAACCGTGTGGCGAAAACTTTCGATCTGCTCCACGTCGTGCCGCCACAAGTCGCGCCGGATTTCATCGCACAGAGTCCGCTGGCCGATGCCGGCGGTTGGTGTGAAGTCGATCCGCACAGCCTGCAGCATCCGCGCTATCCCGAGGTGTTCGCACTGGGCGATATCTGCGGCACCAGCAACGCGAAAACGGCGGCGGCGGTGCGCAAGCAGGTTGTCGTGGTTGCGCAAAACCTCCTGGCCGCGCGCAAGCAACAGCCGCTGCCGCTCAAGTACGACGGCTACGGCTCGTGCCCGCTGACGGTGGAGAAGGGCAAGGTGATCCTCGCCGAGTTCGGCTATGGCGGCAAACTGCTGCCGACCTTCCCGCTGGACCCGACCGTGCCCCGGCGTTCGGCATGGTGGTTGAAGGCGACGCTGCTGCCGTGGTTTTACTGGCACGGCATGCTCAAGGGCCGCGAGTGGCTGACGCGTTTGTCCAAGGTCGACTGAGAAAACCCTATGTTGCTGGCAAGTCTGTTTGGCGTGGTGATGGGGTTGGTGCTCGGCCTGACCGGTGCGGGCGGCGGGATCCTCGCGGTGCCGGCGCTGGTGCTCGGGCTCGGCTGGACAATGACGCAAGCGGCGCCTGTGGCGTTGTTTGCGGTCGGCAGCGCGGCAGCGGTCGGGGCGATTGATGGTTTGCGCCACGGCCTGGTGCGTTACCGCGCGGCGCTGTTGATTGCGGCACTGGGCGCGGTGTTTTCGCCGCTGGGGATCTACTTCGCGCATCAGTTGCCGGAGAGGATTCTGATGATCCTGTTCAGTCTGCTGATGGTGCTGGTTGCCTGGCGAATGTTCAGAAAAGACCGTCAGCAAGCGGGGCCGAGCGATCACGGGCACGCCAGTTGGGGCCAGAAAAACTGCATGCTCAACGAGCAGACCGGGCGCTTCGACTGGACCGCCAAATGCACCGCCACCCTGGCTGCACTGGGAGCGGTTACTGGCGTGGTGTCGGGTTTACTTGGCGTCGGCGGCGGTTTTCTGATCGTGCCGGCGTTCAAGCAACTGACCGATGTGCAGATGCGCGGCATCGTTGCGACGTCGTTGATGGTGATCAGTCTGATTTCCGCGATCGGGGTGATCGGCGCGTTTCATGCGGGGGTGCGTATCGACAGCCAGGGCGCGGCGTTCATTTTCGCCAGCATCGTTGGCATGATCATCGGTCGCAGGCTGTGCGCACGGGTGCCGGCGCGGGCGTTGCAGGTGGGGTTTGCCAGTGTCTGTCTGGTGGTGGCGGGGTACATGTTGTTGCGGGCGTGAAGATCAGAAGATCGCAGCCTCGTTGCACTCGACAGCTCCTACAAGAGACTGCGGAGCTGCCGAAGGCTGCGATCTTTTCAGACGGTTACAACACCAGGTGCGGCAGCCACAGCGAAATCGCCGGCACGTAGGTCACCAGCAGCAGCACCAGGAACAGCACACCGTAGAACGGCAGCAGCGCGTTTACGGTGCTTTCGATACTGACCTTGCCCACCGCCGAGCCGACGAAGAGCACGGCGCCCACCGGCGGCGTTATCAGTCCGATCCCCAGGTTGACCAGCATGATCATGCCGAACTGCACCGGGTCGACACCGATACCCATGATCACTGGCATCAGGATCGGCGTGAGAATCAGGATCAGCGGCGCCATGTCCATTACTGTGCCAAGCAACAGCAGCATGACGTTGATGCACATCAGGATCACGTAGCGGTTGTCCGACAGGGTCAGGAACAGCGTGGTGATCTTCGCCGGGATCTGCATCAGCGTCATGATGTAGCCGAAGCTGGCGGCAAAACCGATGAGGATCATCACGATCGAAATCGTCCGCACCGTGCGGTGCATCAGCTTGGGCAGCTCGCTCCATTTGTAGTCGCGGTAGATGAACATGGTCACGAAGAATGACCACAACACCGCAATGGCCGCCGATTCAGTGGCGGTGAAAATACCCGAGAGAATGCCGCCGAGGATGATCACCATCGCCATCATGCCCCAGAGGGCTTCGCCGACGATTTTCAGCGCCTGACGCATCGGGATCACTTCGCCCTTGGGGTAGTTGCGCTTTTTCGCGAAGATCAGGCACAGCACCATCAGGCACGCGCTCATCAGCAGGCCCGGGACGATGCCGGCCATGAACAGCGAGGCGATCGAAACCGTACCACCGGCGGCCAGCGAATAGAGCACCGAGTTATGGCTTGGCGGCGTCAGCAGGGCCTGCACCGAACCGCTGACGGTCACGGCGGTGGAGAAGTCCCGTGGATAGCCCTTGCGTTCCATTTCCGGAATCAGCACCGAACCCACCGAAGCGGTGTCGGCTACCGAAGAGCCGGAGATCGCGCCGAAGAAGGTCGAGGCGACGATGTTGACCAGTGACAGACCACCGCGGACGAAACCTACCAGCACCCCGGCACACGCCACCAGACGCCGGGACATGCCACCTTCGGCCATGATCGCGCCGGCGAGAACGAAAAACGGAATCGCCAGCAGCGAGAATTTGTTCACCCCGGAAGCGACCTGAATCATCACCGCCTGGAAGGGTATGTCGATCCACCATGCGCCGATCAGCGCGGCGGCGCCCAACGCATACGCGACCGGCATGCCGATCAGGATCAATACGATAAAACTGCCCAGCAGAATCAGAGCGTCCATTAAGCGGCACCTTCACTTTCTTCAACCAGGTCAAACTGCACGACCCGTCGTTTGCTCTGATCACCGAGCAAGAGTTTTTCCACGACAAAAATCAGCGTCAGCAAGCCGCCCAGGGGGATCGGCAGATAGGTTACGCCCACCCGCAGATCGGGCAGGGCGGCCATGAACTGATTCCAGGTGGACATGCACAGCTTCGCGCCCCAGATAGTCATGAAGATGCAGATCGCCGCCATCAGCAGTTGCGAAAAAATCGCCGCTGCGGATTTCAGCTGCGGTGGCATGCGGTCAGTGAGCATGGCCACGGCCATGTGCGCACCGGCGCGGTAACTGGCGGCGGCGCCGATGAAGGTGAACACCATCATCAGCAGAATCGCCGTTGGCTCAGGCCAGCTCGAACCGGTGCCGAGCACGTAGCGGGCGAAGACGCCCCAGGGAATCATCAGGGAAATCGCCAGGACGGAAAGGCCGGCGACCCAGATGCACGTCATGTAGATCTTGTCGTTGATACGCAGCAGCAGATTCTTCATCGGGTTCCACCGTAACCGGGCGCGTCTGAATCATCAGGCGCGCCGGGCCTTGTTCATGAGTACGGAGCGGGAGGCGTTACTGAACGGCTTCGATTTTCTTGATCAGGTCGGCGTACTTCGCGCCGTACTTTTCCCGTACCGGAGCGGTGGCGTCGTAGAAAGGTTTCTTGTCGACTTCGATGAACTCGACCCCAGCGGCCTTGAGTTTTTCTTCACTGGCGGCGGACTTCTTGTCCCACAGTACGCGCTCTTCAGCCTGGGCAGCCTTGGCGGCTTTTTTCACCAGTTGCTGTTGATCCGGAGTGAGTTTTTCCCAGGTGATTTTCGACATCACGATCGGCTCTGGCAGGATCAGGTGACCGGTCAGGCTGTAGAACTTGGCGTTCTGGAAGTGGTTGTGTTCGAGCAGGGTCGG
>Ga0182006_1000868_pt1 | contig 20280 bp, 17 predicted proteins | sample Sormic07211104_1_FD_123022 | JGI IMG/M metagenome (GOLD analysis project Ga0182006, IMG submission 123022) | Rhizosphere microbial communities from Sorghum bicolor, Mead, Nebraska, USA - 072115-104_1 MetaG | ecosystem: Host-associated > Plants > Roots > Rhizosphere | place: USA: Nebraska...
GAGTTCCATAACCTTTACCGCCTGCTCCGTTTGTGTCAATGCTTTTCTGAAAAGCCTTTTCAACTTTTCCTATCCACTCCCGACGATGAAAGGCTGTTTGATGTAATGGCAAAAAGCTATTCTGGTTCACGTTATAAAGATGATTTTACGGTTTCCCGGCAGGATGCAGAACGTCTTTATCAACGGGTCGCATCTTTTCTTTTGTTGGCAAAGGAGATGTGCAGCGAAAAAATAGCACTGCTGGCTAAATCGGCATCAGATTATGCTGTCTTAAAAAATGCTGATCATGTACAGATTGAAAAAATATTACAGACCAATATTTGAAAATATGAAAAAGCAGACAAAAAATACATCAGATAACAGGATCGTTTATCTAAACAATGATGAAATAACAGATCCGATAAAAGTAGTACACGATTTTTTCAGTCACTCCTGGTTGCCGAATCATTTGAAGATGCTGAAACGCTGGCGAAACGATGCCGCGCTTGAATCCGAAGAACCAAAAAAATGTAGCCCAGACTACCTTGTCTATAATTACGAACTGACCATAAAGCTGATAGAGGCCGCCTGGCTCTTAAAGAATCACAAGCTTGGCAGACTTGACTTCGATGACAAACAGGAAAGTGATATCGCAAAATGGTACATCAAAACGGAAAGGAAGAAGTTACGGGACTATCCTGAGAATCTGAGCATTCGGGAGATCGTAAAGCCTTCATCTGTACTAAAGAAAATGTTCGGGATCTATAAACTGGACGGGTACAAAAAAATCCTGAACACATGGCTTCACGAAGCGCTGAGTACCTCCTTTATGGAAGAAAGCCTTTCCAAATCTGAAGTAATCACAGTTTACGAACAACTGGTCAAACTGTTCGAGGCCACATGGCTGATCAGTGAGCGCATAAAAGATGGCAATTAAAACTTTATTTTCCGTCCCGACTGAACGAACGGCCTAAGGGAAAAGACAAGCAAACCGCCAAACCTTTTCCGTAGACACCAGAGCAAAAACAGCGGCTGTGTGGGCTAGCCGTTTTTGCAGGCCGCAAATGCGCGGGGGAAAATCTGATGCTACCGCCCAAGACCTTGGTTTTGTTGCATCTTTCGCTTCCGCCTTTTCCGTTCTGCAAGTTCCACTGGATTTACGTCAGGTTCGATCGATTGCGCTGGTTCCAGCATTGCCTCGATAAATCCACTGATCGATTGGCCTGTTACCTTGACCATATCCGCAACTGAGTGAAAAAGCCCGTCTGCTACATCCCGTGCCAGTTCATTAACATGCTCAAAATTATGGTGCTGATTTGTTGACATTTCAAGAATATTCATCTGTTCCCTCTGAGCGACGCTACCGTTCTTATGGACATTGGCATGAGCAAAAGTCTCCTTTAGCCCCCTGTCAAAACCAAAGAGCCTATCAAAGATGGTCTCTCCCGATTGCTTGAATGCCACACGGTTGAACTGCCCAAGCTTTTTGGAATGTGCCTCGTTCTTACCCTTTGAATTGTTCATTGGGCTCAGCTTGATCCTGTTGCTGGCATCCTTTCGGCTTACGATAATCTGAACGTGCATTTGTCTTCCTTCTTTTCGATCGCCCTTTTGCTTTATTCCATTTTTTACTTCTTTGTCTGTGTACTTGTAGTAACGATAGTTTTCAATCTTGCCAAACCATAAAAGATCGGTATTGGTATGGATACTTGGTCTTTTAAAATTCTTAGCGTATTCGTCCATAACATTCACCGCAAATTCTTTGAGTTTCTCTTTTGCCCCACTCTCTCCATATTGTTTAAAAAGGTGCGCCAGTTCCTTTTGGCTTGGACTGATGTTGATTAGAAAAAACTTACTGTCATCACGGCCAAGCTTTGCAATGTTATTATCGATCTTAACTCGGACTTCCTGTCTCTTGATATCGTTTCTAACACCATTGAACCAGTTTTCGTAATCCGATACGGAATTTTTCCCAGTCTTTAGATCATTCTCTTTTTCCAAATAATTGACTAAAGCTCCGCTACTGGCTTTGTTATTCCCCGTTTCGGATGCCGTGATATTGATATACATAGGCTAAATATTTTCAAGGGATTTTCTGACATGGCTTTGCAATTCCTCCTTTTTAGCAGCCGATACTGGCCATCCTAAAGATTCTCTTTGATTGATGTAATAGTTAAGTATTTCTCTAAAACTAGATTTCAGTTTACTTTTTTCATTGTAGTACTGGTGAGTTCTGGCAATTTCTTTTTCCAGTTGTACCATACGGTTAGAAATTCCATCACTTTTCTTTTCCTCTTTCTGTAAATGCTGCCAGATTATTTTGAAATACTCTGTATGCTCTTTTGTTATAATGATAAGTCCATTACTACTGGTAAACATTGGTAGCAGAAAATCTTTCTCCTGTTTTTTAAAAAAGGAAATTATTCTATTTACTCCGTTAACAAGCTCTTTTTTAAGTAGCTCATCGTTGAAATCGACGGGATCTTTTTTTGTACCATAAAAATAATTTACCATCTGTATAACCAACAGTTTTTTTGTTCTCCCAAGTTTCAGGGAAATTTTTTCCAGTTTTTCGTCCGTTGCTTTTGGGTATCGCACAGACTTGATATTGATATCTTCCATTACCATATCCTTAAAAGTCTTTCTCCAATTCTATATTAAGTTTCACTTCACTTCCCAGCTTTGGATGCCATGAGGGTTTATATTTAATAAAACCGCTTTCCTTCAATTCCCTGATATTTTTGTGGTAAGTAGAAACAGACTTTATCCTTGAAAATCGCATAAGCTTTTTTCTGCTTACATTAAATGGGAGCGTTATATCCTGATAATTGCAACACTGAACCAATGCAATTAATATGCTTAAATGCGTTGGAAAAAAATGTGGCTGTTGTGACGCCTGCGCAAAGTATTGACGCAATCCTTTCTGGTACAAATTTTCATCTTTCTTTATTTCATTTCCCCTCCATCATCTTTTCAATTTTTTCCCTACTGTAAAACATAGTTCCTCCGACCTTACGAAATGGCAAATTGCCATTGATACGCAGGTTTTGTAATGTTCCGGGTGAAATATTAAGCATTTTCCTTACTTCAGCACTCCTCAACCAGGATTTAGTTGAGGTAGCACTATTAGTTTTTAGAATATTTTTCATTTCATTCAGCATTTCTGTCTTAAACTGCTGCAAGTCATCCATTGTTATGATATCCATTTTCATAATTTGCTCCTGTCATTTTTGATATATAAATAAATTTACATGTCCATATTTTTTAATATTCAGTATACCCTTAGGTATACCGTTTCTTTTTTTTATCGGCCTGAAAGGCCGACAAGTATCCCCGGAGGATACTTGAAATCCCTGTAGCTATAGCTCAGGGCAAGCAAGTAGGGCCACTGCCCAACTTCCGCTTGCTCAGCCCCCTGAAAAGGGGACTGACTTCATGCGCCGCCGTTTTAGTGTACTACAACATGTTCATTACTACTGCCGGAAGCAGTACCCCATGCAGTTTTTGGTACACAAAAACTATGTATAACTGGCTATGTGATTACGCAGATCAATAGATATTATAACCGAATAACTGGTTATACCGATATATAGCAATAATTATTATGGGCTTTCTGCGATCGGGTTAGCTTTCCCATTATCTATCCATTCTAGTAATTTATTCCGAGAGAAAAGCAATTTGCCTGCTGTCTTGGAATAGGGAATTTTGTTTTGCCTAACCAACCCATAGAGTGTAGGTAGTCTGTAGTTTATCAGTCTGGCCGCTTGTCTGGTGTTAAGCAATTGGCCTGTACTAGAGGTCTTAATGTCATATTCGCTAATGACATTTCTAACAGATGTTTCCATAATAGCGGAAAGTTCTTCTGTCGATAAAGCTGTAAATAAGATTTTTTGTTTATCCATAATATTTCTATTAAGGATGCAAAGGAATAGCGCAAAAACAGATAAACGCGCAATGACATTAATGTAATAATTTATGAATTTTAAGGATGCTTAACATTTCTTCGACATACGGGTTTTGGTCGATGCTGTTTTTTAGTACTTCTATTCCTTTTGGGGCATAAGTTGCCAGTACACTTTTAATGCTTTCAATTTCTGAAGTGGCAAAGGCAGAAAAATATTGTTTCAGCATGGCAACGCAAGTAATTTGATTTGTACCCCTGTAAAAATTCCGGTTCAGGTTATAGCAGCAGTACATCAGGGCAATCAAGACATTCCGCATATCGCCCCGGGGAATTGTTTTTATAGGCAGTCCAGGCGTAGCCTTAAAAGCATCTGGGAAAGCACCTGAAGAAAACATTGCACCAAGATACTTTTCAAGTTCTTTATTGTTAAAGACAGCTTGCTGGGTGCCTTTGGCTGTAACAATTGGCGCAGTCAATACTTCCATATTTTTTTGATCTCTGTTACATCACAATAGACTTCAATGCGTTCGGTTCCTTCTTTAGCTTGGATATCAGGCTGTGACACATTTGTTTGTTTATGTAATTTGATGGCGGAATTGGCCAGTAAATTGCCTGTCTCTGCCTCTTTTTCTGAATATTTTATGGCCGATAAGGCCATAAAATTATTGATCTCAACGAATGCCATGTACAAGCTTGCCTGAATATAGCCCAGATTGTAAAACAGGTCATCATCTAGTTCACCGTCAAAATAAAGGAAGTCCAGACAGTAAAGGCAGAATTTACGCAAGTGTTCTATTTTGTGTTCATTTGACAAGGTATTAAATAAAATCCCTACGTTCTCTCTAAAATCGTTCAGACCATACTTATATCCATTAAAAAACACTTAAAAGTTGTTCTTTTGCCTGATAGCTCCAATTTGGATAAGTCTCAACATGATAATCTTTTAAAGTCTGTTCTGTAGTCTGAAAAAAATCAAACAGTTCCATATCGCTGATAAAATAGGCTTGCGCAATTCCCTGAATGGAAAATAACCTATACGTTTAATCAGGTCAAAACGGCTATCGCTCTTACTGATTACTTCGCCATGTTTTCTAACAAGACCAGACCGCATTTCATCGTAGATATGGCCGGAATAGGGACTGAAATTTTTGAGGTGGGGAAAGAATATAGACCTTTTACTTTAAAGTAATATAGCTATTTTTTCAAACATTCAGAAGCCTAAATGGCTGTATAAATGCATGTCAGTAGATGGTTTACATCACTACATTAACTTTTGATTTTGTTATTTTCTAAAGTTGAAACCGTAAAATCTATTATATTTTTCAATAAGTTATTAAATAGAGCTGTAATTTATCAACACTGTTGGTTAACATGTAGACTTTTGTATATATTTCGGGTTGAATCATTATTAAACTCTCATGAAAATAGGAATAATACACTTTACAGACCTACACTTTACAGTAAATACTAAAATTGAAGACAAACAAACATCATGCTTAAATATAATAAATAATGATTTATATGGTGTTGATGGTATATATTTTGTTATAAGCGGCGACATCGCATATTCTGGAAAGAAGGAAGAATATGATTCAGCCGCAAAGTTTTTTAACATATTAAAGCAATTAATTGAAAAACAATATTCCCTCAAAGTTAAAATGATAATTGTACCAGGAAATCATGATTGTGATTTTGCTAGGGATACCCAGTTGCGACGTAATTCAATTAATAACATGAATTATTCTTATTTAGGAAATGACAATAGTGTTATAGATACATGCCTACCTGTACAGGATCAATTTTGGGAGTTCTATAAGAATTACAATTCGATTCCTGATGATAAACTATTCTATCAGATAACCGATAAAATTGGCGAAATTTCAATCTGTTTTAATTGTATCAATACAAGTTGGATGTCCCAAATACATGAAAATGTCGGTTCACTTTTTTTTCCTGTCAATCGTTATAATGAAAGTAATGTTGAGTCTTACAATGTTAATATCGGAGTACTTCATCATCCATATAATTGGTTTAATCCTAATACCGCAGAAAATAACAAGAAAGAATTAGAGCGGTTTGCGGAAAGGATTGCCTCTGTTCATTTTATGGGGCATGAGCATGAGAATGAATTCTATAATAAAGAAAATATGCTATCCGGTGATAAAGTTCAATTATTATCTGGGAAAGTATTCAATGATGATAAACATGTTACAACGTCCGGATTTCAGACCGTAATTGTCAATTTGGAATCTAGTGAAGGTGGCTTAAAAATCTATGAATGGAATAAAACTCTATACTCATTAAACAAAGAGTCTGAATTAGAATTTAAGAGGGGGACAGTCAGAAAATTTGAGATAAAACCTGATTTTCTAAAAAAAATTGATGAAATAAAAATTCCTTTAACAATAGGAGATCGAAAAAACATTAGGTTAAGTGAGATTTTTATTTTCCCTGATTTAGATTCTATGGGATCAGAAGTAAAAATCTTAGATAATTATAAAGATTCTGCTGGTTTATTATCGGATGCATTTGGCCATAGTATTATATGTGGAGACGATCAAATTGGTAAAACTAGCTTACTGAATATCATCTACCTTAAAAAATACAATGAGAATATTTATCCTTTATTGATCAACGCTAAGGATATAAAGGAGTTGAATCTCGAGAAGGTATTAAGAAAAGGTTTTAAACAACAGTATACTACTGAGAATGATTTTGATTCTTTTTTACAATTAAAGAGTTCGAAGCGGATTTTGCTTATTGATGACTATCATCATTGCAATTTTAGTGCATCGAATTTCTATAGTTTTCTAAAAGAGGCTATGACCAAATTCTCCAAAGTTTTACTTACCATCGATTCAGAACATAGCATGTTGCCGATAATTCAGACTGAATTTAGTGATATTAACTTTTATAAAATTAAACCGCTAGGCTACAGCAAAAGAAACAATCTTATAGAACAATATTACTATCTAAAGAGTTTAGTATATAATAATCAGCAAGATAGTTTTATGGATATCAAGGAATCATTCGATAAAGTAAGTTCCGTACTTGGAGACAAACTGATTCCTTCGTACCCCATATACATACTTTCTATATTACAAGCTCTTGATTATAATTCACTTAAGCAGAATGAGACATCTTTCGGATATTGTTATCAGACACTAATCCATTTAGCACTTCATAACGCAGGTGTAAAAAATGATGACATGGACACTTATTTCAACTTCCTAATTGAAATAGCATATGAATTTATTGAAAAGGATAAAGAAGTTCTCTCTGAAGAAGAAATTTTAACGTTTTTCGTGGAATACAAAAAACGTTATATATCGCCAGGCTATGATATTATGATTAAGGTTTTAAAAGATTCTAAAATCCTTATTTTTAATGATGATGAGATATTTTTCGGCTACGATTATATTCTTTATTATCTTTCTGCAAAAAAAATAGCTGATATTATTAATACTATTGACGGAAAAAAAATTATTAATAAGCTTTTTAGCAACTTACATTTAGAGAAAAATGGAAATATTTTAGTTTTTATTACTCATCATAGTAAGGATGTGGGATTTATTGAGGAATCACTATTAAACTCTATGATAGTCTTATCTAATTTCGCCCCGATAACTTTAGCAAGTGATGATCCTTTCTATAAACATATTAAAGAGATTGCAAACGAGGTTAGTAAGGATATTCTTGAATTGAATAAAAATCCGAAGAAAGAAAGAGAACGCCAGCTTAAAATGCTAGACGAACAGAATGCGGCGGTAAGTGAAGCTCACAATGTAATCGATGAAATTAGCGAAGATGATCCTGTTATTACTCAAATGAATACGATGATGATGCCTTTTAAGCAGGCTTTTAGAGCTATAGAAATAGTGGGGCAAATTATTAGAAATAGAAAAGGCTCTTTAGAAATACCAAAACTTAAAGAAATGATTAAGGAGGTATACATTACTGGATTTAGGACAATTAGCTATAGTAGTCAGTTGCTTATTGCAGCAAAGAACCAATTAATAGTAATGTTAAATGAAGATGATATCGCTGATGCTAGTAAGAGTAAAATTGAGGAAAGTGTTAATGAATTTGTTATGATGTCGAGTTATGAGGCATGTTTAGGGATTTTTACTAAATTAAGTAATGCAATGGGGATAAAAGATTTAAAAGCAATATTTAACGAAGTATCAGCAGAACTAAATACTCCCGCCGCCAAGCTTGTTTCCTTTGGCATTAATTCTTATTATGGAACTATTTCAGAAAATGAATTAAAGTTAATAGTAAATGAATTAAAGGGGAATCCAGTTGCTCTTAAGATTTTAAGAGCAAGGGTTAAATCATATGTATATAGCAGAAACTTAAATATTCGAACAAAACAAAAATTTGCCTCTCTGCTTCAAATGACAATTGGACCTTCTCGACCCATTACTAACAAACATTCTAAATAATTCTTTAAAGACATTTTCTCAACAAATCAATGATGAGGTTGACGAAAAGATCTTTTAAACTCTCGAAAAATAGATAGAATATTTTTGGATAAAAGAATTTTTAACGTATATTTAAATATAGCAATTGCAGCTAAAACGTATTGTAAAAATTGGTGAGCGATTAGGTGAGTCAAAATCGAAAACCGCAATTATACTATTTAAACGCTGATTTTAGTACCAGGTGCAAATCCCAGCGGGATCACAGAAAACCTCACAGAAATGTGAGGTTTTTTTTTATTTCTGCTGAAATTCGAACAGAAGCGCCGGCCCGGGTTCGATTTGTAAAAGGCTCAGGACTGAGTTCGGGGTTTTGCAGGCTGAGCCAATCCCAACGAGATCACAAAAAGGAGGTAGTATCATAAATATAGATGTGTCATCCTGAGCCTCCCGAAGAATCGGCACAAGTAGTCGAAGGGCCTATTTTAAATACGCTTTAAGGTGTTTCGACAGGCTCAACAGGACCGTATCTCGGGTTGAACTGCTTGTATGATAAACCTTTTTGGTTTACCGCAAACACTAAATATGTAATAATCGCATTTCGGCTACAAGAAAATACTTTTCGGCTACAAGCGTGCAGAAACGAAACCTGAACTTTGCTTCATTAAATAATATCAAAATGAAAGTATTTGTTACAGGCGCTACAGGTTTCGTAGGAACTGCCGTAGTACAGGAATTATTAGCCCATGGGCACCAGGTTTTGGGATTGGCCCGTTCGCAGGAAGCAGTAAAGAAATTGATTGCCGCAGGCGCAGAAGCACATAGCGGAGATTTAAATGATTTTGAAAGTTTGAAATCAGGCGCTATCGCTTCAGATGCAGTGATTCATTTAGGATTTGTACACGATTTTGCAAGGTTCGAAGAAATGTGTAAACTTGATGGAAAAGTGATTGAAACAATAGGCGAAGCTTTATTGGGAACAGACAAACCTTTTCTCATCACTTCAGGAACTGCACTTTTTTCAAAAGACGGAATCACAACTGAAAAAGACCGTTCCGCAAACAATCCGCATCCCAGAATCGCTACAGAAAATGCTGCTGATGCTGTAGCTGCAAAAGGTGTGAAAGTTGCCGTTGTAAGACTCTCTCCATCTGTTCACGGTAAAGGAGATGTAATTGGTTTTGTTCCGACCTCGATTAATATTGCAAAAGAAAAAAGAAAGGCTGCCATTATTAATGATGGAAATAATTTCTGGCCTGCTGTCCACAGACTTGATGCAGCAAAACTATACCGATTAGCGTTGGAAAAACCTTTTATAAGCGCAACAAGATATCATGCAGTTGCAGAACAGGGAATTCCGTTTAAAGATATTGCATCTTTTATTGCAGAAAAATTGCAGATTCCAATGGTGTCGCTAACAAACGATGAAGCAGTAGCACATTTCGGCTGGTTTGCACATTTTGTAAAGCTTAATAATCAGACTTCAAGTGAAACAACTAAGGCAACATTAGGTTGGAAACCTCAACACCCAACTTTGATGGAAGATTTGCAAAATGATGTTTATTTCGCTGAGGTAAGATAGTCTGTATCTTTATATTCATTAAATTTGATTAAATATTAAACTGATGTCTAATTCGCCACTAAGAATAAAAACCATCTCTCAATTTCATACTTTACGTGGCTTGCCAAAGCCAAAACATCCGCTCATCAGTGTGATTAATTTTGAAGATATGGCGCCGGCTTTGGAAAGCGGAAAGCAGCGTTTAATGTTTGATTTTTATATGATTTCTGTCAAGCGGGATATGGATCATAAATATATATATGGGCAGCAGGATTACGATTTTGATGAGGGGGTAATGTTCTGTATGGCTCCACATCAGATCTTGAGCGTTATACGAGAACAGAATGGCAAAAATCCGTCCGGATGGATGATGATGATTCATCCGGATTTTCTTTGGAACACACCCTTGGCAAGCGCAATCAGGAAATATGAATTCTTTGACTATTCTGTCAATGAGGCATTATTTTTATCCGAAGATGAAGAAATAAAAATCCAGCAGATTACTGATAATATCAAACAGGAATATCAAACCAACATTGATAAATTCAGCCAGAACATTATTATTTCTCAGTTGGAAACGCTTCTGAATTATGCTCAAAGATTTTATCAGCGACAGTTTATTACGCGTCATAAAGCGCATCATCAGTTTTTAGAACGCCTGGAAATTATGCTCAAAGATTATTTCGAAGGAAATCATCTCAAAGAACAAGGTCTGCCAAGTGTCCGGCTTCTTTCAGACAAATTCAATATGTCGCAATATTATATGCGGAGCCTTTTGAAAACTTTAACCGGACAAACCACACAACAGCACATCCACGAAAAGCTGATTGAAAAAGCCAAAGAAAAGCTCTCCACCACTGAACTTTCAGTAAGTGAAATTGCTTACGAATTGGGGTTTGAGCATTCCCAGTCCTTTAGTAAATTGTTTAAAGCTAAAACTGATATTTCGCCTCTGGAATTCCGGAAGTCGTTAAATTAAAATTATTCGAAGCCTTCTTAATTTCAGTCAAGTTTTATTCACAATACCGAAACCTCCTGAAATTTTTCACTTAAAATATTTCATTAATAGCAATTGCAGCTAAAACGTATAGAGCGATTAAGTGAGTCAAAATTTAAACTGCATTAAATACGATTAAGAGCTGATTTTTGCACCATTGTACGTTACAGCGGGTTCACAGAAATCCTCCAAAGAATTTAGGGGATTTTTGTTTAAAAGGGTTCGAACAGAAGCGCCGACCTGGTAACATTCTTATTAATTTTAACGATAGATCTTAGGTGCTCTGCTAATTATTTTGTAATTTACTTTCAGTATAAATCTAACCTAAATTAAATGTTAAACCGTAGAAATTTCCTCCACTACGCTGCAACTGCAGTAGGAACCACTGCCCTGCTTTCTGCCTTAGATAATCCTGCCTATGCCCTTTTCAGTAAGACTTTTGGCGCAAACGACCAGATCAATATTGGTGTAATAGGAATCAAAGGCATGGGATGGTCCGACCTCAAAGCGGCCCTCAAAGCACCAGGCGTAAACCTGATCGCCCTGTGCGACAGTGATGCCAATGTACTTGATGAAAGGATGGCCGAATTAAAGTCGATGAATGTTGACGCCGCAAAAGTAAAAAGATATAAAGATTATCGTGCGCTGCTCGATAATAAAGATGTCGACGCCGTAATTATCGGCACACCCGATCACTGGCATGCCCTGATGATGATCCATGCCGTACAGGCAGGTAAAGATGTGTATGTCGAAAAGCCGGTCGGCAACTCTATTGTCGAATGCAGTACCATGGTCAAAGCGCAGGAAAAATACAATAAGGTTGTGCAGGCAGGTCAATGGCAGCGCAGTCAGCAACATTTTAAAGATGCTGTTGATTTTGTAAAGAGCGGCCAGTTAGGGAATATCAGAACGGTAAAAGTATGGTGTTACCAGGGCTGGATGAAACCTGCTCCCATAGTACCGGATACCCTACCCCCTGCAGGTGTTGATTATGCCATGTGGCTTGGGCCGGCGAATAAAAGGGCATTCAATGCCAGCAGGTATCACTTCAATTTCCGCTGGTTTTGGGATTATGCCGGTGGCTTGATGACCGACTGGGGTGTGCATTTATTGGATTATGGCTTGCTGGGTATGAACTCACCTGTACCAAAAACCATATCTGCATTAGGTGGCCGCTTCGCCTATCCCGATCTGTATGAAGAAACGCCTGATACACTAACTACCTTATATGAGTTTGATAAGTTCAACATGGTATGGGATTCTGCCATGGGCATTGATAATGGCTCTTATAACCGCAACCATGGGATTGCCTATATCGGCAACAACGGCACGCTGATCCTTAACAGGCAAGGCTGGGAAGTTATTGAAGAAAAGGTAAGCGGCAATAAAGTGAGCAAGCCCTTTGTTAAATCTTCAGATAATGGACTGGACAATCATATGGTCAATTTCTTTAGTGTGGTTAGATCCAGAAAAAAAGAAGAGCTGAATTGTTCTATACAAGATGCTGCGCATGTAGCTACCGTTGCCCAAATGGGAAATCTTGCCTTCAGAAGCGGACAAAAATTATCATGGGACAATGCCAAACATCAGTTTACAGACCAGAAGGTAAACGATAAATACCTGTTGGCCCAGTATCACAACGGTTACAGCTTACCCAAAGTTTAACGCTACAGTTTTTAAACGGATCAGCATGTATATATTTCCCTCCGGAGATCACGCAAAGACTATCAAAATATATAAAACCCTGCAATCGCACGATTAGCAGGGTTTCTACTTTTAGGGAACTGCCAGAATGGTTGGGAAGCTGTTATCAAATATTTTTTTCCTTGAATACTGGCAAGAGATTATATATACTAAAGTTTTCGTTATCTGTAATTTCTTCGATTAACTTAGCTGATCCACCTATAAAGGTAAATTCTAAGTCGTAATCCGTTACGATACACCAACTTTTGTTGTCTGGAAATATTGCCGTAGGATTATTCCTGACCTCATCTTTTGATCTTAGTGTTTCCATATCTGATAACTTTGATTTAAACAATTTCTCTTCATTCCAACTTGTAGTTTTGAGAAGACAGTAATAGTAGTTAACCATTTCGTCGCCATACTCCTGCTTTATCTTCTGGAGCACAAAATCCAATTGTTCATCACCACAATCTCCTTCTTCGGGAAAGCCAATGTACACAGGCCAATTTGGTAAGAACCCCATTCTAATTTTGTCCTGAATTTTATTAGCTGTCGAGATATCAAATTTTTCATCGAATAGATCGAAAAAGGAAGACCAAGAAATGGGCTGCAGGCTTTTATTAGCGTTTATAGCGTCATGACTAGCACCACTGTCTGCAACTTTTTTTTGATCTGCATCGATCCAAAATGGATGTAGCATTATAGCATAACTATCGAAAATAAGCGGACAACAAAGTGTAAGATAGTACCAAAAGGAGTTTTCTTGAGTTCGATTGCCATCAACTTCCACATTCGGACCCATCGATGCTTGTCGTTTTATCCAGTCGGGTAATAGGTTATCTTCCAAATTCATAATAAATTTTGCATAATTAAATTTATAATTTCCTCCTTCAATTCCATTTCATGCCTGTCCGTAGCGTTCCGCAGGGCTCTACGGATTAGTAAATAGAAAAGAGTCTGTGACTCGCTTTTATTTGAGTTTATAAGTTCAATTTATTCTAATATCCGTAGAGACGCTGCGCTTAACTCTACGGACAGAGGGGGTTATTATCCTTGTTATAAGAGCAACCGTATTCAAAAAATAATGTTACTAGTAATTATTTTTCTATATGTCCAACAATAACATTTGCTGGAATTTTCAACTTAAATTCGTTTCGCCAATAATATACCTCTGCATGTCTGTACTCGTCAAGGTTAAGTTGATCAAATTCATTTTTGAGACTGTTAGAGTTAACTCCCAATTCTTTTAATACTAAATTGATTCCTCCTTCAACTATTTGAATAGCATTATTGTAAAGAACCCCATAGAACCTAGAAGATAAATATGCGATTACATACTTTTTCAGTCCAATTTCCTGAGCAAAGAAATGAACTAATTCGTTGCCAAAACATAAATCCTCATTATCAGCATAATATCTCAAATCTAATATAGAACCCCAATGAAAAAGGTGGTCGTCGTCTAAAAAGACTATGGCATAATTACTTTCAATAGCGACTGCTAATCCATATTTTTCTACTTTGTCGATATTTATTGGCAAACGTCCAATCAAAGTATTGATATTATGTCCCATATTTATTTAAGGCTTTTGAGTTGTGTTGTTCTGTTAAATTGATGCCAACATTCCGCGGATTGGCGAAGGTGGTAGTTAAGCTAAAATTACTAAAAGATTGGAAAGGTTGAAGAGGAATTTTCCGCCACTTTTGTCAAGAGGCTGTTAGGCACAGTATTTTAATCATTAATTTTCTTTTGCAATTTAACCGGTTGTATTCCTACAACTTTTTCTGTCACGTAGCGTTCCGCAGGGCTCTACGGATTAGTAAATAGAAAAGAGTCTGTGACTCGCTTTTATTTGAGTTTATAAGTTCAATTTTATTCTAATATCCGTAGAGACGCTATGCTTAACTCTACGGACAGAGGGGGATGCAGCGACTATTATTCCAGTTACTGCCAGTATAGCGCCAGCGTAATCTGATAACTTGTATTTCCTTTTGATCTCACTCATTTTTTTTAATTCTTTGCAGTAACTTTTCTTGTAGATAAATATTGTACTATCATGAAATCTTCACTTCTAGAACCATTGATTTTTAGGTGGCAGGTTGAATATTGGCAATAGATAATTTTATAAATTGATTTTATTTACTGGACTGAGATGACTTTCCTGCATCATAGAACTCATGCACACAATCCAGTTTTTCTCGGTAGATCATACAGGTTTCCCGAAAATCATTTCCGTAAGGGCACTTTTCGACCTTCATATGCGATACAAAGTAATTCTGCACACGCGTATCGGTATTTTGGTTCAACGGGTTGGCAATTGGATCACCCGTATAGAATAAACTCACCACATCAATAGATTCGATAATATCCTCCTTAAAAAAACCTTTTTCTGCCTCTATTAACCTTTCCACTGTTTTACCATTATTAATGACATCGGTAATCACTAGAATCCGCTTGAACTCCCCGACATTTTCAATATGCAGATCTTTTTCATATACTGCATGATCTTGATAGCGGTAAGAATATGGCAGGTAGGAATATCTCTTGCCGGTTCTAGATGCTGTATAAGTTGCCAAGATATTACCTTCGATGCCAAGTCCAAGAATAAAATCGAATTGGAGTGTGTTTCGCTGTACAACATCAAAGATTGCTTTCTGTGCAAGTGAAAGATTTTCTCTGTCGGAAAGAAACAATGGCACATTTATCCAGTTATGTGCTTTAGACGAATCACTCCAGTGGAAATGCCCTGAGACGAAATACTTGTTTTCCTTTACTATTTTGAAAATCTTATCATGATAAACATTCGGACTGAAATCAATCTGGGGCTGCGCTGTAGGTCGTTCATACTTTTCGCCATGAGTTACAACGTTCTCAGCCGACTCCACTTCTTGCTCGGGTACCACGGCTTCGTTAACGATTTTGGAATCAACTATACCGAAAAGGTCTACAGCTGGTTGGATCGGCTCTTTGGGAAGCGGATCTCTCAAAACGATATCCTGCAAGTTTTCGTTTCCACCCAAAAAATCTGTTTCGGACCAATTGCCAAAAGACTTACCCGTTTTTGCCCCGTCATTAATTAAATTATATCTCCGATTCTTGAGCCTTAATGCTCCATCGTCTGAATTGATCTCATATACCCTGAATCCTGGACTTACATTGTTCTTGGCAAATGAAGTCGCCGAAATGTAAGATAGTTGATTTCTCGTATTGGAAGCTGGGGTATGCTCATTTCCATAAAAAACCGCGTTGAACTTGTATTCTTCGAAAATCTGGATAATATCCACCTTATTCTTTGCATCCCATTGACCACTTAGGGAATCTTCATATTGGCCTTCCAAATTATGGTGAAAGACCGCTACGTGTGTATAATCTCGATAATCCTTAATGATATCATCAAGTTCCATCTTAAGCAGTTGGTGGTCAATAAAGCCATTTGCAGATTCCGCTCCAACTTTTCCGTTTGAATTAAGGCCAACGATCAACAGTTTTTCTTCCTCCATTGCCAAAATCCGACATATCACCTTCGCTGGGTCAAATACCTCTCCAATAAATGATTTGTAGAATGTTCCGTACTCATTATACTTAACATCGTTCATCAGATATGCTTTCTTCTTTTTGTCTGAATTCCGATAGGCTGTTTCGACCGCCAACCTGTTAATATCATGATCACCGGGAACCATGACTATATTTGTCTTGTCAATCGAAAGTTTTTCACAGATCCTAGCTAGTGCAACATCAGCGGCAGCGAACTCTTCAGGATAACCCTGATCCGAAATATCTCCTGAGATAAAAAGGATTTTTTCGGCATCTTTAAATTTATACTGCAAAAACTTACAGAACTGATCTATGTAACTTTCATTTTCTGATGGCTCTGCTTGAGTGGTGAGATAGGAACCTATCCTTTTCTGTACATCGCCGTTTCTGTCCACATGTCTGCTAACGTGAAGGTCTGATATGTGTATGATAATCTTATTTGGCATATATTTGGTCAGGCTAATGCTGTTACTATCTTGAACTCAATAGGGTTATTCTCTTTGGTAATCTTAAAAACGCTTACCGAGTCATTATCCTGATGTTCTTTCTTTAGGGTTTCAATCTTAACTATTGAAGCATTTCCGATATACCTTCCGCCCGAATAATTGATAATATTTTGGCAAATCTTAATTTCTGTACCTAAGCACACAACATCTGAGATGACTATATATCGGGCTTCCTCCTTAATTTTGTTACCAATGCTACTATAAACCTTGTTTACGGGGCCTATATGATCCATAGATAAAAGGTCATAATTTAGGAACCTGGATAGAATTGCAGCATTATACGCACCATTGAGGTTCTGACAAAAGAGAATTGGCTGGGCTCCACTGCCATCCTCTGCAAATTTTTCTTTAATCGATAAGGCTAAACGGTACAATATATATAGATAAAAATTAGAGTCGTTGGTCATCATCCCCTTGATATCAATAAACTTAGGCACATATACAGGACTATTGTGTCTGAAGGCGTCCTCTCCTTCATTTGTAATAGTACAGTCTACTAAGAGTGTGCTGAAATGCTCATAGAAAAGTTCATTGGTGTCTTTTAAAGTGATATACTGAATGTTCCGACTCAAAACAAACGATTCGAAATTCCCACCTTCTCCCGGCTTATTCTGATCAAATATTCCTAGGTTACACTTTTTTACAATATGCGCTGAGACTTCGGTCAATACCAAAAGCTCCGAGTGTTCCTTGATTTCTATCAGTGTATTAAAAAGATTTGATTGTACGTCTTTAATCTTCGAAAAATCAAGTATTATGGTCTTTCCTTTGTAAAGTGCTACTTCATCTGTGATATTTCTAAGGGTTTCAGCTGTAAGTTCACTTCCATATATACCTTCGCATATATTGTTATTAGCATCGCCAGTATCAGCAAGAAAGCTTCCGGTATACGACTGTTCGGCATGAACGTCAAAATACAGGAACCCATTATGTTCTATTTTTGAAATTACCATAACCAATTAATCATTTTTAGGAAATTCTGCCTCAATATGCACGCCTCTCAGCTTGACCCTGAAAAGCCTTATCGCCGAAAACTGGACATCCTCACTGTATTTTTGAAAAATATCACGGGCAAGGTTTACCATTGCCGTTTTGGCCACCAGAGCATAATCCAGCATCGCTCTATCATAATCACCGAATGGTTCCTTAAAAGCCTTTTGTCGCCCTTGAAGACTATATATATCGTTCCGGATTTCTGCCAAAACATTAAGCTGCCCCAACATTCTTGATGAAACAATTACCTGTACACTTTCAAAATGGAGCCGAAAATAACCCTGACAGCCAAGCACAACATTGAGCATGAGATCAAAAAGCCCTTGCCGATCCTTAAGCATCGAATAATAAAACGTCTCAAAAATGGCAAAAGCACTCTGCTGAACATTCTTAGGCATAGATAGGGTGACCTTTTCGACAAGTTCCGCAGTCAACACTCCGTAAGTATAATATGGTGTTGGTGGTTTGGTTTTGAGAGATTCATGCAATCCCTTACCGATGTCTGCAATGGAGCAAGTGGTTTTGTATCTATTGTTGAACATCATCACATATACATCTGAATCTGAGTGGAAGATACCATTGGTAATCAGTTCAGCCATGGTCTGCACTAGTTCGTTTCTGATGGTAGATGAAGTTGGAATTTCACTTATCAGGCCTTCGAAGTCGTTCCCAGTTTTGTAGAGATAATGTTCAATCAGTGCATCCCTTCTTTTTTCTAGATTTTCGATTAGATTGATGTGCCGTAATCCGGCATCAACTTTTGAATAAACATGCAGTCGATGGTCAGATCGAATTTCTCCTTTTGTACTAAAATGACCAATTGCACTCCTATTGAAATTAAATAACCGCTTACCTATCGGCCATGTTGGATTTTCGTTATCACCCGCTATATGAAGAAAATCGGACTGCTCAAGAAACCTGATGATCCCATTCGAGTGAAGATCATTATCCAGCTCAAGCGTAACACGCTGTTTATGAAACTCTTTTAAGAAAGCGCCCAGCGCCATTAGTAATGGCAAAACTACTGGATCTATCTTTAAACTCCGGTCAAGCGCAATAACTGGCGGCCCACCATTGTAGAATCCAGAACGATAGTAATCACTGAGCTCATCTAAAAGTTCTGTATAAAAACGGAATGACGTGAATTTTTTCTGATCCGGTGAATCCAACCAAATGACATTTTCTTCCAGCATATTAGCGTTTTTAGTTCGATCACGACAATAACCAACAGTTTTTAGAGAAAGAATAAATCATGTTAGTGAAGCTTCAATTGTAAAATATGTTGACAATCTAAATCCAGATCCTGATACAACGATAATATAATATGTCGTAACTACCAAAAAGATACAAAAGAATACTCATAAATGAGTAATACAAATATACCAATGACGTAAATCTTCATGTTAACTAGCGCCTTACATTTGAATAACAATAGCAAAAAATAAGAGGCACTCCTTCAATACATTTACGATTCCCCTTATCCTATAATTTTAGTGCTATTAGCATATTTAAAACACATAATTTAAATCCAGTCTGAAAAACATTGCCGGCTTTACTATAATTACCACACTCCCTATCCTGATCATGGCAGAATAAACTGCGCCAGAATCCGCAACCACATAGGCATCATATAATATTTGAGATTTAAAAGCGCGCCTAGCGATTTTATAAATATTGGCGAAACTTTCCATGATTAAACTGAACCCCAGCTTCCATCTAACTGGTAAAACCCAAAAACTTCGTATCAGTGATCCAATAATCATAATTGCTCCTGATCCCACCCTTTAACAGATGTATTCTATACCCTGCTAATTTTTAATAATTTACAGAAATAGGTTATGATCCCAGCAGAATCACAAAAATCCTCCAACTCTCATTGGAGGATTTTTTATTTACAAAGGATTTCACTATGCTAAAATCCCGAACAGCCGTTTATTGTCCTTTTTACCCGGCCTTCTCCGACACAACTATACACCAACAGTACCTTACCATAACTTTCTCTTTACCTTTCATTTAGCTGTTGTTAACCTGCCAATCTAAAGCGAGGCAAATCTTTGATCTAGCTAATCTACACTAGAGCTACAACTCAGCCGATGCAAGTGCGAAGCAGTGTGCAAGTAAGTACCACGCAAGCCTGGCCGGAAGGTGGCCTAAACGTGGGGTAAATGTGGCGTAAAGGTGGATTTTAGAATATTTTTTTTTGGAGATTTTTAATCAGATGGATTGATTTGGGTGATCTTCCCTTTTTGATTATTCTAATATACTAAAATTATGATTGTCTGGAATGGAATGATCTAAATTAAGGAGCAAACATGATCTTGTTTTTTCACAAATGCGAAATTAAGGTCCTTCGACTACACTACCTTGACGTTATTTTACAAATTATTATTAATCAGTATTTTAACTGCTTTAGCATTTCCATCCAGCTAGGCCCTAGCACGGTATCCCCGTTCTACTTAAATCCGGCCTAACAAATTTTTCGGGCTGCGCTGCCTAAGCCTACCTGCTGGCTTCGAAAGAAAAATTTTCAGCCGGCATTTTTTGCTTCTTTTTGATGCCAAAAAGAAAGAGCCCTTCGGCGGCGGTGAGCCGAGGCAAGACTGCGCCGTAGGATAAGAGAAAACAATTGTACGTCACTCATATTGATTTTAAACAATTAATTAACCCTCAGGGTGACATCTTTTGCAATTTATCCTTTATTTTA
>Ga0182006_1000871_pt1 | contig 20256 bp, 16 predicted proteins | sample Sormic07211104_1_FD_123022 | JGI IMG/M metagenome (GOLD analysis project Ga0182006, IMG submission 123022) | Rhizosphere microbial communities from Sorghum bicolor, Mead, Nebraska, USA - 072115-104_1 MetaG | ecosystem: Host-associated > Plants > Roots > Rhizosphere | place: USA: Nebraska...
CGTTTTAATGGTAAAAGCTTTCCTGTTTCCATGGCTATCCAATTGCTTGGCAACCTCAAAAAAGCCATCTCCTTTTAAATCGATGATCCGGCTTACCTGCTCAAAATTTGAAGGGTAATGAATGGAACTCCCTGGTTTTAACCAAATTTGAGTATGATCGGGCAGGAGTACCTTTTTCATGGTCTCATTCTTCGCCACCTGTACGGTAATCCATGTTGTAGGGTTGTATTGCCTGGAATACAACAGGGCTGCACCGGCCAGGAGTATTATGGCAGCGGCATACCTCCATGGTTTTGGAAATTTTATTGCTTTTTTATCTGTTTTTTCTTCTCTGTTGTATTTTTCGGTGATGCTTGCCCATACTTGTGGATCGGCCGATACCTGACTTTCGTTTTTTGAGAGGGCTTCTGCCGCATCTTTGATTTTAAAATACAGGATTTTATTTTCCGGGCTCTGATCTATCCATTGCAGAAATTCAGCCGTTTCTTCCTCACTGGCCTTTCGTTCAATGTATTTTAGTATGAGTATGTATGTTGCTTCGTCCTGTTTCATTTTTGTGTTTTATACCAGGAAGACGACGAGCTTTTAAAAACTACGTACTGATCAGAGAAAAAATTTTTTTTTAATCACCTGGATAGGTGCAGAACGATATTGGGTCTTTACAGGAGGAAGTTGAAAAGCATGCTGACATTGCGCAGGGCAAGCTTTAACTGCTTTATCCCTTTGTACACATGGGTTTCCACGGTTCGTGGAGAGATGTTGAACTCTTCGGAGATTTGAATGGTTTTTTTACCGTAGATGAATTTTGAGATAAGGATTTCACGGCATTTATCTGGCAGGCTGTCCAGTGCCTTAAATAAGGCAGCTTCATCTTCATTTAAGAGTAAACTCTGATGGTTTGAGGGATCGTAATAGTTCAGTTCGTCTACATTGAGGCGATGGATCTGATCTACATATTTTCCGTGGACATTTTGAGATTTTACGTAATCGAGGTATTTGTTCTTGATGGCTTTATACACGTAATGTTCCAGCTTTCCGGCTATGGTGAGGGTGCCGCATTTTTTTAGCAGCTGCAGGAATACGTCTTGTACTAAGTCTTTGGCCTGCTCTTGAGAAACAAACTTTGCTGCATAGTGAACCAATTTGGCATAGTGTGCGATAAAAAGATCGTGCACATCTGTTTCGGTTAGATGTTTGGTATCCATCATCAGTTGGTTTTAGGTTAGCCCGATTGAAAACTAAACTAGCCACTGAATCCAAAAATAAAATGAAAAGATTAAGCACAAACGTTTGAGTTCGTGTTGTGGAGTGTGGCTGAAATTGGGTTGGTGTTATCTGAAAGAAGAATTTTTGCGGTTTAAGGGGAATGCGGGATGTGGATAGTGGGGGTTTTGGGGTTTTTGGTTTGGGTTTGTTGCTGGAATTTGGTGGGTTTTTGATTTTGGGTTGGAAATGGGGGGCTGGATTGGGGATTTTTACGAAAAAATAAGGATGTTCGGGTTGTTCAGACAAACGTTTGCGTTAAATCTTTTAGCTGGATATTGAGTGCGAGGGTGGGGGTGAAAATATGTTTTCAGATCTCTCTGGACCTTCCGCGAAGAGCTTCAGGCCCTGAGGTTCGATCTTGAAAACATATTTTCTTGGGTGCAGACCGGATTTCGTGTATTTGGCTGAGGTTATAAGGCTTCAATTTCTTTGATGGTGAGTTTAACGGTTTTAGAAATAAAATCTATAGCCAAACCTTTATTTTTGAGTTCACGGGCTATTTCTTTTTTTTCTTCAAGGGCTTTTGCCTGTGCTTTTTGTTCTCCTTTTTTGTAAAGGAAATCTTTTTCTTCTTTAAAAAATGTGCTTACTGATTGCATAGCTTGTTCAAATTGTTGTTCTATACTGGTTCGCAATTGTACGAAGATACGTAATTGCTGGAAATATCTTTTTTTGGCGAAATCACTTTTTGATTTCTCTTGTACTTGATCTATAATGGCTTGTATGGCTTTGTCTTTATCGTCCTGGCCGAAATCGCCAAGTATGCCCAGCATTTTTATTTCCGGGTTTTCTGATCTCAGGAATAGTTTATAGTCAATTTCTGAGATGCGTATAAGGTTGTAATTGTATTTAAGGTTTTCGGCATCTATGGAGGTTGCCATTGTTGGTTTATTCTTTTTAAGGAAGATGACATATTGTTTTATAGGCATTTCGTATTTGCGCATGAGCATGATGTTGTATTCTGCCATGCGGTAGACCATTTCATTTTCATTGGGGACCTGGAATTCCAGGTGAAGAACATAGGTATTTCCATCTATGTCGGTTACTTTTTTTAGTGCATCTGGTTTTCTTTCTTTGGTGTGTTGGATGTCGTCTGGTATTTCCTCACTTACAGAGAGGTTTAAGCCCAGGATGTCTTTAATTACTGTTGGTAGTGTGATTTCAAGATGCTCCTTCAGGATTTTATCGTATTTATTGCCTTGTTTTGGATCATTTTTGTTTGCTGTTTTTTCTTCCAATTTTTGAATTTTTACACTGGTTAATACTGGTTATTAATGCCAATGTAGAGATGGGAAATTCTAATAAAAAATTATTGCTGATATTTGAAAGGGAACAGCTAACAAAGAGAAATTTTATCCAAAAATGTACTATAAAATGGGATGGAGGCAACATGAAGTAGCGGGTCAGCACCCGTCATCGTGAGGAGGAACGACGACACGATCTGATAGCCAATCTTAGATTCTTCGATGTACTCAGAATGACGCGAACACCTAGCTCCGTCAAATTGCGGATCTTTTTAAAGTATCAGCAATGGGAAAAGGACAGTAAAACGAGAGAAACAAAATATATTATTAAAAAGGCACTTATAACAATTAATAAGCAATAGGGGCTTGCTAATCAAGCCTCTATAAGCTGCTGATTTTTAGATCTCCAGGTCTTTTTCCATTGTACAGGCAAATATTGACCGATATACACTTTTTAATTTCTCCATGTTCACCCGGATGACATCTCCATTTTTAACTTTATGTTTTTTTTGCAGATGCTTTTCCTGAACAGAGATAACCTTCATTTCAATGAGCTGATTTAGTCTACCAGCTGACAGCTTTAAGCACACCCTGATAACCGAAGACAGTTTAAGATTGAAATCAAAAGGGCACCTGATTTTAAAAGTTACGGCTTCGCTGTCAATATTGATGAGATCCTCAGCCGTGATACCATCATGCTGGATCTCATATTCTACACTGCCGTAATCGAATTCTAAATTGTTTTTCTGTTTTGCTTCAGGTGAAAATGCATATTCCCAGGCGATTGCTGTATCATTCCTGGAAAAACTGTTAAATAAAGCTTTATTTACTGATTCTGGCTTAGTCCTGGAAAATATGGTCATATTATAGGTGCTGTCACATTTTATGCATCTGTAAATTAACCATATATCAATGTTCTTTTTCTGAGCATTCATCCTGAACTTTTCGCTGCAATAAAACCTGTCACTATCACAACGATTGCATTTTTTATTTAAAAGAGGGGTGTTTTTGGCTTTTACCTCCCATATATATTCTTTGGGCATTTTTATAATCTTGCTTAATCTTCTTTGTTGAATTTTTTACAGATTATTCGCGGTATTAGCTATAGAATGAAGAAGTTGCCAAAAGCTGAATAGCCAATGCAAATGCCTTTAAAAAAAGCAATACAGCGAATAATATGATCAAATGAAAATTTGATCCGGGTAGAATTACCCGAATTAAAGAATGATCAGCCTGTGGTTTACAAGGCTGGTATTAAGCTACTATAAATTTAAAAATTGTGCTCAAAGCCTGAGTTGTTGTTTAATAGAGTAAACATAATCAATTTTAGGCAAAAGAGTCAAGAAACACCGCAGCTTTTTAACTCTTTGTGATCTTTTAAAGCAAAATTTTGCTTAAAACTATAGCATTGGAATAATATTTTTTGTGTAGTGAAAAAATAGTAACCACTTATTCGTTTTAAATATTTACTATTGCCAAAAGAATTTTGTAGATTTAAACTTACCCTACCCACGTGTTTGTTTATAACTGGCTTTGCCATAGCAATATGTAAATGATGAGGATGTACAATAAGCTTTCTGACCAGGAATTAACCGCTTTGCTGAAGGAAGGGGATCATGAAGCATTTACCGAAGTCTTTAACCGGTATAACAGCTTGCTGTATATCCATGCCTTTAAAAAACTACATGAACGCGAGAGCGCAAAAGATGTGGTACAGGAAGTTTTGTCCAGTCTCTGGATAAAACGGGAATTGGTTAATCCAGGTAATAACCTTGGTGGTTATTTATACACTGCAATCAAACACCGGATCTTTGACCTGCTTTCCCATCAAAAGGTAACCAATAAGCATGTGATTTCCCTGCAGAAATATCTGGAGCATGGACAAGTGGTCCGGGCAGACTATCAAATCAGGGAAAAGCAGCTGGCTGCTATCATAGAAAAGGAAATTGCCGCATTGCCACCCAGAATGAGAGAGGTGTTTATGCTGAGCCGAAAAGAGAATCTTACTCACAAAGAAATTGCAGAGCGGCTGGCTATATCCGAACAGACAGTTACTGATCAGGTGAAAAAAGCCCTTAAAATTTTGAAGCCAAAAATCGGGCTAAGCATAGCGCTGATGATGTCTGGAATGATCTAAAAAAAAATATTTTAATTTCTTATCCCCCCTGAGCCTGGCTTTGCCGTATTGGTTATAATTAAAGAAGAAAGAAGGCCGCCGGTAAAGGAAGCTTAACCAAATAAAACCATGAAAGAAGCAGATGCATTAGTCTTATTGAAGAAATACATTGCAGGAACCTGTACCGAACAAGAGCGGGCAACGCTGGAGAACTGGTATCTGCAATGGAATGATCAGGATATGGACTTCACTGAATCAGAGCTGATGCAACTGAGAGAAGAAATGTGGAAGGTTATGCCACAAGGAGCAGCAGCAAAAGCAGTAGTACCGGCAAGAACAGAGACAACACGCAGAAGCCTATGGCCACGCATCGCTGCGGCTGCAGCTATCCTATTAATCGTAGGCTTAAGCATCTTCTTTTACACCTCATACTATGCTCCCCGTCATCTCGAGGGAAGCGAAGCGATGAGAGACCTGTTAGCTAATGACATCAAACCAGGCGGCAATAAAGCCTACCTTATCCTATCCAATGGCAAGCGCGTATCCTTAACCGATGCCGCCAACGGCGAACTTGCCAAAGAAGCAGGAGTGGAGATCACCAAAACCGCCGACGGGCAGGTAATATACACCACTCGTCATCCCGAAGGAGGCACGACTGAGGGACCTGTAAGCGGTAGTAGAGATATCTCGTCGCAGGGCTTCCCTCGACATGACGGGGGAAGGGTCGAGATGACGGCGATGAACACAATCGAAACCCCCCGAGGGGGGCAATACCAGATCCGGCTCCCTGACGGATCCAAAGTATGGCTTAACGCCGCTTCTAAATTGATTTATCCTGTTTCCTTTATTGGGCGTGGGCAGCGGGTGGTTGAACTTAGTGGCGAAGCCTACTTTGAAATATTTAAGAATAAACTCCAACCTTTTGTAGTGAAATCCAAAAATCAGGAGGTTACTGTACTGGGTACGCATTTTAATGTAAACACCTACGATGATGAACCCAATACCAAAACCACTTTACTTGAGGGAAGTGTGAAGGTAAACGAGGCTGTACTCAAGCCCGGCCAGCAATCCATTCTTGCCGGAGGCAAGATCAACGTAATACCGGCTGACCTGACCGAAACCATGGCCTGGCAAAAAGGTGATTTTGTATTCAAAAACGAAGCCCTGGAAAGCATCATGAGAAAAATATGCCGCTGGTACAATGTGGAAGTGATTTACGTAGGCAAAATAGACACTAAACAAACCTTTAGCGGGCAAATATCCAGAAACAAGAATATCTCAGAGGTATTAAAAGCGCTGGAATCCAGCGGTACACTCAAGTTTAAAATAGAAGGCAGAAAAATACGAATAACCAATTAATAAAAATTAAAAACCGACTAAACCAACAACCAACCAACATGAAGAAATACAACAAAAAAGACCCGTAATACAAGCAAGAAGAAATGACTTCATGAGATAAAAAAAACCGGAAGCATTGGTTAAATACCCCCGGCCATTTTGAAAAAATCATTTAAGTCATTCATTAAAACCTTACGCGCATAAGGTATTGCTTAAAACAATTGATTAATGAACAACGTAGTGCCCTGTGCTTTTTGCGGAGTTAAGGCACTACAACGAAACACTAATATATGAATTTTTATATAAAAATTCCAAGGAGGCCGTGTGCTTTTTTGGGTAAAATTATACGGGTCATGAAACTAGTTATTATACTGCTAACCACAGCCATTATACAAGTCAGCGCCGCCAGCTATGCCCAGAAGGTGACCATGAAGCAGCATGGGATCGAATTGGTCAATGTATTTCAAGAGATCCGCAAACAAACCGGTTACGATTTCTTATACAGTGATAAAATTATGGAGCAGGCAAAGCCTGTAGATCTGAATTTGCAGGATGTGGGTATTGAAGAGGCACTGGAGATTTGTTTTAAAGATCAGCCCCTGAGTTATAGTATAGAGAATAAGATTGTAACCGTGCGGCTTAAAAAGCCCGGTTTTCTTTCCAGGATCGCTGCGGCTTTTGGTAGCATTGATGCTTCTGGGCGTGTGGTGGATTCGGAGAATCGTCCGCTCCCTGGCGCGAGCGTGAAGGTAAAGAAAACAGAGAAGGGTGTGAGTACGGATAAGGACGGAAGGTTCTTTCTAAGAGGAGTGGAAGAGGGTGCTGTGCTGGTGGTGAGTTTCATTGGGTATTTGCCAAAGGAAGTAAGTGCTTCGGCAAATATGGGAAATGTGGTGTTGGAACAGAGTTTGTCGAAGCTGGATGAAGTTCAAGTGATTGCTTATGGTACGACTACGCAAAGGCTGTCGACAGGTAATGTGACGACAATTAAGGCGGATGTGATTGAGAAACAACCGGTAAATAATCCGCTGCTAGCTTTGCAGGGCAGGGTACCAGGATTGTTTATTGAGCAGGCTACAGGTTTTGCCGGAACTGGAGTAAAGGTGAGGATACAGGGGCAGAATAGTTACAGAGCAGGTAATGATCCCCTTTACGTTATTGATGGTGTTCCATTTAACTCTCAACTATTACCAGGTGCTAATCCTATATTAGGAAATTCAGGAGTAACTGCACGTTATTCAAATACAAGTGGCGCAAGTAATCCACTGAATTTCATCAATCCAGCAGATATAGAGAGTATTGATATTTTAAAGGATGCGGATGCCACTTCGATTTATGGTTCCCGGGCTGCTAATGGAGCGATTTTAATTACAACAAAAAAAGGGAAAGCTGGTGATACCAGAGTTAATCTGAATCTGCAATCTGGTTGGGCTAAAGTTCCCAGAAAGTTAGAAATCATGAATTCCCAACAGTATTTAGAAATGAGAATGGAAGCGTTCAGAAACGATGGTATTACGGAACCTGGACCAGGACCATATGGTGACAGTGATTTAAATGGTACCTGGGATAAAAGCCGTAATGCGGATTGGCAAGAAGAATTAATAGGGGGGACAGCACAATATCAGGACGCTAATGCTTCAATTTCTGGCGGTACTGATAAAACCGCATTTCTCATAGGTACTGGATACCATCGTGAAACCAATGTATTTCCAGGAGACTTTGCAGATCAAAAAGGATCTATACGTTTTTCAATCAACAATTCATCCGCTAATAACCGCTTTAAACTGCAATTTTCTGGAAGTTATCTATTTGATAATAACAAACTTCCAAATGTGGACATGACTAATTCCGCGATAAAATTAGCACCAGTTGCTCCCGAAATTTACCTGCCAGACGGGAGCATCAATTGGGGAACTGATGAATATGGATATTCTTCATTTGAAAACCCAATTGCTGTGTTGAACGATAAGTTTTTCAATAAAACTCAAAATCTCATGAGTAATATGATTTTGAGCTATGAAATTTTACCCGGCTTTGAATTAAAAAGCAACTTTGGATATAACAGTCTTGGTTCTTCCAGTAACTCAAAGGCTTATATAGAATCTAATTATCCGGAAATTAGACCTTATTTAGTCAGAAGTACAACATTTGGCAGCAATACATCAGCTTCCTGGATTGTTGAGCCTCAATTAACATATTATAGAAATGTAAACAGGGGACGTTTAGAGCTTCTTTTTGGAGGTACAATACGGCAAGACAAAAGCATTGGTTCAAGTATAATTGGATACGGTTTTAGTAATGATTTGGTTATGGATGACCTACTTTCGGCCCCATTTTCGGATCCTGTTTCTTCAATTGGCTATCAGAGTAAATATATTGCTGCATTTGGTAGAGTTAATTATAACTGGCTTAATAAATATATTATTAATTTGAGTTTGCGCAGAGATGGCAGCTCTAAATTCGGACCTAAAAGTCAATTTCATAATTTCGCATCTGTTGGCTCTGCATGGATTTTTTCTGATGAGGAGTTTATTAAAGAGCAGGTTAAATTTTTAAGCTTTGGTAAACTTAGGGCGAGCTATGGAACCACGGGCAGTGATCAGATAGGGGATTACAGATTCATGAGTCTATACCAACCACAAAGTACTAGTTTACCGTACCAAGGTACCCCGAGTTATCGTCCAATTGGTATACCTAACCCTTATTTGCAGTGGGAAGAGACAAGAAAGCTGTCTATTGGTTTAGATCTCGGATTTTTTAGAGATCGAATATTATTAAACGCAAACTACTACAGAAATACTTCTTCTAATCAATTGTCAGAATATACGCTTCCTATAACCACTGGATCCATTGGGATTACAAGAAACCAAGCGTTTAAAATTCGGAATTCTGGATGGGAGGTAATGCTGACGACAAATAATCTGAAAACAAACACATTTACCTGGTCTAGTAGCATCAATCTGACTCGACCAAAAACCTTGCTGGTAGATTATCCTGAAATTATAAAGTCATCAGCTGCATCTACTGCGATAATTGGACAGCCACTCAGTGTAATAAAATTATATCATTTTTTAGGAGTTGATCCTGCAACGGGCAAATATCAATTTGAAGACAAAAACGGCAATCCTACCTTTACCCCAAATGCCGAAGAAGATAAATTTATCGAAATCGATGCCGCACCCAAATTTTTTGGGGGGATCCAAAATACCATATCATTTAAAGGGTTTCAGCTGGATGTTTTATTTTCATTCGTTAATCAAAAAGGACAGGATTTTTCCTATGGCTATCGTACCTCCTCACCTGGTGCATTTGGCGGTGGGAGTTATAATCAGCCTATTTCTGTATTAAACAGATGGCGACAGCCCGGTGATATTTCAACTATTCAAAAATATACTACGGGATACGACCAACTTCAATCTCAATCTGATGTTTATAATAGTGATGCGACATGGGTAGATGCCTCTTACATTCGTTTGAAAAATGCTTCTCTTTCCTGGATATTACCTGAAAAAATAGCCCACAAAATTAAAATCAATAGTTGTGATATCTTTATCCAGGGTCAAAATCTTTGGACAATAACAGGTTTCAATGGCTTAGATCCTGAAACTAAAAGCTCACTTACGCTTCCACCATTGAGAGTTATAGTAATAGGAATGAAAATCAGTTTATAACTAAAAGTTAAAGTTTAAAAAGATGAAAATCAAATATTTATTTATAATGGCTTGTTCTCTGCTTTTTATTTCTTCTGGATGCAGAAAACTTGTAGAGGTAGATGGTCCATCAACCAGCATTAGTTCTGCTAATGCCTATAAAACCAACGCTACGGCAATAGGAGTTCTAAATTCACTGTATGTAAATATGTTAGGTTCTTTAACATCACCGGGCCAATTAAACAGTCTATCTTGCATCGCAGGGCTTTCTGCAGATGAATTAAGTTATGAGAGATTAGCTGGAAGCTCAATCCTCGATAGCTATTACAGAAATGTTTTAACAAATACAACTGGTGGAAACTCCTATTGGAGTGGTTCTTATAGTAAGTTGTTTGTAGTAAATTCTGCAATAATCGGGCTCACTGAATCAAAAGAACTTACGCCTGCTGTTAAACGGCAGCTATTAGGTGAAGCTCACTTTATGAGAGCGGTGTACTATTTTTATCTCGTAAATCTATACGGCGAGGTGCCTCTTGTTCTCAGTACTGATTATACTGTAAATGCGTTAATAGGTAAATCATCTAGGGATCAGGTATACCAACAGATCGTGTCCGATTTAAAAAATGCTCAAAATTTATTAAATGATAGCTACCTGCAAGCAGATTGCATCACGAGTTACCCGTCTGGCTTGGAAGAGAGAATTCGACCGACTAAATACCTAGCAACAGCGTTACTTGCCAGAACATTTTTATACTTACAAGATTGGCCAAATGCTGAGGAACAAGCGACCTCTTTGATAGCGAACACCAATTATTTTCAACTCGAATCTATTGACAATGTATTCCTAAAAAATAATAGAGAGGCAATTTGGCAAATTCCATCGACGTCCAATACGTCAAATACACCTGATGCAGACACTTTTATCATTCGTTTTGGCGGAGCTCCGGGGCCTAATAATCCCGTTTATTTAAATGAAGCGCTAACTTCAGACTTCCAAGCCGGCGATAAACGAAAATCAAACTGGATGTCAAGTATCGTTTCTAAAGGCATAACGTATTTCTATGCGAATAAATATAAAGTAGTATCTCCTCCTCTTGGTTCAGAAGTTAAGGAGTATACTGTATTTATGCGCTTGGCAGAAATATATTTAATCAGAGCTGAGGCACGGGCGCAATTAGGCAATTTGGCTGGAGCAGTAGCTGATTTAGATAAAATAAAGCAGAGAGCAGGCATTCCATCGGTTGCTGATACAAACCCGACGATCGGCAAAGACGAGTTAGTAGCTATGATTTTGGAAGAAAAAAAACTTGAGCTTTTTACCGAATGGGGGCACCGCTGGCTTGATCTTAAAAGAGGCGGTAAGATTGATGAGGTGATGAGAACCGTTACACCGAAGAAAAACAATGGGGGAGTATGGAAGAGTTATCAACAATTTTACCCAATTCCATTAGTTGAGCTGCAAGCGAATCCTAACCTAACACCTACACCTGGATATCAATTTTAGATTATGAGATTCCTTTTAGTTCTAAACTTAATGTTTTGTGTAGTTTTTGCAATTGCCCAGAAACCAACCATAAATTCAAGTGCGTATAGTATCTGGCCTTCTCTTGATAGGCCTACAATGACTAACAATGGTAATTATGTCATGTATTCAATTCGAAATGTACCGATAGGAAGTTCCACACTTGTGGTACAGGAAAAGGGTGGGAATTGGAAGAAGGAATTTATTGGAGGATTGAAAAATACTTGCTTTACTTCTGATAATAAGTTCTTAATGTTCCTAAAGGGTAGAGACACGCTTGGGATATTAAGGCTTGGGACTGATAGAATTGAAGAGCTCGCAAATATCTCTTCATTTCAGTTATTAGGCGAGGGAGAACACCAAACTATTGTTTACCGCCCCATCTTAAAAGAAAGCACATTGATTCTAATGAATCTTAAAACTCGAACCAAAGAATATTATCAAAATGTAACAAGCTGGCAATATAGTCTTGAGCATAACACGGTGATAATCTCCCAACAAGAAAAGCAATCGGGCACAGTTCAGGTTTTAAAATGGTTGGATTTAACTAGGGAGGAGAGTTTTAATATATGGAAAGGAAGTGAAGCTCGAAATTTAGTAATTGATCCAAATCATCCACAATTAGTGTTCAGCGCTGGAGATTGTTTGTTTTTTTATGAAAGAAAATTAGGATTAACAAGATGCTTAGAAGATTCAATGAATGATAATGTTGGGGACGGATTTAAGTTTAGCGGCATTCAAAAATTCAGCAAAAGTGGTCGATATTTATTTCTTTATCTTGTAGAAAAAGAGAAGCCAAAACCAATTCGTGATGCTGTTGAGGTGTGGAGTTATAAAGATACCGTTCTTGCCTCAGAGTTCCAAGATGCTGCGTCATCTAGGTATTTGGCTGCTCTTAATCTAAAGAGCCATAATATTGTTCGTTTTCAGAGCGATAGAGAAGATCAAATGTCTTTTCCAGCTCGGGGTACTGATACCTTGGCGCTAGTTACCCGAGTGAAACGCGGAATCGAACAATGGAGTGTTGCTTATAAGGTAGAAAATCAACTGGTTTCAATCAGAACAGGTAAAAGTACCTATTTGCCTTTTTTAGATGGCAATCGGACGGTGGCGTATTCAAAATTTGGAAAGTATTTGGTCTTCTACGATATTAATCAGCAGAACTATTTTAGCTATGAGATTGCTACAAAGATTGTTCGCAATTTAACCAAAGGACTTAATGTATCATGGGGAGAGTTGGAAAGAAATGATTTCGTCAAAAATCAACATAAAATATATCCTAGGAATGTATCTTCCTCGTTATGGCTAGGAGATGATGAGTCAATATTGGTGTGTGATACTTATGATATTTGGAAGTTGGATCCATTAAATAGAAAAAGGCCGATTAATCTAACTAACAGCTATGGTAAACGTCAACATATCCTATTTAATTATACTTCTCCGGAAAATGTCGAAGATGATTTTAGGAAGCGAAAAGTCATCTATTTGAATGCTTTTAATATAGAAACTAAGGAAAATGGTTTTTACAAGAAAGAGTTAAATAGGCAGGGAGACCCATATAAGCTCACCATGGGTCCACAGATCTATTGTACCAATAGCGGTTATCTAGGTCCGAGTGAAGCGGATTTTGCTCCGATTAAAGCAAAAGATGCTGGAATATACATAGTTAGACGTATGAGCGCTTCAGAGTTTCCAAATTATTTTAGCACAACGGATTTTGAAAACTTCGTAAAGCTTACCGATTTGAACCCTGAGAAACAGTACAATTGGTATACAACCGAACTGCATTCTTGGAAATCACTAGACGGGAGGATGTTAAAGGGGATTTTATATAAACCTGAAAATTTCGATCCGAATAAAAGATATCCTGTTGTTTTTAATTATTATGAGCGAAAATCTGATATTCTGAATGCTTTCATTAAACCAGAACCACTGTGTAATAGTTGCAATATTAACATTCCTACTTATGTGAGTCAAGGTTATCTTGTTTTCTGCCCTGATATCTATTATAAAATTGGTGATCCAATGCAGGGAACATATGACGCTGTTGTTTCAGGCGCTAATTATCTTTCGACTTTGCCGTTTGTCAATGCAAATAGAATGGGATTGCAAGGTTGTAGTTTTGGTGGTATTCAGACTAACTATCTAATCGCAAACACAAATTTATTTGCAGCTGCATGTTCTGTAGTGGGATGGTCAGACTGGGTTAGTTCTTATGGATCCCTTATTTTGGGCGAAGGTAGAAGTGAACAGGGAATATTTGAGGATGAGCAGCCGCGAATGGGTGCTAGTTTATGGGAAATTCCTGATGTGTATTTAAAAAATTCGGCGATATTGAAAGTTCATAAGATAACCACCCCTTTACTTATGATGAATAATAAATTAGATGGCATTATTCCCTACTATGATGCAACGGCCTTTTTTTCCGGATTGCGTCGGATGGGAAAGAAAGCCTGGATGCTATCTTATCCAAATGGGGGGCACGGTGTTGGAGGAAAAGATGCAGAGGATTTTAGTATCAGAATGATGCAATTCTTCGATCACTATTTAAAAGACAAACCAGCTCCGGTTTGGATGACTAAGGGTATCCCTTCATCTAAACAAGGGTTAATTGATGGCTATGAATTTGACAAGGAGAATAAAACTCCTGGACCAGGACTACTTAAACCAGAAGAACAACTAAAAATAGATTCTTTATTGACAAGAAAACCTATTTCAACTATGCTAAAATAAAGCAATAAAACTTATGAAAAAAACACTATTAAGTCTGGCTTTTTTAAGCCTTACCAGCCTGGGCTTTGCCCAAGAAAAAGGAATCAAGTTCGAAACAGAGCTGACCTGGGAACAAGTTAAAGCTAAGGCGAAAGCTGAAAATAAATCCATTTTTATGGATATATATGCAACTTGGTGTGGCCCATGTAAGCGTATGGATGCATCTGTATATCCTTCTGAGAAGGTAGGTCTAGCCATGAATCCAAAATTTGTCTCTGTGAAGTTTCAGATAGATACAACCAAAAATGACAATAATCTTGTTAAAAAATGGCATGCTGATGTCAGCCGTATGATAAAAGAAGAAAACCTAGCTGGTCTTCCTACATATTTCTTTTTCTCTCCCGACGGAAAATTAATAAATCGCGGCTCCGGCTTTATGGATGAAGATGCCCTAATACAACTCTCCGAACAAAGTCTAAATCCAGCAAATCAATATTATTCGGAACTGGAAAAGTATAAGCAGGGGAAGCTGCTATATTCTGACATGCCTAGGCTTGCAGTCAATGCCAATGAGATAGGAGACATGGAAATGGTTGGCGAAATCGCCAATAATTATATAAATAACTATCTGTTTAAAAACGGTAGTAATGAGTTGTTTACAAAAGACAACCTCGCTTTTATGGCCCGCTTCATGTCCATTTTAGATGAGAAAGTTTTGCACTTATTCACGGAACAGCAGGCAAAAATTAATTCTGTTTTAGGTGATTATGGAGCTCAGATTGGTATTATCAAATACATAGAGAGAAAGTATATACCGCGGATGGAAACTTGGACGAAAAATAAACCTAATTGGAATGAGTTGGAGGTAATGGTCAAGAATAAGTTTGGCTCCTTAGGAGAGGAGGCGGTTCTAGGAAGCAGAATGGGCTATCATCTATTCGTAAAGGATGATTGGAACGCTTTTGAAAAATATTATGTCCTATATTTTAAAAGAGCCTATAAGCATCCCACTTGGCATGTAAACAATATGAGCTGGTCAATCTTCGAGCACAGTCAGAATCCAAAAGTTCTAGAATTTGCCTGTGATACTGTTATGAAATATGCAATAGAAGAGTGGTATCAGAATGATGTGGAGAGTTGGGATACATATGCCAATTTATTACATAAAATTGGTCGGAGCACTGAAGCGATCAAATGGGAAGAGAAAGCGGTGAAATTTAAAAAGGGACAGCGTGATGAAAAAGTATATACTGATGCTTTGAGTAAAATGAAAACAGGGCGCCCAACATGGCCAATCAAAACTAATTAAATATGAGAAATATGAGATTAAAGTTATTTCTTTTAGCTGTTCAAGTTTTCATTGTATTCAACGTTGTAGCCCAACAAGTATTACCTCTTTATCCTGCAGATATACCTAATTCTACTACCAAATTGAATAAGGAAGAACAGCCTACACTTGAGGCCTACTTGCCAACGAGAGAAAAAGCCAATGGAACGGCAGTAATTATATTTCCAGGTGGTGCTTATGTGTTTTTAGCGTATACGGAAGAAGGAACAGCAATTGCCAAAGCATTTGCCGAAAGGGGAATTGCTGCTTTTGTGGTAAAGTACAGACTACCAAAAAATCAGACCATGAAAGACAAGAGTCTTGGTCCATTAATGGATGGACAACAGGCTATACGAGTAGTAAGAGCTAAGGCTTCTTTTTGGAATATTGACCCAAATAAAGTTGGGGTAATCGGTTATAGCGCAGGAGGTCATCTTGCTTCATCTTTGGGAACTCATTTTACTAAGAGTTTCATTTCAAATGATGGAAATATTAGTCTAAGACCTGATTTTATGATTCTGGTTTATCCGGTGATCAGTATGAGAGATAGTTTAACGCATATGGGATCAAGAATATCATTAATTGGCGTGGATCCGTCTAAAGAGAGTATTGAAAATTTTTCGAATGAATTACAAGTATCTAGACAGACACCACCAACCTATCTAACGCATACAGGTGATGATGACTTGGTTGATGTAAGCAACAGTATTATGTTTTATCAGGCTTTGCAAAGGAATGGTGTTGATGCGGAATTGCATTTGTTTCCGAAAGGTAATCATGGATTTACGCAAAGATTACCTGTTAACGAATGGCTTGATCCCATGTTGGGATTTTTAAAAAGAGAGGGGTTCTACAAATAAACTAAATATAAAATTTTATGAAAACAAACGTATTAATTGTGATGGCCTTGTCAGTTTTGATCGTGACCTCATGTAAAAAACAGGAGATAGAAACTACACCACGGGCGAGTTTACAAATCACCAATGCTGTTGTTGGCGCAGGGTCATTGCAGTTTGGAACTAATGTGGCAGTTATAGCTAATAATTCCTTTAATGCTTATGGTGTGTTCGCTGGAAACAGGCAGGTTAAACTGGTAATGCAAGCTACGCCGAATGCTGTTTTATACGGCAAGACTTCTGATTTTGTAAATGGAGGATTATATTCCTTGTTTCTAGCTGGAACTCCTTCAGCGGTTGAATCCGTAATGGTCAAAGAAGATAATATAATTACTCATACTGACAATGTTTTTGGAATTCGTTTTATTAACCTGTCTGTAGGTTCTGGTCCGATTAGTATAAACATTCATGATGCGAATGCTGGTTCTTTAGTTCCTAGCCTAGCTTATAAAGCTTTGTCAGGTTTTAATTCTCTTTCTGCCCAGGCAGAAGAAGGTGCTAAAGTATTTGAATTCAGAAATGCAGAGACAGGAGCGTTAGTCAGCTCATTTACTGTGCCTGATTATGATATTCCAAGATTTAGAAACATCACACTGGTGTATGCTGGGAATGCTGCAAATCCGGTTGTATTCAGGGTTAATAATTATTAAAGTGATGATAGTGAAAATGAGTAAGAAAAGAAGAAATCTCTTGGTAGAACTAATATCTGCGCTTTTCATTTTACTTTTCGTGTATGCTGCGGTCAGTAAAATACAAGATTTTGAAAAATTCCAGGTTGAGTTAGGCAAGTCTCCAATCCTGAATGCTTTTTCAAGATTTGTTGCGACAGCGATTCCTTTTATTGAGGTGAGCATAGCTTTGATGCTGGTGATAGGGAAATTCCAGATCATAGCACTCTATAGTTCATTTACTTTAATGGTTATGTTTTCAGCATATATAATCGTCATACTCAATTTTAGCTCGTATGTCCCCTGCTCATGTGGAGGCGTGCTACAGAATATGACCTGGACCGAACACCTATTCTTTAACATTGGATTTGTTATTATGGCTGCAGCAGCTATTATTTTAAACCCGTCTTAGATCAAGAACTTATCTGCAGTAAGAGGGAAGGCTTACGTCCCTAAAATGGTAGGCAATTAACTTAACAAGATTAATATGAAATTAAGAAATCTTTTAATGACAGGAATTTTTCTGTTAGCAGTTACCGTTTCATTTGCATTCAAAGCAAAAAACAAATTTGCCTGGAATGCGTCAATAGCCATGGGAACCCCATCTGTTCCATGGTGTACTATCACAAACACTGCTAACAGCTGTGAAACTACTTATACTGGTCCTCAATGTACAGTGCTATATCACGGAGCTTACAGGTTAGCATATGAATTACCTATACCAGCGGGTGGACCAATTTGCGTAACTCCGCTTAGAGAGTGGCAGCCATAATTACAATGAGCCCAATTGTTCAAACAATTGGGCTATGTATATAATATTGTTATGATTAAAAAAAGAATTTATGTACTGATACTATGTTTTTTTTGTGGAGTATCAGTTATTGTAATCATGTATGGATTATCGGTAATAAAATTATCAGAGAAGAATGGATTTATCAGACTTTTGCCATCCCACAAAGTGACTGGAATAAATTTCATTGATATTCAGTGGAACTCCTGGTACATTTCAGGAATTTTCAACCGGAGTGTTTATTTAGGCAATAACCCTGTGCCTGGCAGGGTGCTTAAAGTTGATAGCTCATTAGTAAAAAGCAATGAGTTTAATCTTTTAGGTTTTGAAAAATTACAAATCCACAAAGGTTCTACATTGGCAATTGATTCACCATTTGTGTATATAATGGATGGAATAAAACCTATTGTATTGAAAGGGAAGGTTTTTGATTTTCGGCTAACTGAGGAAATCGAAGTACCTTATTTTACTAGAGCAATACCTATTAGTGAAAATTCATTTATGGCAAGATCTGTTTACAAGGACATAGGAAATGTATTGTTGAAGCATACAGCTCATGAATTAACCTCAGAAACAACAAAGTTGCTAGAGAAACAAGTAGATGGCATATTTTGCACCGATGGAGAAATGGTTAAAGTTTCGGGATCATCTAAAATGATTTACGTATACTACTATCGCAACCAATTTCTATGTGCTGATAGTAATTTGAACTTATTATACAAAGGCAAAACCATCGACACCGTTAATCATGCACAAATCAAGATAGCACAAATCAAATCCACCGGAGAAACAACAATGGCAGCTCCGCCATTATACGTAAACAAAAGAGCCTGCGCCAACTCTAAGTATCTGTTTGTACAGTCAGCATTAAGGGCTAATAACGAAACAGAATATATGATCAAAGATGTTTCGATGATTGATGTTTACGCAATTAGTGATGGCAAGTATCAATTTAGTTTTTATCTGCCGGATTTCAGGGGGTTCAAGGTTAGGGATTTTAAAGTCTATGGTCAATCTCTATACGCGCTTTATGATCATTACCTCTATAAATATCAATTGAATTTTTAGAATGAATCATTATGAAATTTAAAATATTCTCAATCTTCTTCTTTATTGTTGGCTCTACTTCTGTGGCTCAACACGTGCTGCCACTGTACTCTGATAGCATTCCTGGAAGTGTTGTAAAACTTTCCAAGGAACAAGAACCTACTCTGACACTTTATCTACCAATTAAAGAAAAGACGACTGGAACAGTAGTTCTGGTAATCCCGGGCGGGGCTTATGGCTTTCTTGCTTTTGAAGAAGAGGGCATTGTCATTGGTAGAGCTTTTGCTGAAAAAGGAATAGCTGCTTTTGTATTGAAATATCGGTTGCCCAAAAAGGAGACCATGCAGGATAAAAGCTTCGGACCATTATTGGATGCACAGCAGGCAATGAAAGTAATCAGGATCAATGCTGTTAAGTGGAATCTCAACCCTTCAAAGGTTGGAGTAATCGGGTACAGTGCGGGTGGGCATTTGGCTTCTACATTAGGTACTCACTTCGGAATTAGCCATATCCCAAACAATGAAAACATCAGCCTGCGTCCTGACTTTATGATCCTGGTTTATCCCGTAGTCAGTATGAATGATCAACTTACGCATGTCGGCTCTAAGATCAATTTGCTAGGTGTAGATCCAACGAACGAAAAAGTGAATTTGTTTTCTAATGAACTACAGGTAACGAAAGAAACTCCACCAACTTATCTAACACATACAGGTGATGATAGACTCGTAGATGTAAATAATAGTATTGTATTTTACCAGGCTTTGCAAAAGAATGGGGTGGATGCGGAATTGCACTTGTTTCCTAAAGGCAACCATGGATTTACCCAGCGACTACCAGTGAATGCGTGGCTAGATCCAATGCTTGATTTTTTGAAAAGAGAAGGGTTTTACAAATAGAAACTGTTCCACCACGCGTATACACTTATACACTATGAGTCCTCTCGACACCATGCGTCATGTCGACGATAGGAGAGATCTATTAACAAAGTGCTTACAGGTCTCTCGTCGCTGCGCTTCCCTCGAGATGACGGTAAGGGGGGCAGAGTGGGGCAAAATGACGTGATGGTGATAGCGAGTGTGTTATAACGTAACGAACGAATTATGAAAAACAAACAAGGATTAAAATACAACATACAACTCTTCGTCGAACTTCTGGATGATCTGGAAAACAAATCCCTTGATGTTCCTGCTGCGGTGAATGCCAGAGTTGATCTTGCTTACCGAGGTTTATCCGGTTATCTCTTTGAGCTGGTCTTATCTCAGGAAGAAGACCTGGAATATAAACAATCGGTCATTAAAAAGTTTATTTCTTCCTTGTTGTTCAGAACCTTCGCCTTACTTAAAGAATATGGTCCAGTGCCTGAAAAATCTGGTATGGAGTTGAATGTACACCAGTCTGTTCTGTTGCAAATCAAGGCGGGTTTATTCCGGATATTGCAACTCATTAATTACCAGCCTTTGGAAGAAATCTCCCTGGAGCTGAATCTGGTGTGCCGTAAAATTTTAAAACACAGTTTATGAAAGAGAATTTTATCCCTGAAGAATTGGTCAAAGCTTTCCTGGATCATGTGGACGGGAAACCATTTACGCTACCAGAGGTTGCTGTGGCTTTAGACATAGATGAGGAAATAGCAGTGAATATTCTGATCTATTTGATAGAGAATAAGCTCCTTGATGTGAC
>Ga0182006_1000872_pt1 | contig 20250 bp, 21 predicted proteins | sample Sormic07211104_1_FD_123022 | JGI IMG/M metagenome (GOLD analysis project Ga0182006, IMG submission 123022) | Rhizosphere microbial communities from Sorghum bicolor, Mead, Nebraska, USA - 072115-104_1 MetaG | ecosystem: Host-associated > Plants > Roots > Rhizosphere | place: USA: Nebraska...
ATTGTTTTGATGCAATGCAACACAAAAAACCTTGTCTACCCTGCATATTAAACAGATTTAACAAAGCTTTATTATCCTTGAGCCAAAGATGGGACTTGAACCCACGACCTCTTCCTTACCAAGGAAGTGCTCTACCGCTGAGCTACTTCGGCTTTTTAGTTTCTAGTTTCAGCATTCAGTTTTAGCAAAACCACCAAACTGACAACCATTAACTGCTCACTTTATTTTTAGAGCGGAAGACGAGGTTCGAACTCGCGACCTATAGCTTGGAAGGCTATCGCTCTACCAACTGAGCTACTTCCGCTTTTAAAACTAGTGATTGATTGAATGAAAGAATGAGAGATTTATTCTGCCATTAAAACATTTGGTCATTCATTTAAAGTGTGGGGAGAGAAGGATTCGAACCTTCGAAGTCTTACGACAACAGAGTTACAGTCTGTCCCATTTGGCCGCTCTGGTATCTCCCCGTTTTTTACTTTAAAATGCTAAAACTTTAACATAAAAAGAGCCTCCTATCGGAATCGAACCAATGACCTACTGATTACAAGTCAGTTGCTCTACCAGCTGAGCTAAGGAGGCTTTAAATTTTCTGCAATGATACGAAAAATCTTCATTTTTCATACTATTAACGTGTTTTTTTAAAACTTTTATCTTTTCACAGAACTATCCTTTTCTTCTTGGCCTAACACCGTTTCCGAAAGGGAATGCAAATATACACACTTATATTTCACTTCAAAATAATTTTGAAAAAAAATAATGAAGTTATTCAGATCAAAGCCCGTCATCTACCTGAAGAAGCTTCATAATCAATCTCTTAAAATTGAATATTTTTTTCATTTTTTTTATGGCCATTTTCAACCTTGACAAGGTTATAAACTGTAATCACAATTATTAAAGGTGAATAAAAAATAAAATTAAGCCAAATAAAGGTTAAAATTTATGCGTCGAAGACTGTTTTTCGACGGCGAGTGAACTTGGAAAATTAAATTAGGTCCATAGAAATTGTGTGAATAGCTTCCTGTTTCCTTAAATTATCATCACCCTAATCTGATAGCTACCCACCTCAATTCGATTAATATTGCTTTAATTTGGATTATTAGGCGCATTGCATGATGGTCGTCACCCTGAACTTGTTTCAGGGTCTTGATAGTAAGACGGTTTAACAAGAAAGATGCTGAAATAAATTCAGCATGACGATCTCATTAATACAAACATTTAGAAATAAGCATTTATATTTAGCGGATAAACGAACTTAGGTTATCGGATTTATTTTAGGGTCTATCTGGCAGAAAAGATAGCGAGACAAGTTCAGCATGACGAAAACTATAAAAACTAAACAAAAAAAGCGACGCATTAAACTGCGCCGCTCTGTTAATCATACTTAGGAGATTTACTAATAATCAGTAGCTTCAATCTCACTTAAAATTGCCTTATGCTCACTTAATTTTGCACGCGTTTTATCTTTATGTTTAGTAATCTGCTTTCTTAACGACTCGATGGCCAGATCGGTGGCTTCTTCAAATGATTTACATTGTTCCTTCGCGAAGAGGGTGCCTCCGGGTACAATGAGTTTTATCTCACTGATCTTATTCGCCTCGTCCTCTACGTTCTCTAACTTTAAATACACTTCTCCGCTAATGATCTGGTCAAAAAACTGATCAAGCTTATTTGCTTTTTTCTGTATAAAATCTAACAACTTACTATCTGCATTGAAGTGGATTGATTGAACTCCGATTTTCATTTTTCCTCCTTTTTTTATGCCTTTGGATGGGCTTGTTTATAAATTGTTTTTAATCTTTCGATCGAATTGTGGGTGTAAACCTGGGTAGCCGCTAAACTGGAATGGCCCAGGAGTTCCTTAATAGCATTTAAATCTGCACCTGCATTTAACAGGCTGGTTGCATAGCTGTGCCGCAACACGTGGGGGCTTTTCTTTTCATTGGTTGATACATGGTTTAGGTATGCGGTAACAATGCGGTATATTAATTTCGGATATGCCGCTGCACCTGTATTGGTAACGATTAATATTAGTGAATTGTTATTAAAGTTTTGCAACTTTTTTAAGTCAATATAGGTATTTACCTGATTGATAAGCTGTTTATTTATAGGCACTATTCTTTCCTTATTTCTTTTACCCAATACCTTTATCGTTCCTGAATAAAGATCAATATCAGTATCTTTTAACTGCAATAGTTCGGTTAAACGTATACCTGTTCCGAAAAGCAGTTCGATAACCAAATGATCGCGGACAGAAGGGAAACTTTCATCGAAATAACGCTCAGAATCCAACAGTTGGTCCATTTTCCGGGCGTCCACAAACACAGGTAGTCTTTTCGGTATTTTAGGTGCTTTAATTAAAAGGCTGGGATTTTGATCGATTTTTCCTGAGCGGTGCAAAAACTTGTAAAAACTTCTTAAAGCAGAAATTTTTCTGTTGATGGTATTTTCTGAATTTTCCTTTTCCATCAGCTCCACCAGGTAACTGCGCAGGTGAGTATGTTTTACTTCAGAAAAATCAAGTTCCAATGCTTTAACAAATTCGTCAAACTGATCTAAATCGGTTTGATAAGATGTGACAGTGTGCTGAGAATAGCGCTTCTCGTGAGTTAAATAGGTAATAAAACTTTTTAGCAACATTCAATATCTTTTACGGGGCATTGATATGAAGTTACAAATTGTTTTGATATAAAGAAATCATTAATTAATTGTTTATTGTAAAGTTTTGAATGACCCCAAAAACAAAAAAGTCTCCCGATGTTAATCGGAAGACTTTAATATATTATATCTTAAACAACTATGCAGTTGTATCTTGATTCATATTCTGAATGTAAACAGCATGTTTAATTTCAGTACGGCGTGCAACGGATTTTTTCTCGTATGCCTGGCGGCTACGTAATTCTCTCAATACACCAGTTTTTTCAAACTTTTTCTTGAAACGTTTAAGGGCTTTATCTAATGATTCGCCGTCTTTAATGTTGATAATGATCATAACGCTGAAATACCTCCTCTCGTGGTTTTTAAATTTTCCCGTATTATCGGGGCTGCAAATGTAAGCAAAATATTGAAAATGAGAAAGATTTTATAAAAAGAAATATTATTTAAATCATTGATTAAATTAAACTATTGTTTACCTACATTTATATATACATTATACTTTATGACAACAGGTAAAAAAGTAGGCTCGATTATCGCCGTTATCGTGGTTATTATATTAATAGCAACTTGTTACTATCGGTATTTCTTTGTCTTTGGTGAAGGTGTTAAAGCAGGCGAATTAAACTATGTGGTGAAAAAAGGCTACGTTTTTAAAACCTATGAAGGCAAATTAATCCAGAGTGGCATAAAATCGCGACAAACAGGAACACTGCAGAACAACGAATTCGAATTTTCTATTGCCAACAAGGAAATTGCTGAAAAAATGATGGCCAATAGTGGCAGGTTTTTCGAATTACACTACAAAGAATATAAACACTCCCTGCCATGGCGCGGATTTAGTGTTTATGTGGTCGATAGCATTTTAACTTCCAAGGATATACCGCAATAAGCGGTTTAGGGTTTAGGGTTTAGGGTTTAGGGTTTAGGGTTTAGGGTTTAGGGTTTAGGGGAAATTATTATTTTGACATTTAGTTTAACCTTACACCATAAACCTTCCACCTCCTAACCTTTTTTAGGCACCTTGGCTCCTGCTTTTCTGGCTTCCGATAATCCGATAGCAATTGCCTGCTTTTTGGAAGTTACTTTTTTACCGGTCCCGCTCTTAAGCTTACCTTCTTTCATTTCGTGCATGGTTTTTTCTACTTTCTCACCAGCTTTTTCTGAATATTTTGCCATTTTTATCGTTCATTAATTCAGTGATCATTTATTCATTGGCAACCGCCAATCGCCAATTGGAAACTGTTAAAGTCTTTATTCAAAACAGCATATCAAGATCAGCAGTTTTAAAATTTTAAATAAAAAATCCGGAGGTGGTTAAACCGTCCGGATTACTCATAATATATTTGGTTTTTAATAAGGTTTAAGGTGTAAGGTTTAGGACATAGGGTTTAGCGTAATTGATATTAGCCTTAAACCCTATACTTTTACCACTACCTCGATAATACTTCGCGGGCAATCACAATCTTTTGTATTTCTGAGGTGCCCTCTCCTATTGTACATAATTTACTATCACGATAAAATTTCTCTACCGGAAAATCTTTTGTATAACCATATCCGCCAAAAATCTGAACAGCATCTGTAGCAACTTTCACTGAAACCTCCGAGGCAAAATATTTAGCCATAGCCGATTCTTTTGTCATAGGTAAGTGCCTGTTCTTTAAATCAGCTGCCTGGCGGATCAATAGCGCTGCAGCTTCAATCTCTGTAGCCATATCAGCAAGCTTGAAACTAATGGCCTGGAAACTGGAAATAGGTTGACCAAACTGTTGCCGTTGTTTAGAATAAGCTACCGCTGCATCAAAAGCACCCTTTGCAATGCCTAAAGCCAAGGCCGCAATAGAAATCCTTCCGCCGTCCAAAACCTTCATGGCTTGTTTAAAACCTTCGCCAACGTTGCCCAACAGATTCGCCTTTGGTACCCTGCAGTTATCAAAAATCATTTCTGTGGTTTCTGATGCCCGCATGCCCAGTTTATTTTCTTTTTTCCCGGCGGTAAAACCTGGCGTACCTCGTTCTACAACTATGGCCGAAATCCCTTTAGAACTTCCCTGCTCCCCTGTCCTCACCATCACAACTGCAATATCGCCACTTTTGCCATGGGTAATCCAATTTTTTGCACCATTTATAATGTAATCATCGCCATCTTCTACAGCCGTGGTCATCATTCTAAGGGCATCCGAGCCGGTATTGGCCTCAGTTAATCCCCAGGCACCAATCCATTCGGCTGTAGCCAGTTTAGGAAGCCATTTCTGTTTCTGTTCTTCGCTGGCAAATGCGAGGATATGCCCCGTACATAAAGAGTTATGTGCTGCTAACGACAAACCGATTGAACCACAAACCCGGGCTACTTCTACAATGACGTCAACATATTCCTGATAGCCTAATCCTGAGCCGCCATATTCTTCGGGAACCAAAACACCCATCAACCCTAATGCCCCGAGCTGCTTAAACAAATCTATAGGAAAATGCTGTGCTTCATCCCATTCCATGATATGAGGATGGATGTTTTTCTCTGCAAAATCGCGGACCATGGCCTTTACACTTTGCTGAGTTTCTGTTTCTGAAAAATCGAAGCTTACGCTCATTAAATATATATTTTTATAGTTAGTTGAGGCAATTATAAACAATTATTTGATAGTTAGTTACCATTAAATATTTGTGCCATTACAGAATGAAATGGTATTCGGTTCAATAAGTTTCCCGGTTAATTTTAAACATCGAAAATTAAGGAGGAAAGTTTTTTATGATTTTTTAAAACAGTAACCGAATATTTTGGAAAATAGCTTCATTTGAATACGGATAAAAGATTAACAGCTTAAAATACTTAAACGTGTTTTTTTAGGAAAGCAGGTTTAGAAGCATTAGGATCACGCAGTCCCACTGTCCGCTTTACTGCGTGCCCGCTTCCATTGGGTTTAGGTGGCACGGCCAGTCATCAGATTGGGGTGCAGAAACAACCTGCCTTTAGTTATGCACAAAGGCTTGCAGCACTGTCCTGCGTAACTAAACCTGATCGCAGCGAACACGGAGTGCAACGGAGTAAAGCGAAGAGCAGGAAGAAACCTGACTATGGAATACAGGTTTTGCTTTCCAAAACAACAGAACTCTTAAATACGCTTTCTTTTAGGAAAGCAAGTTGGGAGCATTTAGGATCACGCAGTCCCACTGTCCGCTTTACTGCGTGCCCGCTTCCATTGGGTTTAGGTGGCACGGCCAGTAATCAGATTTGAGGTTGCAGGGTGCAGAAATAATATGCATTTAAGATTATTATCTAGGAGTTTACAGCACTATCTTGCGTACTTAAACCTGATCGCAGCGAACACGGAGTGCAACGGAGTAAAGCGAAGAGCAGGGAGAAACTTCCCTATGTAATACAGGTATTGCTTTCCAAAACCAAAAATGAATATTTCTTCTAGAATGAAATATAAGGCGCAATTTTATCGATCACTTCCTGATTTAATAAAATGATCTTTTTTAAATCAGCTACACCTGTATAATGGCCATGCTGCCTGCGATATTGAATAATGGCATTGATCTGTTTGAAACTCAGATACGGACTACGCTTTAAATCATTAAAACCTGCCGTATTGATATTGATTGTTTTTAGCGGTGTATTGCCAATTTTAATCTGGTCTTTAATCTCCGCATACTTATTTGAGTCTAAGCCATAAACCTCAAGAAGCTGCTCTTTCTTATAAAAACCACCCAAACGCTCCCTATATTTAATAATTCTACGTGCAAAAGTTTCGCCTATACCTTTAATCTCATCCAATTGCGTAGAATCTGCCGTATTAATATCAACAATTACAAAAACTTTCTTAGCATATTCTTTCTTTTCAGCAAACGCATCATTTTTTGAGATTTTAACAGGCTTATCGGGTATATTAACATAAGGCAATATTTTTTTATACATTTCCGGCGAAATGGTATACATTTTCTGAAGATCTTCGGGTTTGTAAAATCTGCCACCCTTAGCCGTATAGTTTACAACCGATTGGGCCTGTTTTGCCGATAAGCCTAAAGTTTCCCAACCTCCCTTATTTAAAGTGTTGGGGTTAAATTTAAAAAGTCTGCCTGTTTTTTTATAGCTGTAAGCTTCAATCCTATCGCGAACAACATGATCATACGCTTTGTCTGTTATACTAATCTGTTGAATCTGCGCCAAAAGATCAGGATCATCCTTCGAAACCGGCTGGAAATGGGTATACAAAATCGGGATAGCCTTAATCACAATAATAATAAAGACCAGGAACAACAGCCCGTTGAATTCACTTTTGCTAACACCAAAATTTTTGTTGAACCAAATTCTCATTGATGCGATATGACATGTGGATTATAAATATAAATCTTATTTTTGGAATTGCAAAACTGCATAGGTTTTGCCTATCAACAATCTAAGAATTATATGAAAATCATAACTACATCTGAGTTTGCGAAAGCAACAAAGATAGATAAGCTAGGTGTACCAGGTTTAGCAGGTTTGATGATGGAGATCATGAAACTGAACGACATTAATGATGTATTTGCTCAAAATCAACACTTTAAAGGCTTAGAATTTGTAGACAAGATATTGGAAACCATTGGTGTTTCTATAGAATTCGACGATGATGACTTAAATAGTATCCCGAAAACAGGACCTTTTATCGCTATTGCAAATCACCCTTATGGCGGTGTAGAAGGTTTGGCCCTGGTTAAACTATTGTGTACGGTTAGGCCAGATGCCAAGGTAATGGTCAATTTTATTCTGAAAAAAATACCAAACCTTGATGAGTTTTTTGTGGCGGTTAATCCTTTCGAAAATGTGCAGCATTCTTCCAGCATCAGCGGATTAAAAACTACTTTTGACCTGCTCAGAAACGGAACACCGATTGGCATTTTCCCTGCAGGAGAAGTATCTACTTTTAAATTAGATGCTCAGCAGGTAACCGACAGGATGTGGCACCCTGTTGTTGGAAAACTGATTGCTAAAGCTAAAGTACCCGTTGTACCGATCTATTTCCATGGCAATAATGGCGTTTTCTTTAATATTTTAAGCTTTATACACCCTACCCTGCGCACGGCAAAACTACCTTCAGAATTTTTAAACAAACATGGACGAACCATCAAGGTCCGGATTGGTAAGCCAATAGCCGTTTCTGAAATTTCGCACATGAACAGCAGCAATAAGCTGATGGACTTTTTAAGGGCCCGTACCTATGCGCTTGGTATTGGTTTAGATACAGAGAAAAAACTCTTTAACCCGTTAAACCTGTTTAAAATTAAAAAGAAACCTGCGGAGGTAATTGAAGAAACCTCGAGGCTCCTAATTAAAAATGAGGTAGCAGCTCTGGAAGATTTCAGGGTCTGGACGGAGAAAAATTATGAGGTATACATTGTCCCAACGTTAAAAATCCCGAATATTTTAAGGGAAATCGGCCGTTTACGCGAAATCACTTTCCGTGAGGTTGGCGAGGGTACCAATAAAAAAATCGATCTGGATAATTACGATATTTACTATAACCATTTATTTATATGGGATAAAGATTTAGAAAATATTGTAGGAGCTTACCGGATTGGAAAAGGTGATGAGATTTTAGAAAGCATGGGACGCCGTGGTTTTTACCTTTCTGAACTCTTTAAAATGAAAGATCAATTCTACCCGATGTTGAGACAAGGTATTGAATTGGGCAGATCATGGATCAGAAAAGAATACCAGGGTAAACCACTTCCGCTATTCCTGTTATGGAAAGGGATTTTAAAATACCTGATCGATAATCCACAGTACCGCTATATGTTCGGTCCTGTAAGTATCAGTAATAATTTTTCGAAATTCAGCAAGGCTTTAATTGTAGATTACATCACCAAGAACCATTTCGATTACGAAATGGCCAAATACGTTAAACCGCGAAACAAATTTAAAGCCGATTTATTGCCTATTTCTACCGATACCCTTGTTGACAGCAGCGAATCTTTTAAAGATCTGGACAGCATTATCGGAGACATCGAAAACACGCACATTAAAATCCCGGTATTGTTGAGGCAGTACATGAACCTGAATGCAAAGATCATCTCATTCAATATCGACCCTAAGTTTTCTGATTGTTTAGATGGTTTCTTAGTGGTTGATACCCACAGTATTCCAGCAGAAATTTTGGAAAAACTCGGCAAAAACCTATAATTTAAGGCATTAAAAAACCCAGACATCCATCTGGGTTTTTTATTATCAACTAACCTAAACTTTATAAATACTAACCAAATATTTATGCCACAAAAGTAGGCTGGCCATGTTAAATTGGTATTAATGAAATGTTATTTATAGAAATTTATTAATGACTGACGAAATTTGCTTACATCAGTAATTGATATGAAAAAATTCAGGCTTTAGCAGGCCGACCACTATGTTAACACAATATTAAGTACAGCCTAAATGGTTCACATAAAGAAATTGTTGATTTTATATTAATAATAAGTAAATTTAATGTAACCAAATATGGCGCGGTTTGAAGAGAGGAATTTACATCTACATTTTGAGGACTATTTTGTTCGCTGGCCTGATGACAAACGCCATCAGTTCGAAGGGACAACAATATGCTTTTGATTTTTATGAAGGGACTTTTAATTTCAATGTCGATTCCACAATAGTTTTTCCCATACCTCAAACGGCAACAGCTTCAGCAGTTTCGAACTTTTATCATCAGATCTCTTCCGGACAATACGCTTCCCTTATCTCATCTTTAGAAACCTACCAGAAAAAATTTAATTTAAACGACTGGATCTATTATCAACTGATCCGCAAAACAGCAGAACAGATTAGTCCCAAAGCCAACAACTATTTTGGATATACATTATATAAATGGTTTTTACTAAGTAAATGCGGCTACGATGCAAGGTTGGCGGTAGGCAACGAGCAGGTCATTTTTTATGTAAGAAACGAAGAAGACATCAGCGATATTCCGTTTTTTATGATTGACGGGCAAAAGTTTACATGCCTGAACTACCATGATTACGGCAAACTATTTAAACAGGCGGATGCTTACAAGCCCGTGAAGATATCGATTCCAGAAGCCAAGAATCCATTTTCCTATAAGGTAACCAGAATGCCCGATTTTAAGCCTGAAAGTTACGAGGAAAAAGACATTGAATTTAGCTACCGACAGAAAATACATCATTTTAAACTTAAAGTTAATCAGGATGTACAGACCATTTTTAAAAATTATCCGGTAGTTGATTTTGAGAGTTATTTCAATATCCCGCTGAGCAGAGAAACGTACAGTTCTCTTATTCCCACACTGAAAGAAAATCTGAAAAACATGGATCAGAAAAAAGGTGTGGACTACCTGATGAGATTTACACGTTATGGCTTTCTATATGAAGATGACAATGAAAACTATGGTAAGGAAAAACGCTTTTCTCCGGAACAAACCTTATTGAGTACATATAGCGACTGCGACGACCGGGCCGCATTATTCTTTTACCTGGTAAAGGAAATATATAACCTGCCAATGATTGCATTACTATACCCCAAACATTTAACCATTGCGGTACAGTTTGACAAACCAGTGGGTGAAGAAGTTACTTATAAGGGCAAAAAATATTCTTATTGTGAACCTACCCCTCAGGCACAAAACTTAAAAATAGGGCAAATTGCCACCAACCTGAAAAACCTGAAGTATGAGGTGGTATATGCTTATGAGCCTGGCAACAAATGAAAGACCGGACAGGTTAAGCTAAGGTTAACCATAAGTTAAGATGATGTTATCTTATCGATAAGAAGTATATTAACACTTTATTTACCGTATTTTTAAGGGTTAATCTGAAAAAACACATGGCCGCCATCATCTATACTGTTATTAAGGAATTCTTTGTCGAAATTCACGGCTATCCGGTAAAGGCCAGGATTCTATCTCCAATTAATGACGACAAAACCTTTACATTTCAGGTCAGTTCGCACTTTAAAAATACCAGCGGACATGAAGCCAATGTACCGGCTTCCACATTTACCTCTTATGCCAATGCAGAACGCCATTTGTTGGTCTACCTGGAGGCCTTTCAAAATACATTGGATTTAGGTGGTGAAGTAGCACCAGGAAATGCTTTTTAATTATTTTCTTTATCGTCTTTCTCCGCGGGAAGTTCTGATTGGATTACCTCCTCCTCAAACTCCTTTTTGTCTTTTTGGTTTCTGACGATCAGATAAACAATTAAAACAATGACCAGAACTGCAACGCCTATTACTATTGGATAATTCATATTTGTTCGATTAAATGCCAGTCTATGCAATTTAACCTAAGTTATGACAAATATTTTGTATGTTAAGCAGCCATCTGAGTGTTAACATAATCATAATATTAACTTAACTTTCTGTTTTTCTACTTTTGTAAAAACCCATAAGTAGATGAAAAAGAATAAATCCAAGTCGAAAAATCATTCGACCAATAAAAAGCTACGTAAAGAATTAGAATCGAAATTAACCTTTGCATTTAATGAATTAGTTAGTCAATATGGCAAAGCAAAAAAAACCGACAAAGTAATTGAGAAGTTTGCCAAACAACTTGCTAAAAAGGTAACTATTCCTGCTGTAGATGATTCTATTGTGCCGTTTATTAAGGAAGAAGAACAAGCTGCACCACCCGTTAAAGAAAAGCCAACAAAATCCTCAGCAGTAAAAACCGTTACCAAAAAAGCCAAAGTGACGGAAAAAGAAGAGGCGGAATTAAAATAGATTAAAAAAGAGTCCTGTTAGTTATTAGCAGGACTCTTTTTTGCTTTTAATTGAAGGTGATGGTTTGTCTGGCCCATTCTCCCGCACATTCTAGTCCAACCAAGCGGCATTCTAAGTAATAGGTTCCGGGTGTGCTATAACTCCATTCTTGCTGCGCAGCATTGGAGAAGCTACTTGTAGGCAGTACAACAGCTAAACTTTGGTTAAGCATTCTCCATTCGTAATAGCCGCCATCATACATAGCCCCAGCGGTACTGATCACCGTACTGCCGGTACTTACTGAAGACGAGCCATTGATTAAATTTTTAAAAGTACTCACAAAAGGTGTAGTTACCGGTGGATATAAATACTGTGCAGCGATTACATCATAAGAAGAAAATGCTGACCAGTTATTTGAAGTTCCTAAACGGCCTGAATTCATTACCGAATTAGGATCGTTAGAAGGTGCTCCGTTATTGGGTGTGCCGGGTATTGGGTTTGCACCAACTGCACTTCCACCCGTACCTTCAGCTGCCCAGTCGGTATGCCTTAAACCAAGGCAGTGGCCAATTTCATGTACTAACATATACACATCTTGAGCATGGCTCCTCGGAATACCATTATCTTGCCCATTACTGTTCACATTATTGGTATAAGGGTTTACCAGAAGCGTTGCCCCAGGTGTACCTGAACTGGTTGGAAATTGACCTTGCCCGAATGCACCTGTACCTAAATTTTGTTTTTTAACCGTGATGTTCGGCGTAACTGAGCTCGCGTAAGGTGGATAAAACTGGCTATACGAATGAATCAGATTGATGCGGCAATTGCCAATAGAATTCCAGGCTGTTACAGCATCCCTTATGGCATAAAACCACCGGGTATCGTAATCTTCGGTAGTAATAATTACATTGGTTAAATTTCCTTGAATCAAATTATTGGTGTTAGCCTGCGATATCTTCCCTCCGGTGTTCAGCGGCCTTACAGTAGTTTTGGAAGAAGATAGAGATACTTTAGAAATCAGGATGTCTCCCTCCACGATATAATAATCGCCAGATTCTTTAATACCATCGGTGCTCAAACCCATTTCTTTGATTTTTGCAATTGTAGCCGATGCAACTTCAGCTTTGCTATCAGTAGTGATAACAGGGGATTCAGATTTTTTACATGAATAGATGCTTAATGTTAGCAGTAAAAATGCCAAGCACATTGTCCTTGAGAATGCGCTAAAAATAGATGTTTTTTTCATAGCTTTTTTTTATAATCCAATATAATACATTGACTATTAAGCTATCATCATCAAATCATTAATATTATAATACAGAAGAGTCATATAAATAAGTAGTAACATGTCGTTATCTACTTCGAAAAAGCTAAAGAAAGGCTATAAATTAAAGCGTATTAGTCCATTAGAAAATCTCAAGATTGAAATTCAATTAAATACACGGGCTCGACACAATGGATCATTATTTAATATAGGCTTTGTATGAACGAAAAAAGGGCACCCATTTATGATGGGCACCCTTTTTTTCTGCTGTTTCAGAAAAAATAATACTATAAATTTGCTAACAAATCTACACCATCTACAGTAGCCCATTTTCCTTTGGTTAAAGAAGCACCGGTTGCTGTGGTTGAAGTTGTCCAATTGGTACCAAAACTAGCTGCAGTTACATTAACAGTAGATACACCATTGATAAATAAAATAGGAGTGTTGGTAACCTTAACATTTGTTAATTTAATTTTACCAGTTAATACCTGATCGTTATAAGTTACCAAATCACGGATTTGAACGGCACCACCATTAAAAGCGGTTGGTGTAGTTTGGCTGCCATATCCATCAATTACAATGTTGCTATAATCACCGTTTCCTTGTGCTTTAAATTGGAAAGCATCTAACTGGATTTCACTTTGTGCTTCGGTAGTCGTACCAGCCGCTCTTTTTAAGGTGATATTTTTTACTACTGGCCAAAAAGAATTATTTACACCTTTAGCTTCTATTTCCATACCATAGTTACCCACGCCTGTTTGATAAGCAAACCAGTTTGTGTTATCTTGACCTCTCCAGCCATCTTGCCAATCGAAAGAATCATCAGCATTACCATATGAAATTAAGTTTTTAGCACTTACAGTACCGCCATAGAATTCAAAACCATCATCATTTCCTTTATAAGAAACCAGGTTTTCCAAAACTGTTCCGCTACCTACTGAATAGAAAGAGAAACCGTTTTGTTCTTTAGAGTTGGTGGTAATTACACGGCCTGCATATTCTACCCTTACATATTTTAATGAACCACCGTTATGGGTAGGATTAGAGCCACCGTATGTTAATGATAAACCATCTTCAGATGTTGAAGTTTGTGGAGCAGGAGCAGTAGATGAGTTTACAATCGGAGCATCACCATACATGATAATGCCATTCCAAGAACCACCCACTTTTGATTTTTCTGTTAAAACAATCGGGTTATCGGCAGTACCATTAGCAATTAACTTACCACCGTTTAAAACTACTAAACCATCATCACCATCAGATTTATCAGCAGTAAAAGTAGAACCAGCTTCGATAGTTAGGGTAACACCCGACTGGATTTTAACAATGCCTTTTAATGTGTAATTACCAAAAGCCAATGTTCTATTAGCCGTAATATCACCTGAAATCTCACCTACTACCGGAACTTTTGTAGGAGTTTCCTCATCCTCATCTTTTGAACAGCCTGTAAAAATGGTAGCTGATACCGCAATTGCATAAAGTAATTTTTTCATTTGAACTCTTTTTTAATTTTCCTTTGAATTGTAAATTTAGTTTTCCTATGTTTTGAATATATTAACCCAGGTTTAACATTGCATTAACCGGGGATTAAACTTGGGTATTGATTAGAATGTATAGCCAAGACCTAATGACACTCCAATCCCTCTTTTATAATCTTTAACGGTTAAGTCGTTCTCGTATATTTTAACTACACTTTTTTCGCCTAAATTGATTCTGTATGTAGGATTTAAGATATTTTCTACGCCAAATTTCAAGTCCCATTTACCAGCGATTTTGTTGCTCCAGATCAAATCCAGCTTTCCAAAAGGCTTTTCGTAATAGTTATCTAAACCATTGGTACCTACTGCATAAATACGTTCGCCATAAATATTGTACGCTAAAGTGAACGTACTTTTCCAGTTTTTACTGAAATTACTTTCGTGTTTGATATCGGCATTGATCAACCATGGAGATGCTCCTTGAAGCTTGCGGGTATTGTCGTTACCGATTGCCGCAGTTTCTGCGCTATTTCTTACCTTATCAATAGTTGTTTTCGTATACATTAATGAGGTATTGAAACCCAATGAAAAGTTAGAGAGTGATTCGCTGAATCTCGAAAGCTGTAGTAAGAACTCCAATTCAGCACCATATAAAATAGCTTTCTTAGAGTTATCATAGGTAATAGCCAAACCGCCACTTCCTGCTGATTGTATAAATAAGCGTTCAATAGGATTTTTCAAATACTTAGCAAATCCAGTAATAGCAAACATTTCAGTATTTGATGGAAAAAACTCATATTTCACATCTAAATTATAGTTTTCGCTATTTACTACGTTAGGGTTACCATTTTCAATAGTTCCATCGGGATTCACAAACTCCAAAGGGAAAGCTTCCATGATAACTGGCTTGGTTAAGGTTTTAGAAAGTGATAACCTTAAGTTGGTTTTTTCCGTAACTGAATATTTAAAGTTTAAAGCTGGTAAAATGTCAGTTCTGTTTTTAGTTACCTTTAAAAAAGGATCATCAAAAGTACCTTGGTTTCTAAATCTTGTAACCCTTTCCGATTGCTCTACCCTTAGCCCACCATTAATATTGATTTTATCGCTCAACACCAGTGATAAATCTGCATAACCAGCGTTAACGCTCTCTTGCATGCGGGCAATATAGGTTGCACCTGTACCTTCATAATAAGTAAAACCACCATTAGCAATCTGTTCTGCCAACGTAGGATCGGGTTTGTTGGTATTGAAAGTAGCGTTGTTTGAAGCTAAGTTCTGTGATACCAAAAACCTGAAATTAGATTCGATTTTATTGAAAGAGCCATTATAACCTACTGTAAGTTTATGGGCTTTTGCGATATCGCTATTTCCAAACTTCCAGTTGTATTCCAATAAACCAGATCCAAAGAAATCGCCATCGAAATCCATATACTGCCTGGTAATACTGTTACCAGTATAACTGATTGATGTGGTGTTTTTATCAAGCATTGCACCTTTAAACGATTTTCTGTCTGGAAGCTCATAACCTGTTTTTGAATAAGATGCTCCTGCCCTTACACTATGCTTATCATCTTCGGTTATTTTGTAGTTGGCAAATAATTGTCCAGTAAAGAAATCGGTTTTTTGCAATTGATTTAAGCGGATAAATGAGTTATTGGCAGTAGCCTGACTATTGGTATAACCCAACTGATCTTGGATCATAGTTTCTGTTCCTTTTAAATAAAAGGCATTTAAATTCAGGTTTAACCTATTTGTAACATAGTTAACCGCCCCTAACAAAGATGAGTTGGTAGAAAACCTATATTTAGTAGTATACAAGTTATTATCGTAAATACCCTGTACAGTATTGAAGAAACGATCTACACCTTCTCTGATTTGAAAATTATTATCAGTATTAACAGACACCAGATACTGTAAATAACGATTGTTCTCGAACCGAAATTTCTGCGTGTGCAATATCCCAATATTGGTATTCAAAGGTGCCTTTCCTTCTTCTACATTAAAGCCTGAACCAAATTTCGAATTAGCCTCATCAGCTGTCATGGTGTAAGAGGAAGGTTTTTTACCAAAAACCTTTGGCAAATCGCGACCGCTACCTGTAAAACCGAAGTAATCTCCAATTGAAGTCTCTCCTTCTGGCCTTAAAAATTTTTTAAAGCTGCTGTTAGAGAGAAAACTCGTACCAATATTTATTTTAGTTACGGCTTTTTCACCTTTAGCCGTTACAATATTGAATGTTCCACCAGCGAAATCGCCATACAAACCTGCGTTAAAGGTTTTGTAAGTTTCCAAAACACTTACAATATCCGTTGGGAAAAGATCTAGTGGAATAATTTTTTTAAAAGGGTTATTCGATGGAACTGCCAAACCATTAATTAGTAAATTATTGTAGCGATCTTCCAAACCGCGCACGAATAAACCACGTCCGTCAACCTTGGTAATACCTGTAATTTTGGTCAGGCCCTCCTCCACATCACTAACACCTTTTCTTGATAACTCCTGAATACCAATACCCTGTTTAATTTCGACAGCATTTTTTTGAAGCGAAAGCAATGCGGTTTCAGATTCTCTGCTCGCCTGACCTTTAACCTGCACATCAGCCAATTTCTGGGAATTTGATTCTTCCAGTGCCAGGTTCAAAGTAGTAGTTATACCTCCGGTTACCTCTACTGCTGGTACTTCTTTCGTAGCATATCCTACATAAGAAGCTTCTATTACAAATTTACCATCTTGTAGTGCAGGAATAATATATTTACCATCAGCACCTGTTGAAGTACCCTTAGTTGTACCTTTAATTTTAACGGTTACACCAATTAGGGTTTCGCCTGTTTTTTTATCGGTAACTGTTCCAGAAATTTTTCCGGTCTGTGCATACGAAAGTATGCTGATCGTTAGCGCGAACACAGTAAGTGCCGCCCTTTTAAAAGAGTTTAGTAAGTCCAATTTGCCTTTATTTGATAAGGGCAAAATTATTACCACAGTGTTAACTGTAAGTTAGATGTTAATTAAGATTGTTTTACTTTAAAGTTAATTAAATATTAACAAGTATTTTTGATCAGTAACGGATGCCTGTTTTTTTGCAAATAAAGTGCAGTAACCAAATCGGACCAATTAGTAAGAATTTAACATCATCTAAGAATGATGGTTTTTTTCCCTCTATTTTATGCCCGATAAACTGACCAACCCAGGCCACTACAAATATTGCAGCATAAATGACATAAGCGGTTCCGGTCCCTAAACCTACAGCCTGTTCAATTTTGACGATAACGTAACTCATTATTCCCACCACCCAGATCATCATGAAAAACAGTACCGGAGACAATGTAAAATAATAATACAGGCTAAAGGCCAGTAGAAAGGAAGCCCAGTTAAAGAAGCCATTATAGCTGCCCAGAAATCCCAAATGCGGAAAAGGAATCTGCCATACCAAACCCAATAAGCTAAATACAATTAATGGAACACAGATCCAGTGTACCAGTTTGTTAGTCGGATTTTGATGACTTTCGGCGTATTTGTCAAAAAGTACATCAACAGGTCTCTTAGGTTCAATTTTAATGGTTTGCTTGCTCATTATGTAAAAATAAAAAAAGCGATGGAATATCCATCGCTTTATATTTTGTTTAATTCATAGACCTTATAGGTTTTGAAAACCTATAAGGTCTTAAAAATATTACTTCGCAAAGGCTACAGAACGGGTTTCCCTGATTACGGTAACCTTAATCTGTCCCGGATAGGTCATTTCTGTTTGGATACGGGTAGAAATATCAGCAGCTAACAATTCAGCCTGTGCATCGGTAATGCGCTCGCTTTCTACAATTACACGTAGTTCTCTACCGGCCTGAATGGCGAAAGTTTTCTCAACACCTGGATAAGAAAGAGCCAACTCTTCTAAATCCTTAAGGCGTTTAATATAACTTTCCACTACCTCACGGCGTGCACCCGGACGAGCGCCAGAAATGGCATCACAAGCCTGTACAATTGGTGAGATCATTGAAGTCATCTCAATTTCATCGTGGTGGGCACCAATGGCATTACAAATTTCAGGGTGTTCTTTATACTTTTCGGCCAGTTGCATACCCAAAATAGCGTGTGGCAATTCAGGATTGTCATCAGGCACTTTACCAATATCATGTAATAAACCTGCACGTTTAGCCATTTTAGCGTTCAGACCTAATTCTGCGGCCATGGTAGCACAGAAATTAGCTACTTCACGTGAGTGATGTAATAAGTTTTGTCCATAAGATGAACGGTAACGCATACGTCCAACCATTCGGATCAGTTCAGGATGCAAGCCGTGAATACCCAAATCGATTACGGTGCGCTCGCCGATCTCTACAATCTCATCTTCGATCTGTTTCTTGGTTTTGGCTACAATTTCTTCAATACGAGCCGGGTGGATACGACCATCTGTTACCAAACGGTGTAAAGCCAAACGGGCTATCTCTCTCCTTACCGGGTCGAAACCTGATAAAATGATGGCTTCCGGCGTATCGTCTACAATAATTTCGATACCGGTTGCTGCTTCCAAAGCACGGATATTTCTACCTTCTCTACCAATAACGCGACCTTTGATCTCGTCACTCTCGATGTGGAAAATAGATACAGAATTTTCAATTGCCGCCTCTGTAGCAGTACGCTGGATGGTTTGAATAACTACTTTTTTAGCTTCTTTGCTCGCCGTTAATTTGGCTTCATCCACAATATCCTTCACCTGCATCATGGCCTGGGTACGGGCTTCCTGTTTCAGATTTTCTACCAATTGTTCTTTGGCTTCTTCGGCAGAAAGGCCGGCAATGGTTTCCAATTGCTTTAGATGCTGGTTTTTAAGCACCTCTACTTCTTCCTGCTTTTTAACCGCAAGTTCAGTCTGTTTTTCGAGGTTAATTTTATGCTTTTCGAGTTCCTGCTCTTTTCTATTAAAATTTTCCATGCGCTGATTTACCGATTGCTCTTTTTGCTTAATGGTATTTTCGCGCTGGTTAATGGTATTGTTTCTGGCACTAACTTCTTGTTCGTGCTCGGCTTTTAACTGTAAAAATTTCTCTTTTGCTTCTAAAAGTTTATTCTTTTTTAAAATTTCTGCATTGTTTTCTGCATCTTTTAAAATCTTTTTCACTTTGTTCTGTGCGGCAATTTCCTGCTGTTTAAGCAAGTTACGCAGGAGAAATCTTCCTATTACTACTCCGATAGCTATACCCGCTATCACGGCAAATACGTATCCTAATATTTCAACTATTTCCATTTTGTTTTTTATGTAAAAAAAAACCGCAACTAATTTTTAAAGTCTCATACATTTTAAACCTCAACTAAGCATAATTAGGGTTTAAGCCATTTTCAGGTGCAATAGCAAATGAAATACGCCCTCTTAACCCTATAGATATTGAAGTGTTAAGTTTTATAAAATTTGAAACTCAAAAACCAGCCGCGGCTATGTTTTTATGCTAAATATTGGCATTATCTAAGCGCTGAACGGGTCAGCGTAATGAAATGCCGAAAGAACGAACCTTATTTTGCAAAGAAATTACTGAGTAAAACATCCAATTCTTCAACTTTATCGGCAACAGCAGTATCCTGGCTCTGTACTTTGTTTTCTGTTCTTAACACGGCTGTTGCATAATGCAATACAGCCATAGAAAGAAGGTCTTGCTTATCTCTAACCGCATAATTATCCTGGTAATCTTTTATGCGCTCATTGATCATTTTCGCTGCCCGTCTCACAATTTCTTCCTCTTCCATGTTCACCTTTAATGGGTAAATACGGTCGGAAATGGTTATTTTAATCGAGATTTCTCCCATTTGTTAGCTTAGTTTCTGATTTCCTTGCATCACTATTTTTTTAATAATGCAATACTTTTATCAATCTCCCGCACAAAATCGTTAATTTTTTGTTTAATGTCAAGCGATTTTTCACTTGTCCCCTCGATACTTTTAGCCAATTTTGTAACCCTCAATTTTTCATCAAGTTCTACATTTTTTTCTTTCGCTGTATCAAGTGCTACCTTTAACGATTGGTTTTCAAGCTTTAATAAATCATTTTCTTCCTGTAGCGCATTACATAACTCAATCACCCGAGCCGTTTTTTGTAATACTTTATCTAATTGATCTGCAACAGAAGCCATGAATTTATTTCTAAAAATACGAATTTATATTTTATTTCCTAATTTCTGCACCAG
>Ga0182006_1000873_pt1 | contig 20235 bp, 35 predicted proteins | sample Sormic07211104_1_FD_123022 | JGI IMG/M metagenome (GOLD analysis project Ga0182006, IMG submission 123022) | Rhizosphere microbial communities from Sorghum bicolor, Mead, Nebraska, USA - 072115-104_1 MetaG | ecosystem: Host-associated > Plants > Roots > Rhizosphere | place: USA: Nebraska...
CACGTAGCTCAGTTGGTTAGAGCACCACCTTGACATGGTGGGGGTCGTTGGTTCGAGTCCAATCGCGCCTACCAAACAAAATCCGCTCTGCTGGGCGGTCTAGAAGGGGTTACCGGAAACGGTTGCCCCTTTTTGCTTTCTGCCCTTGGGCAAATTTTGGGAATATTTTGGGCAAACGACCACCGATCACACCTTCAGGTCTGCGCTCACCTTCATGTACACCACCGCATCATCGCCATGGCCAGCCAGGTAGTGCTCAGTCATCTTGATGTCTGCGTGCCCCATCAGTCCTTGGATATATTCCTGCGGAAAACCCTGCTGCTCGTATAGCCACGCGCCCAGCGCCCGGATCTCGTGAAAGGTTGGGCGCTCGCCGGCCGGGATGTCATCGTAAGCGTGAGAATCATCGCGCGCTTGAGCGAATGACTTCGTCAGGTAGTCTGGCGTTACCGCGTTCCAGTGGAGCTTGGCATCCAACTGCGCGCGTTTTCGGGCCTTCGGGGAATAGTGGATGAGGTACGGACAAACGACCGGTGACCGCATGCACTCAGCAACGACCTCACGCAAATCCGGGCCCATAGCAATCTCCAGGTGTACGGGCTTTCCGTAATTCTGCGTCTTCCCGGGCGAAACCTTGATGGTGTTCTGCTCAAGGTCGACGGCCGACTTCGGCCACATCACGATATCTTCTCGCCGCTGCAGACTCAGCAGCCCCAGCCTGATGGCGCGTTTCAGCCAGACCGGTGTTCCCACGTAGTTCAAAATCGTGTTCAAGCCCTCGACAGTGTGCCGCTGGCGCTTCTTCTCGGCCTCTTTCTTTACCAGGGTCAGCTCGGCCGAGTTTCGCTCGCACAGGCCCTTGGCCACTGCAAATGCAAAGATCTGGACGAGCAGTCCGCGGTGCTTGGTGTAGGCGTTGTTCTCGAAGCCGTCCAGGTATTCGGCCACTGTAAGCACGTCCAACTGACCCATCATCAGATCGCCAAGATCCTCCCGGTACCGGGCCAGCTTGAACTTGATTTCCTTCAGCGTTCGCTCAGCATAGTTCCGCGTGCCCAGCCAATCCTTTTCAAAGCGTTCCAGACAACTACTGAACTTCGGCGCCGCCTCACCGGTGATCATCGCCAACAGGGAGCCGTCGTCGGCCAGCAGCGGCAACAGCTTGGCGTTGGCGGCGTTGGCAAGCTTTATCGCCTCTGCCATCGGCTTGTTGATGCTGGTCTTCTTCCCTGTGATCGGATTTTTGTACTGCCAGTATTTCCCGTTAGGGTACAGATTGGCGGGCAGATTCCGGTTCTTGATGGTCCTGGCGCGCGGGGGAGCCATCAGACTACCTCCATCATCTTCGCCAGCAGTGGATCATTTGATCCCGTTACCGCTGCCTGCAGGTCCACAAAATACATCCCGCCTTTTATTTCCCCGATCACTTCGCCTTCTTCGATCCATTTCTTTAGCTGCTGGACGCTTGGCTTGCCGCCGGCGTACCTCAGCTTTCTGTACTCGCTCACCTCCATGAGGCGGGGGAGCTTTACCGTAATTTGGGCAATGACTTTCGCCATGATGATGCTCCAGGCCGTGCTCGGCTCTATCTTCGAATTTGTCTTGCGATACGTTTTCGGTGTTCGTGATTTGTCTCGCGTCATGGCCTATTTGCCACGCGAAGCGGGAACGCCTCACCTTCCCATTTGCCTGGCTGGCCGCGTATATCGCCGTACTGCCCGTATTGATGAGGCTTCTTGCTCGAGAACAGTTTCTCGCACGCTTCGAATCGGGACCGATCGGTATCGAGTGCGATCAGTTCCTGCCCCGCCATCGAGCCGACCTGGAGCCACCCCAGTTTGTCCCGTCCGCAGTTATCGGTCTTGAACAGGCGGTAACGGTTCCTGTGCCCGGTACCCGGAGAAGAAGACTCAGTGTTCAGGTAAAACGATATGGCGCCTAAACGGACGCGCAGGACTGTTTTAGCCATCTGATCATCCCTCCGATTCAGTCACTATGCTCAACTTGAGGTTGATTCCGCAGGCCTGGGCCAACTGCATCAGTTCGCTAACCGTGGTGCTGGGCTCCTGCATGGCCTGGCCGAAGCGAGCCAGGCGGGAGCCGAGTTGGTTGAATTCGTTATGAAGAGCAGGCCGGCTGTCCCGGGGCGGTGTGGCTGTCATGGCTGCACCGCCGTTTCTTCTACGAAGGGGGCGACGGGGGTGGCTTTGATAGGTAGTCCGCGCGGATCTGTATTGGAGTTGTTCCTTGAAGCGGCCCGCTCGAGTGCATCGGCTAGGGCATCCAGCATCAGCTCTTGGCGCCGATTGCTGTCTAGGTGATTCCGGATAGCCTGAACAATCACGCTGTTCATGCTGCGGTCTTCGAAGACCGCCAGGGCCTCCACATCAGCTCGCATGTCGTCCGGCAGGCGCACCACGAATTTGTCAGCGGTGCGGGAGTCGTATCGCTTCATGGTTGCTTCTCCTTGGTCTCGGCTGAATGCCATTTGTTGAGGATGTGGACGACGACGCAGGTGGTGCAGATAAGCCACAGGACTGAGCCAGCGAAGCCGATCAGAACTGCCCCTGTTGAGCTGCTGCTGAGCATTTCCGGCGCGGCAAAGACAAACCAGGCAACCGTGAGTGCGACGTAGACGAACATGAACATCAGCACCTCAAACAGTCGTGTGGCCGACAAGCGTTTTTGTGTCATAACTTTCTCCAAGTCGAGCGGATCCCGGCCGCGTAATAGGCATTTGCAAAAGATGATTGGTGTCTCGGTCACCTGGGCGGCGAAGGAGAGAAAAATAAATTAGCAAAAGCTAAATAAAGTTACAATTCAATTTGCTAAATATCTGTTGCTCCCCTTGAATGAAGGGGTGTCCCCCCATTCTTGGTCGGCAGCAACAATGCTATGGCGAAAGGTGTGACGTTGGTTCGCTGGCTGGGAGTCGCGAGCTTGGCTTGAGCAACCATTTTGAGCTCGCTCGTAAGCATCCGATCGAATACCGTTGCAGACCTAATGGCATAACGGCATTATTTGAAAAATCCGGACTGCAAAGTACGCCGGGAGCTAGCGCCATAGGAGAGGTAGGTTGTCAGGGATTCTTCAAGCAGTGAATTTTATGGGTCGTATCGGGAAGAGGGTATCTGCTGGAAAGCCTTTGAAGCTTCGATCAGATTATTACTCTCCTGGTTACATTGTCGTCCTGACTGCCCATTTAAGACGCTATAACATTCCCAAGGCAGCGGTGACTTTTGTAGACGCTCGCAATGCCGGCTATTTCAGCGCTATGGGCTTGTCTAAAGCGCTTTGGGGGGAAGACGACTATGCTCAAGCCAGGAGCAAGGCGGGCGCCTACAACGCCCCTCTTACACATTTAGACTCCAAAGACGCCGTAGACGATGCTACCCAGCAGATAAATGGGTGTCTTCGGAAAATGGCCGCAAACTCTCCCTACTTCAATTATAAGGAGAGCGAGGCATTCAAGGAGCTCATGCACGTCGTCGGGGAGCTGCATGACAACGTTTGGTCTCACGGCATGGAGCGGGGATTTTCTGCTGCGCAGCGAGCAAAATCCGTCAAGAAAGGCGTAATAGAGTTTGCCCTGGCGGACACTGGGCTAGGTTTTTTAGGGGAACTACTTTCGTCGGGCATCGCTCGAAAGTATGGGATATCGACAGATCGCGAAGCACTTGAGTGGTGTATTCAAGAAGGTAACTCTAGCAAGCTTGCCCAGCACCTAGACGATTGGGGCCAGGCGCTCCCTGAGGGCCATGTGGGGGACTCGCCATTTGGTGGTGCTGTTGGCACCAGAAGCGTGACGAATGGCAATCATCATCAAGGTCTAGGGCTTGCAAAATTAATTTCACTAGCAAAACGTTACGAAGCCGAGCTATACATTGTGTCTGGAACGGCTATTTTGCAGCTCGAGAAGGGGCATTTGAGTTTTACGGAATCGAAATTCGCTTGGAAGGGTGTCGCAATTTCGCTGACCCTTCAAGAGTCGAAGATGGCCCAAGCTCAGGCGACCCCGGCGTCTGCCGATATAGATGACATTATGAACCAACTGAGGGGCTAACTATGGAAGCCTATACCTTTGAGAGAACGGATCTCGCATCAAGAAACCTGGCCGCTCAGGAGCGCCGGGCGATTCTCGCCCAGCTAGAAAACGGCCCAAAATTCACAATAGATTTGGGGAACGTACATTCGATTTCTGAATCATTTGCGGATGAGCTCTTTGGCGTCATGGTTCTGGAGAAGGGGGTGAGTTATGTCACGTCTCATCTGCGCCTAGTCAACGCCAACGAGAGCGTTCTACGTTCAATTGCCATTGCAATGAAACGTAGAAGCGCCGCCGCTTAACCGATAGTTTCAGCACAGGAAGCCCGGCCCAGCGCCGGGCTTATTGTCCCTGATCTACCAGGTCGTCTCTACAGCTCCCTTAAGCCGTCCGTCGTGCTGCTGCTCTGTCTCCATTCGGTGGTCAGGCTCTTCAAGAGATTTGGGCAAGCCGCCATTCCCTCCAGTTTATGAGCGTTATTGAACGCCGGTTGCCTGTGCTTCGCCAGCCGTTGGCACAGTGTTTTTTTTCTCATAAATAGACTCAGCTTACTCACTTATTGGCCGATGGCTTCTAAAGGAACCAAGGAGCCGTCGGAATGAGAAATAATCAACCGGTAACACAGCGTGAGATCGCACTCGCATCTCAGCAAAAGCTCATCTCGACCACAAACGTTCGGGGGGTGATTACGTACTGCAATGATGCTTTTGTAGAGATCAGCGGTTTTCAGAGAGCCGATCTGATTGGTGCTCCGCAAAATATCGTCCGTCATCCTGACGTTCCTCCTGCCGTTTTCGCCCACATGTGGGCTGCTCTCAAGCAAGGCCGGCCATGGATGGGGATCGTCAAGAACCGATCCAAAAATGGTGATCACTATTGGGTTAACGCCTACGTCACGCCAATATTTGAAGGCAGCCAGGTAGTGGGATTCGAATCGGTTCGAGTAAAACCAACCGCTGATCAGATACGCCGCGCTGAATCCCTTTATCAGCGAATCAGCAGGGGGAAACCGGCGGTTCCTCGCCGAGACCACTGGCTGCCCGCATTAATAGATTGTCTGCCCTATGTCGTCATAGGTTTGGCAGGTTCCGCTTTAGGATTGTTCTTCAGCGCATTTGTTGCCATAGCCATAGCTATAGGCATAGCAGTGCCAGTCGGATTGCTTTCTTCGCGTTGGCGGAGCCGCGGCACTATGCGTCTGTTGCAGATGGCTGAACCCTCTACCTCAGACTCGCTGATCGCTCAGATGTACAGCGATTCGAGCGGACCAGAAGCTCGCCTAGAAGCAGCCTTTGTCAGTCAGACGTCGCGCCTGAAGACTTGCCTGACACGATTGCAAGATACTGCCGAACAACTGAGTGCCCTAGCCGAGCAATCTGACGTACTCGCTACTGGTAGCTCAAAAGGTTTGCATCGCCAGCGCATAGAAACCGAACAGGTGTCTGCTGCAGTCAACCAAATGGCTGCGACCACTCAGGAAGTTGCTAGCCACGTTCAGAGAACAGCCGATGCCACACAACAAGCCAACTTGCTGACCGGTCGAGGCCGTGATGTCGCTCGGGATACCCGGGAGGCTATAGAACGCCTTTCTGTGGTTGTTGGCGAGACAAGTCTAACGGTCTCGCAGTTGGCAAGGGACAGCAGCGAAATAGGTACGGTCGTCGATGTGATCAAAGGTATCGCTGATCAGACCAATCTGTTGGCATTGAACGCAGCTATCGAGGCGGCGCGCGCAGGTGACATGGGGCGAGGATTCGCCGTAGTTGCGGATGAGGTTCGGCAACTCGCTCAGCGCACTTCGCAGTCAACGACTCAGATTCATGACCTGATCACTAAGCTTCAAGTGTCGTCCAGCGCCGCAGTACAAACTATGGAGAGCGGTCATCGTCAGGCCCAAGAAGGCGTTTCTTGGGTACTTGAGGCCGACAAGGCCTTGCTAGGCATTAGTGAGGCAGTTTCAAACATCACTGAAATGACCACGCAGATTGCTGCCGCCACAGAAGAGCAAACAGCCGTCGCCGAAGAGATCAGTCGTAACATCACGACGATTTCCCAATTGGCCGATCAAACCTCTGAGCAGGCGAACCAATCGGCAAATCTCAACAAGGAGCTGACTAAGACGGCCTCCACACAGTACTCGCTCGTTGAGCGCTTTAACCGATAGCTGGAGACGGCCTAGTGCGGGCCGTTGCCTCAGGGCGCAGGAAATGCGGCGACCAGCTCCTCGAAGGTCGCTCTATCCTTCTCCAGATAACTGGCTCCTTTGTGAGTCATCGCAATTTGCTTATCGCCGATCTCTACGATGTCAACGAAACCGAGGAGGGCGTGCAGATCGTATCCCTGGGCCCTGACGATCTCTAGCCCTTCTAAACCTTCGGCGGCGAGCTCGTCAGCGATGCGTCGCGCCTCCTTTTGTAGATTGAATAAATCAATTCCTACTGAGGACCGGAACCTGGAGTGATGGCGGTAGATGATTGTGTCCGGCCGCCCCGATGTCGCCAGGTAATAAGCGTGCTTCCCCTCCAGTGCTTTGCGCTGCGGGTGCTTTAGTCCGCGCCGGATAACCCAGGCGCCGTTTGGCCCTCTGCCGCTGATGTGAGGGATTAGGACCAGTTGGCGTACCCAAGGCGCATAGTCGAAGAAGTTGATGGGGAGGGCGGGGCGGCCTAGATGCAGTTCGGAGCCCCCACACCTGAAACTCGACGGGTGACTGTCAACAGAGGACCAGGACCCGAACGGCTCATGCGCTCGCATCAATTTGATGATCGCTGGGATGAGCTCCTGCGATTTACGTCCCATCATAGGCTTGCAACGGTTGAAGTACGCTACATCATCGGCATTGTCCTCGGCTGGCAAGAGGGCGAGCATCTCCTCTCCAATTTCTATGAGTTCCCACTCCCAAAGACCATCGCGCTGCATATCCACTGCTTCGTGATATTCATTGTTGTAGGTGCGCAGTTGTTCGTCCCGGAGTGGAATAACATCGGTCTCCCGTGCAGCTCGGCCAGCATGAGGATCAGCTTTAATTGATGCGATTGCTGACATCCAATCGCATCCTGGGCCTGACCAGATAGGGAGTGCCTCTGGGAACGCTACACCTGATGCGTTCTCGATTGGATTGCCTGGGTAGTAGCGAACCAGGGAAGGGGCGCCGAAGAAGGACCTGGCCCAGACCCTGGTGGTGGGTAAGGGCCCCTTGGTTTGCACACCTATTACCAGGTCCAAGTCGCCGCACGTCATTGCGCCCCGGACATAGGATCCCACGACCCAGACCGAGGTGATTTCGATCTCACCAGTGAACTCGCCATAGATGTCCTTGTGCGTGATGGTGCGGGCAAAGCACTCATCAAGCCTCTGGCAGATCCGGATCAGCTTCTTGGTGAATGACTCGCGGGGATACCGTTTTTCAAATGCGGACATGCGCTGGCCTCAGCAGGCGGCGGGGGAGATCGAACGTATCACTCCTGGGATTCAAATCACCATTAGCAACCAGTACAGGAGGGCGCCGCCTGGCTCGACCGCGCGGGCAGATGGACGTATTCCACGACGCTGCGCTGGCGGCCTAAATTATGTCTCTGCTTGAAGCAGTAACTCAGTGAGCAGACTTGGCAAATCAACATATACCAAATCATTGATATCGGTCTTTGCCGATTCTTTCTCACCATCTTTAAGGAATTTCCTCACGCACTTCAAGTGCCTCCGAAGTTGGTCTGATCTCTCCCATCCGGGTTTAACAGTATCAATCAGAGGACTGACCGTTTGGATAAGCTCGCTGGATAGGCGGAGCAGCTCTGCCTCGTCTCCATAATCCCACTGCCTATGGATAGAGAGCGCTTTTAGATATGCGCGGTGATAGGCCTTCAGCGGCGCAATACTCGTCATATTATTCCTCTGAGCTGGCTTTTCTGGGCAATTAATCGATCTTGGCTGGTAAATATTTTTTATAGAGGTTGAACAGGTTTGCATATACCTCAAGAGTCTCAATAATCTGACCTTTAAAGGCTTCGAGCTCCAACTCCCGGTTAGAGTTGATTAAATTTTTTTCTTCCAAGAATATTGCAGCAAGCTCTACCGCTGTATAGATCCTGTCAGCGTCTAAGTTTATCGTCGCCTCGATCATCCGCTCCCGCAAGTGATTTACAATTGCTGTGAGCAGTATTTCTGCGGATTGTGCCAAGTCAAATGACATTTGCTCAGCAACTTTTTGTTTTTCCGCAATTTGCACCATCAGAAAATAGCGCTCTATTCTCAGGTCGATAGCGGCTAGTTTTTGATCTACGTAGCGGCGATCCCCTATAACACCTGCCAACGAATATTTTAAGATGTCTAGTCTAGCTAGCTTAAGCTGTTCTATGATGTTTTCAGCATCCTTTCTAATCTCTCTAAACTTTACCACGTTGCCTACAACTGAAAACTCTTGGATTTCCGATGAGAAGGCGATTGCGCAACCAATAATTGCGAATGCGATGATTAAAGCTACAAACTCAGCGCCCGAAAGTTTTGTAAGTTGTAAAAGATAAAGGGCTAAAATAAAAATGAGAATAAAGACTGTAAATCCAGCCACTGCAGATTTATTTTTCTCAACGTTCCAATCTATTTTATTCATCTGGTCCTACCTCAATTGATAGCAGATCACAAATTCGAATCACGCCGGCCAATGCATCAGAGAGTAGCGATGGAGTCATCTACTTTGAGCATATCTTGGATGTCGCTCGCATAGCTGCTGGCAGAGTCGGCAGCTGAGTATGCGTAATCAGCGGAGTCTCTAGCCTCCATGGCGAAGTATGCGGACGCACCAGCCAATATCAACGTAATCAGATTGGTCGCTATCAAAATTTTTAGCAGCTTATTCGTGTCCATATCGTCTCCTGAGTTAGGCAGTATCAATATCCCACTTAAACGAACCACGCCAGCTAACGGGCTATGTTGTTGACGTCGAGACGGTCTTCCGTATTCCTGTGCATTGTGGGTATCGAGAGCAGCCAAAGAATGTCCTGCCAGCGTAGCGCCCTTTCTGAGCTGTGCGCTGAACGACGTCGTTTCCGCAGAGGGGGCAAAGCCCGCGCTGGGCCCATTCTGATGCAGGTGGTTTTGGTGGAAGCAAGGCCAGGGCCGCCTCACGTTCTCTACGATCCTGTGCTTTAGATCGTCCACTAAAGAAGGCGTAGATAGCGAAACCGGCGCCGATGATCAGAAAAAATATAACTCCGCCAACGCCTCCGCGACCGCGTCCTGAGCTTCGCCCCCGGCCCGAGCTTCGACCTCCACCCCGGCCGCCCCGTGCAAGCACCGGGGCCGCTGTGGCCAGCAGCGCCAGCATCAATAGAGCCCTACGACCCACGTCCTTTTTGTTCATGCTGGCTCCGTGCTTTATCAGCGGTTTGCTGACTGTACCGATCCCAGGTGTCGGCCTCAATGCCTTTCATCGCGGCTGTCCTGGTTGTGTGCCTACTATGGGCAGAAGGGCTATTACATTTTGCTAACGGACTAGATAGACTGGCTGCTATTGCTGGTTGGATAGGCAGCTAACTCTGGCATAGGGGGAGTTGCGAGCTTCACCATAGCCCGTAAATCTGACTCCCTAACCGACATGGAGGGGGTATGAGTGTAGTAAAAAGTTATTTGGCCGGCAAAAAGGCAGGATATATATCGTTAAAAGATTTGATAGTTGGTGTTTCGGAGTCCAATGAGTGCAGCCATGGCGAGGCGGCCCTGGCTATTGCCTCTGTTATAGCAGAGCATCGAATTACCACATATAAAATGGAAGGCTTCTCTGCTAAGGATTTATTTAAAATGGCTGATGCTGCGCTTGTTGAAGCTAGTGAAAATAATGACTTTAATGTAACTATTAACTATAGGCTGGAGGAGCAGTTTCCAGATGATATTCCATTCTGATTACAGTAACCTCTTTATTAAGGAAAAGGATATTATTCCAAAGCTGAAACAGCTGGGTTTTGCCCTGCCTGATAGTTGGTACGGAATAGGAGGTTCTGCGCCGCGCTGGCATAAGCTTTATGTTGGCAGACGAATGTTTTCTGCTGCAGAGGTTGTCAAGATTTTATGTGGGATAGATCCAGCATATAACGGTCCTCTCGATGGGGCCGATGACCTTGAATATGACCGATATATGGCATTGTTTATTGACTCTGTAAGGCATGGAGAGCTTGTGGGTAAGGTCGACGATACTCGTGAACAAGCCTACCTTTGGGAGGTTTCACATGACGATGTCAGATCTTGGTGTAAGGTCAACTCACTGGACTGGCCTTTTCGTCAAGCGAAAAACATTGAGCAAGACGATTTGTTGAGTGCTACTAAAGAGTTAGAACGAGTAGTAGAGCTTCAAGGGTTTCTTAATAGTGACCTTAGGGAGGAGGTGATGGCTCGGCTTGAGGCGGAAAAACGAGCAGAACAGGCCGAGTTGGCGTTAGAAGAGTGCCGACAGGAATTAGCGTTGGCACGCTCTGGACGTGGAATGACCAATGCAAGATTAGCTGCTGAGGGCGGTAAAAAGGGCCTGACTTTTCCTTATGCCACTAAACAGCTAGAAGCCATGCGCGACGCCGCACTGGCTTATTGGATGGATCACGACAGATCGAAACCTGCACCTTATGGCATCCAAAAGACAGTCGGGACATTCTTGGCTGCTCGTACTGGAGAGAACGCTCGAAAGCTTGCAGAGCTAGCGGCAGCCATCAAGCCTGACGATCTTCCAAAAGGCTGACATAACAACCTGACATAGTGTCATGTCAGTATGTCAGGTGTTCCTGACAAGTAACTTGAGCCTTAATCTGTTTCCAGTCCCAATCAATGGCAGGAAACAGATATGTCCGAATTAATAGATCGAAATGCTTTACAGATAGCCAATACCGTCATTCGTATGCCCGAGGTCGAGAAGATCACCGGCCTAGCACGCTCGACGATCTACAAACGCTTGAAAGCCGATCCAACATTCCCACGGCCTGTTCCTCTAAGTAACGCCAATACTCGCGGCTCACCTGTTGGATTTGTTTTGGCTGAGGTCCAAGAATGGGTGAGGCTGCGTATGACGATGAGATGCGCATCTATGGCGCAAAGGTATTCTGAAAATGACTAGAAGGGTGCGGAGTCATTCCTTTGGATAGCGCTTCCGAAGCTTGGGGCCCTTTGGAGTCGCGGTAAAGCCAACCATTTGATCAAGCTCTCCAAGTGCGAAGAACGCTCGTTTCAGTGCTTCGCTGATCTTCTCATTGGACAGGCTCCCATCTTTCGTTCGATGTGTCTCATCAAGACTTAAAAGCAGTGCGTCCTTGTTGATGCTGGTGGTCATCCGCATCGGAGGAGGGGGGGCGTCGTCACTATTTTCAGCATCTGGGACGATGCTCACCTCAACAGAAAGCCCCTTTTTCCGACCCGTTTCTATGAGGATATCAATGAGTTCACCTATACCCATTGACTCGGCGCGATGTGATGTAAAGCTTTCTTCAAGGCGGGAGATAATCTCCGCGTGCAACGAGCGAGAGCCTTGCCTGGCGCTTTCATCCAGCCGCTGACGAAGCTCGCTCGGCATGCGTATGGGATAGGGGGATATGGCGTGGCGATCGTTCATGACTGACCTGAGTTTTGTATTAAGGGCAGTATGCGAAATGAATCAAAAAGACTCAATGAGTCAACTTGACTCTTTTTTTGGTTGAGTTAATATGAGTCCACAAATGATGCGGAGAAAGGTATGAAAAACGCGCACAAGGTGGCCCCCTACAGCTTGCGGATTGACGAGCAGCTTAAGGCGCGGGCGAGGGAGGCTGCTGTAGTACATCGCCGCAGCCTGAATGCAGAGCTTGAACAGTTGATTGAAGAGGGTTTCAAGTGGCGGGAAATTCAAACAAGCAGGCCATAGCCTGAAACGAAGAAGCCCCGACGAGGTGAGATTCGTCAGGGCTTCGGGAAACGAGATCAGCTTCGAGGAAGAAATCGTCATGAATAAGCATACCGAAGTAAACGAAAAACTCAATGCTGGCGCTGTTAAAGGGCCAGTGACCGTTGATTGCTCCTTCACCCCTTGCAACAGTGATAGGCAAGAATTGTTTGCTGTTCGTCCTGGCGTACCGGCAGAGGACGCTCTTAACGAGGCTTCCTGCATCCTGAGCGAGCTTAAGGGGCAGCTCGAGTTCATGGCGATGGGGAGCGACGATATTCCGTGTATCAACGCCTGGTCGTTTCTTCGAGCAGTGGTTTCCGCGAAGGCTGTGATCGATTCTGTTCACGAGGGTCTGGAGAGAGTGCGATGAATACTTCAGTCATTCAATCCGAGCAGCTTTCTGGTAGCGCGACACGTTTTGCGAACTCTGAAAACGTGTCGCGTGCCGAAATCGTTAGCCTTGTAGATGGCGAGGCAGTGACAACCACACTCGCCATCGCGGCAGGATGCGAAGTGGATCATGCCAGCGTTATCAAGCTGGTCCGAACCTACCAAGCTGACATGGAAGAGTTTGGAGGGGTCGGATTTGAAATCCAGACCTTTCAAACGGCTGGCGGCCAGCAAGCAAGGGAGATTGCGAAACTCAATGAGCAGCAATCGACATTGCTCCTTACCTACATGCGCAACAGCGGCATCGTCCGCGACTTCAAAAAGCGACTGGTAAAAGAGTTCTGGCGCATGGCTCACGCCAAGCCTGCTTTCGATATTGCAATTCTCAACGATCCTAAAATTCTGCTGGCCTTGCTGACAGATAACGTCCGCAAGGTTGTCACCCTGGAAGCAGACAACACCGAACTGACCAAAGAGAACCATCTTTTGGAGGCGAAGGTTGGGCGGGACGCCCCTAAGGTAGCCTTCCATGACATGGTCACGGTGTCGCACAAGACGTACAACGCCGCCCAGGCCGCGAAGATCATCGGTACCGGCCGCACCAGACTGCTGCAGTTCATGCGGCAGAAGGGGTGGGTGACTCGGTCGAACGAGCCGTACCAGGCGAAGATCGAGGCCGGCCTGCTCGATGTGAAGCTGGGCACCTTCGAGCATCCAATAGACGGCGCGGTGCCAACGTGCTCGACGCTGATCACTGGCAAGGGGCTGACCAAGCTTCAGGCGATGTGGCAGAGCAGGGAAGAGGACTTGCTGACGTAACAGTGAAAAGAGCCCGGCCTCGCGCCAGGCTCTTTGCGTCTGGCTCAAGGCCGATCGGCGTTAGCCTTCTCTAGTAGGCCTGCAATGCCCTCGAGCAACACCAAGTCCGACTCCTTGAGTCTTCCCTTCGCCGCGGCTCTGGCTAGTTTCTCGATAACAGCGATCGCCTTAGGCGAAGCATTTTGTTGCATGGCCTGATAGGCCGGCGACTGGTCACGCACAGCATCCTGGCGAGAGAACTCGCCTTCGATGACATTCGCACCGTACCCACCCGGGTTGACCAGAACACCTGGCGCTAGGCCAATCTTCTTCTCGAGATTGAGCGCCGCTTTCTCGCCCAAACCCCTGTGCCCGTTGAGGATCTGGGACAAATAGGATGCGTCCAGATCGTGCTGGTCGGCGAAGTCTTTCTGACTGAGTGGGCCGATTACGCGCCGCAGCGCTTCGACCCGAAGAGTTTTCATATCCATGGGCGGATATTGTCCCTGCGTTAGCAAACAGTAAATTATAAAATGCTATTGCTATTTAATTTAGCAATATGTAATGTAAAGCCTCTTAGGAGGAACACCATGACGCTAATTGAACTCATGCGCTCTCTGGACGCCGTTTCGCTGGACTCCCTGGCTAAGCGTTGCGACACCAGTGTGGGCCAACTCAGGCAGGTTGCTCTCGGCTTTCGTCGTGCCAACCCCGCCCTCGCTATCAAGCTCGAGCGCGAAACGAAGAGGGCGGTGGTCTGCGAAGACCTACGACCTGACATTGATTGGGCGTACCTGCGTAGTTCATCCACTGGCTCTGCGCAATCTGTCGCCTGATCCGATGAGCAAAGTTTCGTTCATAGCCAGGATGTACCGCCACGACAACCGCCAAGAGGTTTCCCGAATGGAACAAGTACATCGCGCAATTCATGAGGCAGTGCTTGATGCGGGGCCAAAGCAGTTGGCTCACCTGATGGGAATGAGTCACACCGCTCTGCTCAACCGCAGCAACCCAAACGACGATTCGCATCGGCTAAATCTGGAGCATTTTTTACAAATATTGGTGCACAGCAAGAACCCTGAGCCGCTGCAGCTTCTGGCGAATGCCTTGGGCTATGCACTGGTGCCGCAGGTTAAGCCTGACGGGGTCAGCCTGGTTCAAGCATTGGTTCATTTGGCAGCTGAGTCGGGTGATGTCTCTCGTGCTGTACACGACGCTATGGCAGATGGGCGTGTAACGCAGATCGAGAAAGCAGGAATCCAACGTGAAGTCAGCCATGTGCGGCAAAGCTTGCTGGTGTTGGAGGAGTCGGTGAAAGCGGCGTGAATGGCCGGCGAATGAATTTTGCTCGGCCCAGAAAGCAACAAACCCGGCGGGAACCGGGTTCATCAATCGTCCTGTGCAACCAGGACAACACATCTCGCAGAGGTACTAATCATGGCACAAGCAATTCGTAATGAACAAGCTCGCGTACTGGCAACGATTAAATTTCCGCTTGTGCGTACTCGCGATGATCTTAGCTTTACTGCGCGTGACTCGGAAGGACGCCTCATCAACTGGCCTAGGGACAATCCAGGTGTCGCTTCGGATTGGGAGAAGGGAATGGCTTTCGTTGACCAGGAGGTGAGTTCGCTGGCTGCGTTCAACGAGACCGAAGCGTACGAGGCGATCCAGTTCGCGATCGTAGGAATGGGAGGCCGCGCCACCTGCTTGGAAATTGGATTCGCTCAGCAGATAGCCAAAGCAGCTGTGCTGGGACTACGAGCCATGCGAAACGGCGAGGCAGAGTTTGCTCCGATGGAACAGGAGGACGATCAATGAGTCTCTCCACCGATGTCACCACTGTCGCCGTCTCGCATCAGATATCTGAATTTCTCGCGGTTGAACCTGAGCTCTTGCACGACGCCGTAATTGATGCGCGGGACATGTGCTCAATGAACTTTGCCCGGGAGGAGCACCGGAAGCTGGAGAAAATCCTGCTGACCTTCGTGATTCCGGCCATGGGCGGCTACGACAATGAGCTGGCCTGTGACATAGCGCGCCACATCGAGCAGATGCGCACCTTCAGCGGTAACTTTTGCTGGAAACATCGGCACTTAGGCGCGTCGCACGGTGTAGTGGGCAACCTAAGCGAGCCGGGGAAAGGTGGACGCAATGAATAAGTATCAGCCACCCCATGAGGCGCCGCTGGCCACCGTTATCGACGAAGCCTACATGGAGCGATTCACCAACGATCAACTGGCCTACAAAGCCTGGATTGGCACGGACTTGGTGCAAGAGGTCCTGTGGAGTGAGGAGAGTGCCCTGTACTGCATGCAAGACGCCAAGTTCGAAGCATCCCAAGCCTGCATAGCCCTCCGCGTGCTGGTGCGTCGCCTTACAGGCATGGACGCTGACACCCTCCGCCAGGCTGTGCTGCAACGGCAGTTGGAGGCGCTGGTTCTGTGCCCCGAGGTTGATCAATTTCCGGTAGGGGAGACCGTGCAGTGAACACCCGTCTCCAAACGCAAACCGCAGAGAAAGGTCCGGTGTCGGTGATCGCCGGTCCATGGCCCAGCTATGCGTCGTTCAGGTCCCTCCCAGAGCGAGAGCGCTGGGTGCTGTATGGCAGCGCCAAAGCGTACCGTGAGGCGCTGGAGGACCAAGGCCTGATCATGGCGGAGGGTTACGACGATTTCGTCCGTCGCGTGACTGGGGAGCTTGAGCTATGAGCATGGAGTTAATGGTCAAGGCCATGAAGACCAAAGTGGGCAACCCGTTGCGCAAGCTCGTATTGATCAAGCTGGCTGATAACGCAAGCGATCAGGGTGAGTGCTGGCCGTCGTACCAACATATCGCCGACCAGTGTGAGATCGGACGCTCCACCGTGAAGCTGCATATCCGTGAGTTGGAAAAGGCGGGCCTTCTTCGTCGAGAGTACCGCCGGAAGGGCGAGTTGAATCAGTCGAACGTTTTTCACTTGTCGCTTGATGGTGGGGCAGATCCTGACCTAGGGGGTGGGGCAGGAGATAACCCACCTGGGGCAGGAGATAACCCAGGGGGTGGGGCAGGAGCTGCCCCCAGAACCAGTCACTCTTCTGAACCAGTCAAGGAACCTAAACCTACGGTCACTTCAGATACGCCAGAAGGGTTCGAACAGTTCTGGAAGTTGTATCCGAAAAAGAAGGGACGCAAGGACGCTGCCAAAGCCTGGGCGAAGCTGAAACCGAACGGTGAGCTACACCAGACCCTCATCACCGCTCTTGGCAGTCACTGCCTTTCCGAAGACTGGACCAAAGACGATGGGCGCTACGTCCCTAACGCTTCAACCTGGCTGAACGGAGAGCGATGGACCGATCACCTGAAACCCACTACGCCCACCAAGCAATCGGCCTACACCGGCCTGCCTAACCATACGCTTGAGTACCCGGAGGTAGCACATGGCGCGAACTTCTAACTTCTGCCCGCAGCCGCGTGTCCGCTTTTTCGACATCGAATGCTCGAAGCATGGCCAGGTGAGCAGTTCAGAGACCGAGCAGTTCGATGGCTCCATGCTTGCGCGCGGATGTAAGAACTGCCACTGGGAGGCGTTGAACATCGCTTCAGCAGAGAGCGAGGAACATATTAAGGCTCGCAACCGCAAGAAGGCCGAAGAACTGAACAAGCTGCTTGTGGGTTCGGGGATCACGCCGCGGTTCAGCAATTGCACCTTCGGCAATTACAGAACCTCCGGAGGTGTGGATGCCATGGCGAAAGCCCTGAAGATTTGCGAGGGCTATGTTGATCAGTTCCACGAGAACTATGAGGCCGGTCGCTCATTGATCCTCTCTGGAAACGTGGGTAACGGGAAAACACATCTGGCATGCGCGATAGTCCAGGCCGTGATTCGAGAGCACCGGGCGACGGCCGTTATAGCCTCTGCAGCTGAGATCATTCGAGTATTCAAAGGGGCAATGGAACGTGGTGTTGGATACACCGACCGGGATATTCTGGATGAGCTCGCCAGTTTTGATCTTTTGGTTATCGATGAAGTGGGGGCTCAGGCGGGGACCGCCTATGAGCTGGGTGTGCTTCACGAGGTGATTGATCGGCGCTACCAGTTCGTTCTACCCACCGTGCTGGTATCGAACCTAGCTGCAGCTGACCTGGGACGCTACATCGGAGATCGAGCCCTGGATCGACTTCGCGAGGGCGGGGGCCAGGCCGTTGGGTTCAGTTGGACGTCGGCGCGAGGTGCCGTATGAACGAGGGGCGTGATTTATTCAGCCTGGAAGCGGAGCAAGCCGTGATTGGTGCGCTCATGCTGGACAAAACCTTAGTGGACGACATCTTCGGCGCCCTCACCACTGCCGATTTTTACTTCGACGACAACGCAGCGCTCTTTGAGGAAGCGCAGGCTTGTCACGAAGCGGGAATGCCTATCGACGTCGTCACAGTCGCCATCAGTCGTCGATTGCTCCCGAGCGGTAGTACCACCCTTGGCTATGCCGGTGATATCGCCCGCAACGTCCCGTCGGTGGCGAACTGGAAGACTTACGCGCGGGTGATAAAAGAGCGCGCCGTGCTTCGCCAACTGGTCGCGGTATCCCGGGAGATTGAGGAGGGGGCAAGCGCAAATAAGCCCTTTCCAGAGATCATCGCGAGCGCCCAGCAAGCAATGGCGGACGTGCGCGATCTTGAGGGTGACGAGCCAAAGTATCGCCGCCTTGATGAGTGGATGGGTGACGCCGCCAACACCGTTAACGATAAGAACCTCGGCATGATACCGGACTGGCCTTCGTTTGGATTGACCGATCTCGACGAACTGGTCGATGGGATACGTCCCAAAAAGATCACCATCATCGGCGGCCTGCCCGGTAGCGGGAAAACCACCCTCGCGCTACAGGCGGCTCAGTACAACGCGATCAAAAGGAATGACCCGTGGCTAGTCTTTTCACTGGAGATGCCTGGCGAGGAGCTCGGGCTTCGCGCAATAGCCTCGCTCGGCGGTATTGAGCTGCAGCGCCTTTCAAAGCCTGCCAGTAAACGCGGGATGCGAGACGAAGACTGGCGATCGATGGTGGGCGCGGTTGCTCAAGCGAACGGTGCGCCACTGTTCGTGGTTGAAGATCCCGTTCAAACGCCGTCCAGCATTCGTGCAGAAGCGCGCAGGTGCCAGCGCGAGCACGGTCTCGGCGGGATCGTCGTCGACTATCTGCAACTGGTCAAAGCTGAAACGAAGGGCAGGACACGCAGCGAAGAGGTCGGCGCTATCAGCAAGGCCTTTTTGCGAATCTCGAAGGAGCTCGATGTTCCAGTGGTGCTGCTTTCCCAGCTCAATAGGGAATCCACGAAGCGCACAGGCAAGAAACCTCAGTCGAGTGACCTCCGTGACTCGGGCGAAGTGGAGGCAGATGCCAGCTGCATCATCTTGGTTCATCGCGATATGGATAGCGAAGAAGGCCAAAACGGCTTAACCGAAATGCTCATGACTAAATGCAGGCACGCCCGGGTTGGCAGCTGCGTCGTGCAGCAGCAAGGACAGTACGGGCGTTTCGTCAACTTTGCAGGCCGCGAGCCCACGCAGGAGGAGGTCGAAGCAAATCGCCCCTTCGCTGGCCGCATCAAGGGGAGAGCAAATCATGAGTAACGTCGGAGCGGCACTGCCGCGCAAAGCTATGAGCGACGTCGAGTGCCAGTTCTTGAAAGTCGCCGGCGATGAGTTGGCCAAGATAAAAATGGGCGGCCCGGCGGCGCTGGCGGCTCTTTTGGATATGGTCGCGAGTTGGCACTCGAGCCGCTTGCAGATTGGTTTCCATGACTACGGTCAGCGCTGGCTGCTGGAGGGCAATGCAAAGAAAACTGCCGCTGACCGGTTGCTTCGAGACCTGTTTGGCCTGAATGACCCTGACCCGAGGAAAGCAGCATGATGATTCGCAAGCCATTGCAGCGCCCCTTGGGCGATACTGAGTACATGCTGGAACAGTGGGGTTGGTGGCGAATGGACGGAATGGGCATTCCCAGCTACGCCTCGCCGATGAGGGCGATCATGCGGGAAGTGATGCCGGCCACCACCAAGTCCTACGTCATCACTGATGAATTGGCAGGCGTCGTCGACGGAGCGGTTGCCAGGCTGTGTAAGCGCGATCAGCAGATGGGCGACATGATATGGCTTTACTACGGGGCAAAGTGGGCTGCGGTGCGTGTCGGGCGTCACTATGGCGTGAGCGAAGGAAAGGCTCGCGAGCTGATAAAAGCCGGCGTTGCCTGGGTGGATTGCGTCCTGGAGCGGGTGAGGGACGCCGCGTAAAAAAGAGTTGTCCATATGGAATGGCTCTGTTTTCATGGCACCGTGTTCAGCTTTTCAAGCGCGACACCTCAGCGAAAGCCCGGCCATCGCGCCGGATGTTGATTGCCCGCTCATCGTTCCTATAGCACTTCCTGGCTAGGCCACCCCTCACACCTGTATGCGCAGATCCTGCGCTCCACAGAGGAGATACGCTATGGTTGACGACGACAATGGGCCAGAAGCCCCATATCCAGGGCCAGATGAAGATGCTCCTGACACCGGCGAGGATCATGATTCGGGTCTTGGCCAGGCTGAATCTGAGCCGAAGCAAGGCGAAGGCGAGAGGCCCGCAGACTGGGATCCACCTCCTGGGAATCCCGGGTCTGACCAGGATGCCCAAACAGGGCGAGGAAACGGCGGAGCTTGATAGACACCGAGCCAAGCTAAATGCGACACAGAACCCGGCCACCGCGCCGGGTTTTTTGTTTATGCTTCTTGATTGGGATCTCTTTTGAAGTTCTCAGTGGCGGTGCGGAGCGTTTCAGTTAGGTCGTGTTCGCAGCTATCCGCTAATGTTTTCATTGCGTTCATCATCATGATCAAGCCATCACGAAGCTTCGGATCGATCTCTGAATTATCAAAGTGGTTCTCAGCGACACGCAGCATCCGGTCAAAATCTTCACGGTTAAACATGGCAATCTCCCCCATGGAGCTTGAAATATAGTATCCCTGAGATTAAGCCGGGTTTTTTATTGCTTCGATTTCACCTGTAGCCAGGACAGCCTTCGGGGCGGCCTGGACGCGGTATAGCCGGAAGTCACGCGTCACGAAAGAACACCGGCAGCCCGCGCACTCTGTTCA
>Ga0182006_1000874_pt1 | contig 20234 bp, 17 predicted proteins | sample Sormic07211104_1_FD_123022 | JGI IMG/M metagenome (GOLD analysis project Ga0182006, IMG submission 123022) | Rhizosphere microbial communities from Sorghum bicolor, Mead, Nebraska, USA - 072115-104_1 MetaG | ecosystem: Host-associated > Plants > Roots > Rhizosphere | place: USA: Nebraska...
CACCGGCAAGACCATGGCCGAGAATCTGCAGGGTCGTGCATCGAACGACCGGGAAATGATTTACGCATTTTCCGCCCCGCTGCGCGAACGCGCCGGTTTCCTGGTATTGAAGGGCAACCTGTTCGACTTCGCCATCATGAAGACCAGCGTCATTTCGGAGACCTTCCGCGAGCGTTATCTGAGCACGCCCGGCCAGGAAAACATCTTCGAATGCCGCGCCGTGGTCTTCGACGGCTCGGACGACTACCACGCCCGCATCAACGACCCCGCACTGCAGATCGACGAAAACACCCTGCTGGCCATTCGCGGCGCCGGTCCGGTCGGCTGGCCCGGCTCAGCCGAAGTGGTCAACATGCAGCCGCCCGATGCGCTCATCAAACGCGGCATCTCGACCCTGCCCACGCTGGGCGACGGCCGCCAGTCCGGCACTTCCGACAGTCCCTCCATCCTCAACGCCTCGCCCGAGAGCGCGGTTGGTGGCGGCCTGGCCTATCTGCGCGATGGCGACCGCGTGCGCATCGATCTCAACACCGGCGAGTGCAACATGCTCATCAGCGAGGAAGAACTGGCGCGCCGCAAGAGCGAAGGCATTCCGCCGGTGCCGCCCAGCCAGACACCCTGGCAGGAAATCTATCGCAGCACGGTCGGCCAACTGGAGACCGGTGCCTGCATGGAGCTGGCCCTGAAGTATCAGGGCGTGGCGCAGACCCTGCCACGGCACAATCACTGACATGCTGACCCTGCATCGTGAATTGCGCATGCCACCGGCCCCGGTGAGAAGGATCAAGGGGCCGATGCGCATCGACGCGCACCAGCACTTCTGGCGCTACCGTTCCGAGGATTATCCGTGGATCGGTACCGGCATGGACCTGCTGGCGCAAGACCGCCTGCCCTATCAGTTCCAGCCCCTGCTGGACGCCCAGGGCCTGCATGCGTCGATCACGGTGCAAGCCCGTCCGGGCCACGAGGAAACCGGTTTCCTGCTGGAGATGGCGCGGCGCGATGCACGCATCGCCGGCGTGATCGCCTGGGATGACATCGCCTCGCCGCAACTGGCCGAGCGCATGGAGCAATGGGGCCGCCCCAAGATGCTGGGGCTGCGTCATCCGATGCAGGACGAGGATGATGCCGCGCAAGCGCTGGTACAACCGCAGTTCAATCACGGCGTGCGCTGGCTGCAGGAGCGCGACTACGTGCTGGAAGTGCTCGCCCATGAACGCCACCTGCCGCAGCTGCGCCAGCTCTGCGCCTTGCATGACCAGCACTGGGTGGTCCTGAATCACCTCGGCAAGCCGGCCCTGAAGGAATTCCGCAAGGGCCGCGCCGCCTATGAGCGCTGGCGCCAGCAGTTGCGCGAACTGGCCGCCATGCCGCACGTGGCCTGCAAGATCTCGGGCCTCTTGACCGAAGCCGACTGGCTGCGCGGACTCTGCACGCGCGACTTCGATCACATCGTGCAGTGTCTCGATACGGCGCTGGAACTGTTCGGTCCGCAGCGCCTCATGTTCGGCTCCGACTGGCCCGTCTGCCTGCTGGCCGCCTCCTATGCAAGGGTGGTGGCGGTGGTGCGGGAATGGGCCACGCGCCGTCTTTCTCCAGCGGACCAGGACGCCCTGTGGGGCGAATCCTCGGCCCGGATTTATGGCCTGATGCCATAAGGTTTTCCCCGGCTGCCTTTTCATTGCCAAGCGGTTTTCACGGTGCGATATTGCGCCAGGGAACGCTTTGTCATGACAAGGTACGGGGAGACAAAAAATCAAACGCCTCAAACGCAACATGACCCTGCTGGTCGGCTCGCTGACACTGATGGCAGGGGTCATCACCAGTGTGGTGCTCTACCAGAGCTACAAGCAGGTAGAACACATTTCGGTCAATCACACCCTCAACGTGGCGCGTATCGCACAGCGTTCGATCTCGCGCAACATGGAGCTGCTCTCGCTGGCGCTGGACAGCCTGGCGTGGCGCTATCGCCATACGCAACTGCATCGCATGCCGGCGCAGCAGCAGCTTGATTTCCTGCTCGGCGAAAAGATCGAGGCCGGCTACATCGCCGCCCAAGGCATCATCGACGCCGATGGTGAACGCGTGGTCGGCTCACCCGTGCTGGACGAGATCATGCCGGGTAATTTTTCCGGCCGCGATTTCTTCGATGTGCCGCGACAGGACACGCGCGGCACGCTCTTCATTTCGTCCCCGCAAGCGGTACGGCTGGAACGGCGCGCCCAGGTGATCGTGCTGTCCAAGCGGCTGGTCCATGTCGACGGCAGTTTTGGCGGGGTGGTCTTCATGGTGCTCTACCTGGATTATTTCCGGCAGCTGTTCGAGGCCATGTCATTGGAAAAGAATGCGGTCATGTCGCTCTACTCGGTGGAGGGCGTGGCCTACATGCGCCTGCCTTATGACGAGGCCTTCATCGGCTCCCGGGTGGAAAACGCACCGCAGCTGCAAAGCCTGCTGGCGGCCAGCGCGCCGGCAGAGGGCAGCTATTTCACGCGCTCCCGGCAGGATGGGGTGCAGCGCCTCTACACCTACGTGCGCGTGCCACAGACGCGCTGGGTGGTCTTCATCGGCCACACCAAGGCGGCGCTGTTCCGTGAATGGATGCGCATGTTCTATGCCGTGGTCTTCCTGATGGCGCTCTTCAGCACGGCGGCCTTCTACCTCATCAGCCGCGTGCGCGAGGAATTGTTCCGCCGCAGCAAGCTGGACCAGCAACTGGAGGAGCAGGCCCGCACCGACAAGCTGACCACGCTGCTGAACCGCCGCGCCCTGGACGAAGTCCTGCAGGAGGCCTGGCACAAATGCCAGCGCAATGAATCGGCACGCTTTGCGGTGCTGTTTGCGGATGTGGATTTTTTCAAGCTCTACAACGATACCTACGGCCACAAGGCGGGCGACTATGCTCTGGTGGCCGTGGCCCGTTGCATCAAGGGCGCGGTCTCCCGCCATTGCGACCGTGCCGGTCGCTACGGGGGTGAAGAATTCGTGGTGCTGCTCGATGAGGCCGATGCCGAGGGCGCCATGCACGTGGGCAAGCTGATCCTGGCAGCGCTGCAGGCCCAGAAGATCCCGCATGAACGCAGCCCGTTTGGCCGCCTCACCATCAGCGTCGGCGTGGCCTGCCTGGAGCGGGGCGTGCATCGCAGTATCGACGAAATCGTCAAGGCCGCCGATGAAGCGCTCTATCAGGCCAAGCGCGAGGGCCGCAACCGGGTGCGGCTGTACCAGGCCACCGCCAAGGCGGCCCCGACTGAATGGCAGCTCAGTTCAGCGAACAGTTGAGCCACTTGGCGATGCGCACCCCATCCAGCCGCGAGCCATCGGCAGTGCCGCTGCCCAGCATGGTGACGATCACCGGACGGCGGTCATGCACCAGCAGGCGCAGCACCATGTTGTGGCCGGACTCGTTGATGAAGCCGGTCTTCTGCACGGTGGCATTGACCTGGCCGTAGCGGATCAGGCGATTGGAATTGATGTACTGCAGCTGGCCACGGCCGATGTTGATGATCTTCTGCTTGTCCAGCGAATCATTGCGGATGAGCTGGTAGCGGTTGGCCGCCTTGACCAGTTCGGCCAGCTCGCGCGGGGTCGAAACATTCTCGGGCGACAGGCCGGTACCGTTCTCGAAATGGGTATGCGGCATGCCCAGTGCCTGGGCGCGTGCATTCATGGCGGCGATGAAGGCCGGACGGCCGCCCGGATAGTCACGGCTCATGGCGGCGGCAGCGCGGTTCTCGGAAGACATCAGGGCGATGTGCAGCATGTCGGCACGCGACAGGCTGGCCCCGACGTTCAGGCGCGAATGCGTAAATTTGAGGTTGTCCAGGTCATCCTCGGTCACTTCCAGGCGATTGGCCATGGGCAGCGACTTCTGGTCCAGCCAGACGATGGCCGTCATCAGCTTGGTCACCGAGGCGATGGGGGCGACCGTATCGGCGTTGCGCTCGAAGAGCGGCGTATTGGTCTCTTCATCGAGCACGTACACCCCGCGCGAGAAGATGTGGCGGCGCGAGGCTTCGGTGAAACCGCAGCGCGGCAGCAGCTCGGGCTTGGTGTTGGTGGTGATGGCGGGTGTCGGGCTGGCCGGACTCGCCACGGCGGCGGCGGTGGCCGCGGTCGCTCCGGCCGCCGCAGCGGCCGCAGCCGCACGGCCACGACGGCGGCCACGCGCCGGGGTGCGCGCCTTGGCAGGCAGGGCGGCCTTCTTGCGTACGCTGCGATTGCGGCCCTTGGCACCGCTGCTGGCGGCCCGGTGCTTGCCGGCCGTGGAACCGGCGGCCTGGGCCTCGCTGAGCTTGCCCGAGAGCGCCGTCAGTGCCAGCAGCAAGACGCTGCACATCAGGAGACGGACCACCATGCCGGCCCGGCGCAGGCCAGGCAGAATCAGCAGGGAAAAGCGTAAATCATTACCGGAACGGGACTGCTGCGTGCGAAACATCGTCGAAAACCTTGTCGGTGCGATCATCCAAGACCGGCCATGATACGGAAACTTGGCTTTCAATGCAGCAACCTTCACTGCCGTACAGCCGCAAGTGAATAAGATGACAAGGCGACAAGTCCCGGGGAGGCCGCCGCCGCGAGACATAATTTGCTTCCCTGGCTGCAACCGGGCGGCGCATAATCTGTCCATTCCCGGCCGGGGCAGGCTGCTTCCGGCGCACTCCGTCTGACTGAATCAACGATTTTCTTCATGTCCAATCTCATCGTACACGGTGGCCGCCCGCTGCGCGGCGACATCACCCCCTCCGCCAACAAGAATGCCGTCCTCCCCATCCTCTGCGCCACCCTGCTGACCGACCAGCCGCTGCGGCTGATCGGCATCCCCGAGATCACCGATGTCAAGAAGATCCTGGAGATCTTCCGCGTGCTGGGCAGCGAGGTGAAGGTGGACTATGCCAGCGGCGTGCTGGAACTGCATCACCGCGATACGCACTTCGATCCCAAAGTGCACCACCTGCCGGAGGAGATGCGTTCCTCCATCATGCTGGTACCGCCGCTGCTGGCGCGCTTCGGCGTGGCGCGGCTGGAGAACGACGTCAAGGGCTGCACGCTCGGCGTGCGCGAGATCGATCCGCACGTCGAAGTCTTCCAGCGCTTCGGAGCGCGGGTGGAGAGCAGCCCGGATTCGCTCATCATCCGCACCGGCGGCCGCATGCAGGCCAATCATCACTGGCTGGACTATGCCTCGGTCACCACGACCGAAAACTTCGTGCTGTGCGCCGCTGCCGCCGAGGGCGAATCGGTACTCACCAATGCCGCCTCGGAACCGCACGTGCAGGAATTCTGCCGCTTCATGGTGATGATGGGCGTGCAGATCGACGGCCTCGGCACCTCGCGCGTGACGGTGCGCGGCGGCCAGCAGCTGGGCGGCGGTGAATTCCGCTTCGATGAGGATTTCCACGAGATCGCCACCTTCCTCGCCATGGGCGCCATCACCGGTGGCCAGGTCCGCGTGCGCAACAGCGCACCGGAACAGTTCCCGCTGATCGACCGCACCTTCGCCAAATTCGGCGTCGAAGTGGTGCATGAGAACGGCTGGTCGCACACGCGCCAGAACGGGCCGCTGAAGGTGGTCAAACCCTTCACCAGCAACATCCTCACCAAAGTGGAAGCCGCCCCCTGGCCCTATCTGCCGGTGGACCTGCTGCCCATCTTCATCGCCCTGGGTGTCAAGGCCGAGGGCAACACCATGTTCTGGAACAAGATCTACGACGGTGCCATGGGCTGGAGCAGCGAACTGTCCAAGTTCGGTGCCCACGTGTTCCTGGGCGATCCGCATCGCCTGATCACCTTCGGCGGCCTGCCGCTGTCGCCGGCCTCGGTGGAAAGCCCCTACATCATCCGCGTGGCCATCGCGCTGTTCATGGTCGCCGCCAGCATCGAGGGCCGCTCCGAGATCCGCAATGCGCTGCCGATCCGGCGCGCCCATCCCAAATTCGTCGAGAACCTGCGTTCGCTGGGAGCAGTCGTCGATTGGGTCGAGGAAGACTGATCTCCACGGTTCGACCTTGCAGGGGAAGCGCCCGGCGCAAACTTCCCCTGTCACTCTCCGATTTCCATCCCGCGATGTTCCCTGCGCACCCTCCGGTTCCTCCCTCCTGTCCCCTGCGATTGCAGCTGTCCTCCCGGGCGCTGTGCATTGTCCTCAGGGCCAGTTTTCTTCTTCCTTTCACAGTTTGTGTTGGCTGCCGCCAGTCCTGCGTCGGCACACTTTTGAAATTGCCCAAAACACCTGCTTGTTGATCAAATAAATCGAATTATTTCGACAGCCCTGCGCCGACCCGGCACGGATAATTTCTGCCGTCAATCTACGCCGTGGCGGAAGTACTGGTCATGCATGGCGGATGCGGTCGAGCCACCCGAACACAAGACAAGGCCGACCGGCCCCCGGCAGGAATCGCTTCAGCTCCCTCCACCGAGACAGGCTTCGCCCCACTGATCCGAACGCAGACGCTTGCGCCGGCCAGTCCTGTCTCCTCCGCAATGATCGCCATGCCTGCCGGGTCGGCAGTGCCGTGGCCTCTGTCGTCCTGCGGCTGGCGTAGTCGTGATCAACATGCATGCCGGATGACGCGATCGGGTATGCCTTCAACGATAAAGCAGCCACCATGAGCATTACCGTACTGAATCTGACCGAAGCCAGCGCTCTGCTGCGCACCATCAACAAGCGCGACATCAAGGATGTGCGCGCCATCGATCTCGACCTGGCCCTGGTGCTGGAGAGCGGCCACAAGATCATCATCAGCCGCGGTGCCGTGGCGGCGGTGAATTCACCGCAACTGATGCTGGAGTTCGCCGACGGCGATGTCGCGCTGGGTGACGTGTTCGAGAAGCTCAACCACATCGAGGTCCCGGCCGATGCTGCCGTGACCGTCACCTCCAAGGAGATCACGCGCTATGGCATCAAGCGTGTGGTCAAACCCAAGGTCGCCAGGAACAAGCAGGATCAGGAAGCGGACAAGGACAAGACCGACGAGGAAACCGCGGCCTCCCCCGACACCGACGAGGCGCGCCCCGCTGAAACGCTGGCCGGCAACGACGGATCCCGCAGCAGTCGCAGCGGCGACTCGGGCGGTAGCGACCTCACTGCGCGCAAGTTCACCAGTGGCAAAGGGAGCAGCTCTTCGCTGGCGATACAGGATGTGGCCGATGCCCCGGCCGATATCGGCAGCAGCAAGGGTGGCATCTCCTGGCCGGTGATTGCCGGCGGCCTGGGCCTGCTGGCGGCGGCAGGGGGTGGCGGCGGAGGCGGCGGTGGCGGCGGTGCTGCCGCGTCCGGTGCTGGTAGCGGCAGTGGCGCTGGCATTGCCGCAACCCTGTCCGGTGCTGCAGCCCTCGGTCCGCTCAACAATGCCACCATCACCGCCTATGACGCTGAAGGCCGGGTGATCGGCAAGGCAGTCCCGGTCATCAATGGCCGTTACACGCTGGTGCTGGACCAGTCCGGCTACAAGGGCCTGATCCTGCTGGCCATCCGCGACAACACCCCCGGCGTGGCCGACAACTATGCCGATGAAGCCAGCGTGCGCATGACCGACCTTGGCAACACCGTGCTGCGCGCCGTGGCGCTGGCCGATGGCAGCAACCAGGTCATCAACGTCACGGCATTGACCGAACTGGCCGCGCTCAAGGCGGGCCTGGGTACCGGCCAGACCAACCTGGCCGCCGCACAGGTCGGCGCGACCACGGTGACCGGCGCGAATGCCGCCGTCAGCAACCTGTTCAAGGTCGACATCCTCTCCGGTGACGTGGCCCCGGTGACCACCACCGATGCGCAAGGCGCGGCCGTGATCAATCCGGCCTTCCTGCAGTCTGCCAGCGTGACCGCGCGCATCAAACGCCATGGACCTACAAGGCGATCCAGCAGTCCAACCCCGACAACCGCAGCGAACCGACCGAAGTCAAGGTCCGCATGTTCACCACCAACCCGCCTGCCCTCGACCTGGATGCCGCCACCAGCGGCGTGCAGGGCAACCTGGTGCTTCCGGCGACGCGCTCGGAGCTGCTGGGGGGCTTGTCCCTCTTCGCTTCGCCAGCGGCACCGGCGGGCAATACCACGCGTTCCATCGAACTGGTGTTCAACAACAAGTCTCCCGCCGGCAACCAGCTCATCAGCAACAATGATCTGCTGGTGCTGGATGCCACCGAAGTTCGCATGAACGCGGCACACGCAAAGGTAGGCGACCTGACCGTGGGCGGTGTGGGCGGCGTGTCTTACGAGACCGTCGTGAACGCCGACAGGACCACCACCCTGACGATCTCCAAAACCTCGGGCGGAGCCTTCTCGGGGGCCGAGATCCGCAGCGTCCTGGCCGCGATCAAGCTGCGCAACTCGCTGGACCTGGCCACCGGCTTCGACCAGCGCACCATCGACGTGAAACTGATCGACGATACCGGACGCCGCAGTTTCGATAATGCGCGGGTGACCGTGCAGGTGGAGGGATATGGCCTGCAGGTCGACCTCAACGACACGGTGGCGGGCATCCAGCGCACCAGCAAGCGCTATCTCAACAGCGAGTTCGTCAGTACCGGCGGCTTGACCGAAGGTACGCCTTTCGTCAGGACGGTGGCGGCACCGACGGGAACGCCGGAAACCATCAAGCTCAACTTCACCGGGGTAGATCCCATCAATGAGATGATCTATAGCACGGATGCAAAGAGTGAGATCCGTTCAGGCGGCCAAGTGGTCTACTTCGGCTCCATCGCAGGTGTCTATGGCTTGTTCTGGTGGTCACCCCGCGAGGGCGAAGTGCAGATCAGGAAGAGCTCCACGGCCAACTTCACGGGCGAGGAAGTCAAGCGCATCGTGGAAGGCGTGCGCATGGTCACCACCAGCCGCAACGACATCGAACGCAGCATGGAGATCACACTCGTGGGCCCCGGCAGCGCGTTGGGTGCCACCTCCCGCGCCACCCTGGTGGTGGACACCCGCGCCCCCGACCTCGACCTGGATGCCAGCGAGGCCGGGAATCAGGCCACGGTGAACACCATCGTTCCCAGAAGCCAGGCCGACGACGGGGTCAAGCTCTTCAAGGGCGAGGTGACCGCCCCCGTGGCAGGCGACACCGCCAAGGTGGTGCTGACGCTGCCTGTGCCTGCGGCGACCAGCCCCGTAGGCTCTGAAAAGATTGTCCTGAGTACGGACAAGCGGTTCCCCACCACCACCGACTTCAACATCACCGGCAGCATCGGCGGGGTGGACGGGCTGGCCATCCGCTACACCGCCGCCACCCGTGAGCTGAGCATCAGCCGCCAGGACGGGGCCAGCCTGCCCGGCAGCCAGGTCAAGGCCATCCTGGAGGGGATCAGGTACAGCTTCCCGCCCAATCCCGACCACAGCAACGGCCTCAACAACGAACACCGGTTCGAGATCGCGCTGGTGGATCAGGCGGGCAATACCAGCAAGGGCCGCGTGGACATGTCGACCCTCAGGACGACACCGGCCAGCCTGGTTGTGAGCGTGGTGGACGGACAGTTCGGCTACGGACTGATCAAGATGTCCAACGTCTTCGGCTCCTCCACGGCCCCGCTCAGCTTCCCGGCCGTGCTGACCCGGAATGAGGATGCCATCCCGACGCTGCCTGCCGGTTTCACTGCGGCCACGCTGCTCGCTGCGATTCGCGGCATTTCCGCCGAATGGGGTGGCAAGGGCGTCACCGGCGACGGCAACACCAGCATCGGCAGCCTCAAGAGCTACCAGATGTTCGACAAGCTGGGGACCGGTACCACCTCCTTCAGCCTGCTGCAGCAGGGCAGCAGCCTCGATACGCTGGGTGCGTGGCTGCGCCTGGGCCTGAAGCCTGCCGCCACGGCCGGGCTCAACAACGTGGCGCTGGAGATGCTGGGCGGCTTCAAGCGCAACAGCGTGGACCAGTACAAGGTCAGCCCCGATCTGGAAATCGGCCTCAGTGATGTCGGCCTGGCCAACATCGGCTTGCTGTACCAGCTGAGCGTGGCCAATACCAGCAGCCGGCCGGTGATCCGCGTCCGGTTCGACAGTTCCAACAACGTAGCGGGGAACGTGATCGAACTGTATGAAGGTGGCCGGCTGGTGGGCAGCAAGACATTGGTCGCCAGCGATCTCGGGGGAGGACCGAAGGAAGTGGACGTCGCCGTCTTCCAGAGCCTGTCGGCCGGCAAGCATGATCTGGAGGTCCGCTATACCGACACCGGCGGCAACTCCGTCAGCAGCAACCTGAGCGTGAACGTGGCAGCCGGTGGCGCACCGGTGACCTTGTCGGACCTGGGCGTGCGCGGCAACAAGCAGTCCGCCTCCGAGGCACAGTCGCTGGGCCAGTCCGGCGCCTCCTATGCCGTCATCAGCGATGCGGACACCAGCTTTGCCTCCGGGCACGGCAACCAGGGCCCGGTGTTCGTCGGCACGGTCGGCGGCGGCAGCGCATCGGACCGCTATCTGGTCACCATCCAGATGGGCGGCAAGGTCGTGGCCTTCGAGGATGTCGGCGCGGGCAGCTTCGCCATCGGCATCCCGGCCGGCGTGCTGCCACCGGGCTACTACCAGGACCTGAGCATCAGCGCCACCGTGCTCACTCCCGGCGCGCGCCTGGGCCAGACCACCAGCATGCAGGGCCTCAAGCTGGGCTGGTACTGGGCCGCGCAGGCGGGCACCTCGGTCGTCGGTGGCAATGGCAATGACGAGCTGGTCTTGGGTGCTGCTGCCGATCCCGAGATCGTCGGGGGCATCCGTGTGCAAACCGGTGCAGGTGACGACAGGATCACCGTGGGCAGCTTCGGCAAGACGAGTGGCCTGAAGGCTACCGTTTCCGACTTCACGGTCGGTATGGACCGGGTGAAGGTCTTTGGCCAGATTGTGAACCCGGACTTCGTGAAGAACTACGTCACGGCCTCCGATCTCAACGGCAGCACACAGTTGCAGATCGACCTGGACGGCGCGGGCGCGGGCAAGCTGTATTACCACCTGACCCTGCAGGGAGTGCAGTACAACCCGTCCATGATCGGTAGCATCTTCGGCGTGTAAGCGGCAGGTCTCACCAGCCAAAGCACAAGGGCGGCCAACTGGCCGCCCTTGTGCGTTACTGCGTTTGCCTTTGCTGCGTTGATGGCGGCGTTCAGAACAGCAGGATCAGCAGCAGGATGATGGGAATCGGAATCCCCAAGAGCCAGAGCAGAATGGCACCCATGTCAGTCTCCTATGAAGGTTGGTGTTCAGGTTCGGCGAAACGTGGCGCGGGATGGCGCTGCTCAGCGCAGCTCGGGTTCGCCGACGCGATGGTCATGAAGTTCATGACGCAACACCGGTTCGCCGTAGAGTTCGTTGCGATCACGCAGGCGGCCGCCGTAGGTGGCCAGCAGACTGGCGACGAAGGCACCGCACAGCAGGGCCAGGAACATCCACAGCGAGGCATAGGCAGCAGCCTTGCGGGCGGCATCAGCAGCTTCCTTGGCCTTGGTGGCAGCCTGGTCCAGATTGCGCTGGTAGGCGGCAAAGGTATCGGCCACGCGCTTCTCGGCATCGGCTTGCGACAGGCCGGTATGGCGTGCCACCAGTTGGCCCAGGTAGCGCTTGTCGTTGTCGGCCAGTTGCTGGTTGGCCAGCGAATAACCGAAGACGCGGACCACTTCCATGCGCTGGGCCGAGGTCAGTTCACGGCCATCGGCGGGAGTCGGTGCAGCCAACGGCGCGGCGGGAGCAGCGTTGGCGGCATCGCTGCCAGCGGCCGGAGTCACCGGTGCGGCAGGGGCTGCGCTGGTGTTGGCGGTGCCGCTACGGAACATGGAATCGATGAAATAACCCGAGGCACGATCAGCCAGGTTGCCAGCTTGTTGCGCGCCCTCCGGGCCCATGGCCGCAGCGGTCGCGGCAGCGCCGGTACCGAGTACGCCACCGGCGGCACCCAGGGTCTTGGCCCCGCCCGAGATCACGCTGCCCACGGCCGAGCCCAGCAGGGCAGCGGTGGCCAGCGAAGCCACGGCCCAGGCCAGCAGGCCATGTGCGGTATCGCGGAAATAGACTTCACGGGTATGCAGGCCAGCCCACTTCACGCGCAGGCGGCCGGCCAGGAAGCCACCGATGGCCGAGGCCGCGATCTGGGTGAACAGCAGCCAGCCGGCCGTGGAATAGCCGATGGCCTTGGCCGAGACGCCCTCGCCGGACCACGGCGAGATCGACGAGAAGCCGAGGCCAAAGCCCAGCATCACCAGAATGAAGGACAAGGCCGCCGCCGCAAAAGCGCCGGCCAGAATGGCACCCCACGAGACGCCGGAGCCGTTGTTGTTGACGGCCTCGACGCTGGCCGGTGGAAGGGGATGGATGGTTGAGGTGGTCATGAGTCTCCTCGCGATTCTTGATGGATTGATCTCTGCGACTGGCGCAGGGCTGGGGGGCATTGCCACGGAGAGACTGTAGGCGCGCGCTGGCGCGCGCGCCATCGGCGGAGTTCGGCAGGTGGCGTAGGAGAGCAGGGAAGCGGGGAGTCGGCGTACAGGAAAACGTGCAGAATTCCGTACAAAATTCCGTGCCGAATTCACTCCAGGAATCAGTACGGAAAAACGCACGGAAAAACGTACAGAAAGAGCGGCAGAACAATGCTCAGTACGCTGTACAGAAAACTGCACAGCAGCGCTGCACCGAGTCTTATAGAATGAGCGCCTCACACACCAGCATCCTGCCCTGTCGCCCCAACCTGCTACGGATTCCCATGGCCAACACGCACAGCACTCCGATCACGCATTTCCTGTTCGACCTCGACGGTACCCTCATGGACAGCGACGCCCTGCACCACGCTGCCTTCAACACCATCCTGTCGCGCTGGGGCCGCTCGGTGGATGTGGACTACTACAAGACCCACATCATGGGGGCGTCCAACGCCATGATCTTCGATCACCTGTTTCCCGGCATGCCGGCCTCGGAATACCAGCCGCTGGCCGAAGAGAAGGAACAGCTGTTCCGCTCGCAGCTGGACCAGCAGGTCGCGCCCACGCCCGGCATCGAACGCCTGCTCGACCATATCGCCCGCATCGGCGGACGCACGGCAGTGGTGACCAATGCACCGCGCGCCAATGCCGAGCTGATGTTGAAGGCTACCGGCCTGGCCGGCCGCTTCGATACGCTGGTGATTGGCGATGAGCTGGAACGCGCCAAACCCGATCCCCTGCCCTACCTGACCGCCCTGCAACTGCTGGGCGGCACACCGGACCAGGCGGTAGCCTTCGAGGATTCGAGTTCGGGCGTGAAAGCCGCCAGCAGCGCCCAGGTCTGGACCTTCGGCATGCTGGGTGGACTGGATGAAGCGCGCCTGCGGGCCGCCGGTGCCCACGCCGTGATCCGCGATTTCAACGGTCAGGCGCTGTGGGACAAGATCGGCGGATGAGTCCGCGCCTTCATTGCGAGCGGGCCGCCTCGAAGTGATGGTCCGGCAGGAACCACAGCAGGGCCAGCAGCACGTAGATGGCGGTCGCGCCCAGCGGGGTGGCCAGTGACAGCGGAATGGCCACCGCATAGAGCAGGATGGAGAGCGCATTCTTGCGCCCGTGTCCCAGCATGGCCGCCAGCGAAGGATGCGCCGCTTCACTGTGGCGCAGCGCGCGTTTCAACAGCAGGAAAGAGACCGAACACATCAGCAGCACCACGCCATAGCAGGCCACGGGTGCGCTTTGCCGATGATGGTTGGCCACCCACGAGGTGACGAAGGGCAGCAGCGACAGCCAGAACAGCAGGTGCAGGTTGGCCCACAGCACGCGCCGGTCGACCTGCGTGGCCAGCTGCAGCAGGTGATGATGGTTGACCCAGTAGATGCCGATGTAAACGAAGCTCAATACATAGCTCAGCAGCGGCGGCATCAGCGGTGCGAGGTCGGCCAGACCGGCGCCCTGCGGTGTCTGCAAGCCCAGCACCATGATGGTGATGGCAATGGCGATGACGCCATCGCTGAAGGCTTCCAGCCGCGACTTGTTCACGACGTGGCCGCCTTGGCCGGCAGCGGCTGGCGAAATTCCCACACCACCATCGCCAGCAGGATCAGCACCGGCACGATCAGCCCGGCAAAGCCGATGGCGTGATAGGCGAAGGCGGCGGCGATGGCACCCGCGCCGAACGACAGCACCGGCCACACGAACTTGATGCAGCGCTCGGTGGTGCCGGCATCGGCCGCGCCGCGCAGCATGTCCACCACGTCGATCACCACTTGCGTGACGTTGCCCGTCATCAGCGAGGTCGGTGCCAGATGCGCCAGCAGCAGGCGGCTGATGGCGCTGTGCACGCCCATCGATGCCGTGCCCAGCAGCCCGGACGCCATCACCCAGCCCGCCGTGGGCGACTGCACCGGCGCGGCGGCGATGCCGCAGAGCATGAATCCGGTCAGCAACAGCAACTGCAGCAGCAGTGACCAGCCCAGGGCGCGGCCATCGCGGCGCTGGATGGCCGCGATGAACAGGCGTGCCACGGCCACGCCGAAGATGAAGGCCGGGAAGGCCAGGAATTTCAGCAGGATGGACATCTGCGAGGTATCCGCCAGGGCCGCGCCGATGAGGATGAAGTTGCCCGTCACGTGCGCCGTGAACAGGCCGAACAGCGCGATGAAGCCCAGCGTATCGACATAGGCGGCGAGGAAGGCCAGTCCCGAGGACTGGAGGCGGTTGCGTTGTGCGGCATTCATGAGGTGTCTCGCTTCCGGAGGGCGGGGGGCAGGCCGCACACCTTAGCACCGCTGCTGCCGTCCGCCCATTATCCCTGTGGATAAGACAAGTCCGGCGAAGCCGCGCCAAACCCTTGCCGATCCGGCAACGATATGCCTTTGATGGATGCAACAAAGGCATTTTCTACAAAAAACAGCACATTTGTACAATCCAAGCCGGGCCTGAATGCTGATGATGCGAAGGACTGCACGGCAAGGCCTGCGATGCCCGAAGAGGGGCGTTGCGAAGGCGTGCCGGTGCAAGGATTTTCGCAACCCGGCAAGACGGATTCATTATGGAAAGTACCGTATACGTCGTCGATGACGATGGCATGGTCAGGACCGCCCTGTTGAGGCTGTTGGCATCGGCCGGCCTGAAGGCGCGCGGCTTTGCCTCGGCCGAGGAATTCCTGCAGGAAAAACTGCCCGGCACGCCCTGCTGCGTGTTGCTGGACATGAAGATGCCCGGCTCGGATGGCTTCGAGGTGGTACGGCAGCTGGAACAGCGCGGCGATGCCATTCCGGTGATCTTCATTTCCGGCTACGGCACCATTCCCGTGACGGTGCAGGCGATGAAGGCCGGTGCCCATGAATTCCTCACCAAGCCGATCGAAGACGAGCGCCTGCTGGGCGCGGTGCAGGAGGCACTGGCCATTGCCGGGCGTGATCTGCATCAGCGTGTGGAGCAGGCCGCCAGCACTTCGCGGCTGGAAAAGCTGACCCCGCGTGAGCGGGAAGTGCTGGAACTGGCCATCGGCGGATTGCTCAACAAGCAGATCGCCACCGAGCTGGGCATCAGCGAAATCACCGTCAAGGTCCACAAGCGCCGCGTGATGGACAAGATGCAGACCAAAACCCTGGCCGACCTGGTACGGGCGGCGGAGCGCTTGCAGATTCATTCTGCGCGGCAGCGGTGAGGCTGCCGGCCAGCTGACGGTATCCGCACGAGACGGACCATCAATGACCACCGCAAGAGCGCCCATCGTAGTCGAAGGCCTTCGAAACTGATCCGCTTTTGCGGTATTCCTGAACACATCCCTTCTTCCCATCAGTAAGCTGTGCGGCTCTGACAGCAGCCCGGGCGGCCTCCATCGCTACCCGCACAACCACGATGGGCAATCTCAAGAACATCATTGGCACCGGCGGTGAATACCTGTGCGGTATTGAACTCATGCGTCCGGTCATTCCATCAAGCGTGCGCACGCCATGAAGACCCCTTTCTTCGTGAGCATCGTCGATCGCAGCACCGCACGCCGGGAGCGGATCTATGTAAAGGGGATAGATGCACGCCAGTCGAAAGGGATCGCACGTCTTGCGCCACACCATGACCTTGCCGAAGACGCCGTCAAAATTGTCATCTACAACGAAGTTTGCCGCGTCTGGTCGCTGCGCAACAATCCGCCACTGACACAGCTCATTTGAGGAGCCGCCCATGCCACGTTCCCGTCGTCAAGAAATCGCACACCAATTCGCCGAGGGCCTGGTTGCGCAAATGTTGCAGCGATCCGGCAGTGAATTCTTTCACGTGACGCCTTCCCGCCCGGGCGAACACATCGACCTTCTGGTGAGCCAGGGTGACGGCCTGTGCGGCATCAAAGTGCGGTATGCAGAGCGCAGCGAGGGTGTCGAGCAACTCTGGAACGAATGGAAAGACGCCGTTCGCGCATCCGGCAGGAAACGCCGCTCTGCGCTGGCAAGAACGATGAAGGCGATACGACGGGGGACGACGGCAAATCAAGCGGATCCTGATCTCCATCTGGTCGTCGTCACCGGCACGGGAGACAAAATATATACGGACCAGAGCATCGCGCCCTTGTTGACGCCGGATGACCGCACCCATATTTCCGTGCTGGGCGAGTAGGCCTGGCATGGCCTATCCCTGTCCCCTCACCCACCCCATCGGCCCCACCCCCATCACCTGCTTGAACACCCGGCTGAAGTGACTCTGGTCCGAGAACCCGCACTCCAGCGCAATGACCGACATGCTCTTGCCCTCCTCGCGCAGCAGCTGGCAAGCCAGGGCGATGCGCTGGCGCTGCAGCCAGGCGTGCGGCGGCAGGCCAAAGCTGAGCTTGAAGGCGCGCGAGAAATGCGCGCGCGACAAGCCGCACTGCGCCGCCAGCTCGGCCAGCGTCAGGCGCTGTCCCAAATGCGCCAGCATGTAGTCCCGTACCCGCACCTGCTGCCATCCCGCCAGGCGGCCGCTGTTGCGCGCCAGCGGCTGGCCGCCATAGTGCCGGGCCAGATGCGTGTGCAGGGCCAGCGTCACGCTGTCCATGAACACCGTATCGCCATCATTGGCCGCCTCTCCCAGCATCGGCAACATCGCCTGCACCAGGTGCCAGATCACCGGGTCGCGCACCGCCTGGCGCTGCTGCAGCCCGCTGATGCGGCGTCCGCCCTCCTCGCTCCATTGCTCGATGGTGGCGCGCGGCAACTGCAGGCGTACGTTGTCGTAGTCCGACAGGTGCTGGCAGCGCCACTGCTCGCGCAGGTCGGTGATGGCCATTTCGCCGCTGCGGTGGCCGCCCGCATGCACCAGCTGCTGGCCACGCCACAGCTTGTGATGGCGAAAATCCTGCAATTGCACGATCACCGAAAAGGCATCCTCGCCCGGAATGTCGATCACCGGCACCGCCCCGGACGAGACGCCCGTGACCTGCGACTGCGCGGCGCGCGTCAGGCTCAGGCCGTCCTGCAGGCAGAGGCGCTTCATGAAACGCTGGGGCAAGGGCTGGATCACGTGGAAAATCGATAAAAGTGAAAGAAAGAAAAAGCACCCGCTCCAGTGGCGGCCAACAAGCCGACGCATCCAAAGCCGAGTGAAGGAAAACGCAAAAAAGGCAGAGCCGTCAAGCTCTGCCTTCCGCATCCTGCATCAAGGGGGAGCGCTCACATCGCGGTCCGCCCCGATTCAAACAGGAACCAGGCTCGCTGCTCGGCCTCGTCGATCCAGTTTTCCAGCAGACTGCCGGTAGCCACGTCGCCGTGCTCATCGCACAGCGCATGGGTGGCCATCATGAAACCGACCAGGCGCAGGTTGTCCTCCCGCAGTTCGGCCAGCATGTCGGAGGGCGTGACGAAGTCGGCATCGTTGTCGGCCAGCCGTTGCAGCTTGCCGATATGCCCGGTGGAACGCAAGGTGGTCGCACCGATCTTGCGTACCCGCTCGGCCACCGCATCGGTGATGGCGATGATCTGCCCGGACTGGTCATCCAACAGCAGGTGGTAATCGCGGAAATGCGGTCCCGACATGTGCCAGTGGAAATTCTTGGTCTTCAGGTACAGCGCGAAGATGTCCGCCAGCAACATGGTCAAGGCCCCGCCGATCTCCTGGCTGGCCTGCGCGGACAGCACGCCAGGCGTAGCCAGCGGTGCCAGGCGACGCTGTTCAAGCTGCTGGCGTTGGTTTGCGTCCAGGCTCATGGTGCTTACCCCTTCAGGAAGGCCAGCAGGTCTTCGTTGATCTGGTCCTTGTGGGTGGCGCACAGGGCGTGCGGTGCGCCGCCATAGATCTTCAGCTGCGCACCCGGCACCATCTCGGCCACCAGCTTGCCGGTGGTCTGGAAGGGGACGACCTGGTCGTCGTCACCATGGATCACCAGGGTCGGGAAATTGAATTTCTTGATGTCTTCACGGAAGTCGGTGCCGGAGAAGGCGCTCACGCAATCCAGCGTTCCCTTCAGCGAGGCCAGCATGGCGATGTTGAAAGTCTGCGAGAGCACGCCGGCGCTGACCGCATCGGCCTTGCCCGGACGGTTGGTGCCGAAGAAGACGGCGGCGAAGTCGCTGATGAATTGCGCGCGATCCTTGAGCAGGCCTTCCTTGATGCCGGCAAAGACCTCGGCCGGCACGCCCTGCGGGAAGTCCGGTGCCTGGCCGAAGATCGGCGTCACCGCACCCAGCAGCGCCGCCTTGGCCACGCGCTTGCTGCCGTGGCGGCCGATGTAGCGGGCCACGTCGCCGCCGCCCATGGAAAAGCCGACCAGGGTCGCGCCCTGCAGGTCCAGCTTGTCCATCAGCTCGGCGAGGTCATCGGCGAAGGTGTCGTAGTCGTAACCGCTCCAGGGTTGGCTGGAACGGCCGAAACCACGGCGGTCATAGGCGATGACGCGATAGCCGCGCTCGGCCAGAAAGTTCATCTGGTATTCCCACATGTCGCCGTCCAGCGGCCAGCCGTGGCCGAAGACGACCGGTTGGCCGCTGCCCCAGTCCTTGTAATAGATTTCGGTGCCGTCGCGGGTAGTGATGGTGCTCATGGTGTGACTCCTTGTGAGATGGTGTGGAGAGGCCGTGCAGGGGACAGCAACCGCCCTGCGCATGGCAGAGCGGCCTGACAACGTTGAATCTGCCAATGAAGCTGGAAGAGAGACCGCCGTGAATCGACTTGATTCCTACGGTTGAGCTGCGGCCTGGCCCAGCCGCCACTGGCCCGGACCGCACAGCGCGATGGCCGTGAAGATCACCAGCAGCAGCCAGCCGAACTGGCCTTCCGCGATGCTCCAGCCGGGATGCACCGCCAGCATGGCCACCAGCAGCACGCCGATGATGGGCAGGCAGGCCAGGCGGGTGAACAGGCCCAGCGCGATCAACACCGGACATAGCGCTTCGGCCAAAATGGCGGACCAGAGCGATACCGTCGGGCCGAGGCCGAAGGGATCTTCGATGACGGTCAGCTCATGCCCGTAATGCATGAGCTTGGGCAAGCCATGCACGTAGAACAGCATGAAGCTGCCGGCCACGCGCAGGAACAGCAAACCCAGATCCAGGGGCGGGACCGCCCAACCGGTCCGGCGAGCGGAATGATGCGCTTGCATGATCGGCCCCGCTCAGAACGCGAAGCAACTGCAACCCAACGCGCCCCAGAAACCGGCGAAGTGGGAAACCGGAACGCTGGACTTGCGCGCCACGTCATGGGAGTGACCATGCACGCCGCACGAACCCGCGCAGGCATGCGGCAGCGCGGTCTTCTTCTGGCGTGCGGCATCGCTGCTGGCGACGGCGCGATAGTGTCCCGGCACCTTGGCCACCGGCGACCACTCGGGCAGCACCGGGATCTCGCCCGGACCGTGCGAGGAGAACGGACCGGTGCCATAGACCACCTTGCCATCCACCACGGTCATGACCGATTCGATGGACTTGATGTCGTCTTCATGCACGCTGAAGAAATCCGCCGACAGCACGGCGAGGTCGGCCAGCTGGCCGGCCTGGATGCGACCCTTCTTGGCCTGCTCGCTGGAGAACCAGGCGCTGCCTGCGGTCCACAGTTCCAGTGCAGTTTCGCGAGGTAACCTGCCAGTTGACCGGTACAGTTGCGTCCCGCCAACAGTACGGCCGGAGACCAACCAGTACAGTGCAGTCCAGGGGTTGTAGCTGGCCACGCGGGTGGCGTCGGTACCGGCACCGACCGGCACGCCCATCTCCAGCATCTTGGCCACGGGTGGCGTGTGCTCGGCGGCATCGCTGCCGTAGCGGTCGATGAAGTACTCGCCCTGGAAGGCCATGCGATGCTGGATGGCAATGCCGCCGCCCAGCGCCTTGACGCGCTCGATGTTGCGCTCGGTGATGGTCTCGGCGTGG